>ENA-ORDA01001174-ORDA01001174.1-marine-metagenome-genome-assembly--contig:-NODE-1174-length-23025-cov-4.502222_pt1 | contig 23025 bp, 35 predicted proteins | sample MGYA00237778_ERZ508506 | MGnify/ENA primary metagenome ERZ508506 (study PRJEB26177, sample SAMN06267891) | marine metagenome | isolation source: Monterey Bay, California, USA | place: Pacific... | reverse complement strand
TTTTTGGTTTCTGATTTTTTTGCAAAGTGAGGTGAGAAAGACCGCCCCCCAAAAAACGGGTCTGGTTACTGTGTATAGCCATATGGAACCAGATATGCGGACGACCGCGCCTCCTTCCTCTTCTATCCCCCCCCATCCATCCAAAACCGCTAAGTCGTTGATATTGTTCGCCTTTCTATGCAGGGGTACAGATGACAAGTACCTTTGGAAGGTACAGGCACCCTAGTGTAAGTCGTTGATTTCTATAGGCTTGGAGCCTGGCTCTAGCGCTTTAACCTCATCAATAGGCTCATCTAAGTCCAAATCAGCCAAAAAATTGCCCGAGAACGTCACCACTTCGCTCTTCTCAGCCGCTGCCCAACCTTCAGCCTTGATTAAGGTCTCAACGGCTCTCAATTGGTCTGATTCTCGCTCCGCAGAGAGCGCCAAGTGCTCGAGATGGGAGATCCATTTCTGACGTCTATCGGTCGTTTCTTCGCTCATTTCGTGTCTTTTCCTGTCGATTGCCTGCTTTAGGTGGGGTTTGGTGAGGTTCTCGTATCCCTGCTCTTTGGCTGTGCGTTCGCTGTATCCAGCCTCTCGAGCTGCTGCTGCGCCGTTCATCCCATTTGAGAGGTAACACTCGATGAACCTCTCCTGCTTGGCTGTAAGCCTCTGGTCGTCTCTCATCTGCTTGTCTCTCTCCCCCCGTAAATCATCAACCGGACTTGGGGTGCGTTTTGTTTTTTCCGCCCTCAGAAAAATTTCACGGTGACTGCGAGCAATGCAGCAAACAGTACCCAAGCTGCGCGCTCAATCATCCCTGCTCTGGCGGTCGCTAGGTCCAGTCGGTTTACCCGATCCTCGATCTGATCCAACCGATATTCGAATCGGTCTCCCCGCTGTTTCGCAGACTCCAGCCGCTCCTCAACTCTCGCGAGCTGCTCTCCCATCACGTCCAGCTTCTGGTCTATTTTGGCGAGAAGGAGATCAGACATTAAATTCAACCTTTAGATGGTAAATTAAACTAAGGGGTTCCATATCTAAGTTTAACCTGCTAATGTCGGAAATTCGTGGCTCACTGAGCCGCTGCTTACCCACGGATGACAAGGACGATGCATAGAATGACAACGATACGAACAGCAGACGATATCAAGGTGCTAGTAGCCTGCGAGACTTCAGGCACAGTGCGGGACGCATTTTATTGGGCAGGGTTTGACAGCTGGAGCTGCGACATTCTGCCCTCCGACACACCGACCAACCGACACATCCAAGGCGACGTGCGAGACGTGCTCAAGCAAGACTCGTGGGATTTGCTGGTCGTCGCCCATCCACCCTGCACCAGACTCTGCAATTCAGGCGTCCGCTGGCTGCACAAGGCACCACCAAATCGAACCCTTGCGAGCATGTGGCAGGAGCTAGACGACGGTTGCGAGCTGTTCAGTGACTGCCTGAACGCTGACGTTCCACTAATCGCCGTTGAGAACCCAGTCATGCACAAGTACGCCAAGGAAAGAATCCGTGGCTTCTATCCTCACACCCAGAGTGTGCAGCCTTGGGAGTTTGCCCAGTCCATCTCTGATGAGGACAACCAGAAAAAACGCACCTGTTTGTGGCTAAAGAATCTACCCAAGTTAAACCGCACCGGAACACTGACCGCTGCGACCGCTCGTGATGACATCCACAAGGCACCCCCGAGTGCTGACCGCTGGAAGATCCGCTCGAAGTTTCACACAGGCATTGCTCAGGCGATGGCTACCCAATGGGGCGCAGCTGCCCTGCAACACCTCAACTCACAAAAAGCAGCCTAGGAGGCAAGGATGGAACTCAAGCAAGAAATTTTTTGGCAAACGCAAGCTCGGGGCAGTAACGATTCCGAGTATCAGATCTACCTCAGCTGCGCCAACGATGGCGACGGTATCGACATCACCAGTGGCAAACCACTCAAGACATATGACGAGTGGCTCAACTCTTAATCAATAACTGCCTAGGAGGCAATCATGGAACTGACAGTAAAAATCCGAAACAACTATGGCGCCGAGGTGATCTACCCAACCTGCGAAGTGGGGGAGGCATTCGCTCGAATCGCCGGCACAAAAACCCTCACCGATCAAACCCGATTGATCATGAAACAGCTGGGGTATTCATTTGTCGCCAAGGTTCAGGAGGTGACGTTGTGAGCCTCGCAAATTGGGATGCAATGCCCCGTCTGGTCGGACGGTTTGAACTCACTAATGGGGTGCCGTTTGAGTACGAGCTGAACGACACGGCGGACAGCTGGCTCCCCGTTGTCGATTACCCGCACCGTGTGCATGTCCAGACCAGCCCGATAGGTGAGTCTGGTTGGCGGTACGCCCGAGTCCTTAAAACTGTCGCCTACATTGTCACGGATGAGGACGACTACGGGCAGCCGGTCATCGAGAAATGGGACGTCAAGAGGCACACCACTTATTAGCCGAAACGCCCACGGGCGTCTGGTCGGGATGATCTCCGGACCACTGACGAGGCAGATCACTCAATCACAATTGGAGCCGTTTATGAAAGTTAATAAAGTTAATCAAATAATCCTCAGCTATCGGGTCAACTCAGGAACCCCCAGAAAGCCCGAATGGAGCGAATGGGAATGGAGCTGGCATGCACCACTCGACAACCCGTTGGGGGTGGTCTCGATTATCGAGAGGTTCAACCTCGAGCGTAAAGCGTTCCCGAACCTCGAGTACAAGCTCGACGTTGGAAGCATCGGCTTAGGCGGCGTGATATCGCCTCTTGATCCTGAATGGCACCAACCCAGCATCGCCAACGGTTTTTGAGCCTAGCCCCTTCCCCGTTTACATCAAGCGGGGTTGGGGGTGGGTTTTATTTTTCCGCCGTCACAAAAATTTAGGAGAGCAACATGCAAGCAATACAAATTAAGTATCTAAGCCCAACCAACACGAAGGGTTCGCGCTGGAAGGCTACGTGTAGCAGCGGCAGCTTAACCAAAGGCTACGACCACGCGCTCGACGGAGAGGCTAACGCGGTCGAAGCTGCGGAGCTGCTGATCAAAAAGCTTGGCTGGGACCATGTCGGCATATCCAGCACTGGGACTCTGCCAAACGGCGATTACGTCTGCATGACTGAGTGTATGGAGGTGGCGGCATGATCCGCCTCGAAGATACGAACGGCAAGGAATGGACACTGTACGAGCGCATTGATGCCAACCGCGAGAATCAAATTTATCCAGGTTGGGCAAATTTAATTCTGGGTGACGATGAGATCCAGGCGCCTTATCGCAGGTGCTCATTGCCGCATCATGTGGCGGACCAATGGATAGATGGACGGGTTCGCGTGAGGATCAACGCATGAACAAACGAGAAGCAATAGGTGACAGGAGGCTCTGAAAGTTAACAGCCCCTTGCTCATTCGCTGAGTGAGCTTGGGGGTGGGAATTTTCCTGCCATAAATAAGGAGAGACAAATGCAATTAAGCGATGACCTGCAACGTTATCAAATCCTCAGATTCAACGAGGTTTTAGAACAAACCCCGTTCGCAACGAGAGGAAAATTAAACACGGAAATAAGAAACGGACGGTTTCCTCGACCCATCAAGCTTGGCAGACGCGCTATAGGTTGGCTGGCTGAAGAGGTCCAGGACTGGGTGCAGAGCAGCTCGGACCAATTGAGGGCAGCAGAGACGTTGATAACTGAAGAACAAAACGAGCGGAGAGGTTAACAGCCCATCACCCATTCTCTCGAGTGGGTTTTGGGGTGGGAATTTTCCTGTCGAAAAAGGAGTGATGAATGCAAGGACAAGCGGAAGAACGGCAACCGGATACACCACAGCGGGTGATCGTTGCCAAAACAAAAACGACGGTAAAAAAAGCAGAGCGCTCAATTCGGATATGGCTTGAGGGTAAACGTTTACCTCGATCTGGATTTGAAATCGGAGCACGGTTTTTTTTGCGACACCGACAAAATGAACTGCACGTTGAGCTGGATGCTGAAGGTGATCGAAAGATTATCTCAGCGACTCGGACCGCAAACCTAACGAATTTCGAAACCAACAGACCGGTGTTGAAACTGGACACGGAAATTATCGGCTTGGTTTTTGAAGTTGGCGAGGAGGTCGAAGTGCTCTTTTACGACGGGCTGATCGTGATGAAAAAGCCAGCCAAAAGCAGTGTAAACCGCCTGTTGCAAATGCGATGGGTTCCAGAAAAAAAAGGAGACGAAGAATGCAGTTAAGAAGAATCAAGGAGCCGATGGTTATCTATCAGCAGTATCAGCACAGCTCTAAATTTTGGAGCGTGAGCGATGGCGAGGGGCTCATAGAGATGGTCGAGGTGCCAGAATTTGAGGACGGCGACTACAACGCCTGCTTGTTTGAAATGTGGGAGGACGGCGACTTTCAGCTCGCAGGAGCGGTTGCATGCCTGAGCCATGACACTGTGTTGTGCGAGGTCATGACCTCCAGCGAATTCTGCGACCGGTACGCGGCACTTCGAGTCAAGTATCCACACTTCGTGAGCTGGGCTTGGGATGAACTGCTTCAGCACGATGCGGAAGTACCTGCTCGATATCTGGTCGAATTTAGTAAGGAAAGTACTTGGGTCAGCCGCAACAAGGAAGCCTGGTCTTATGCCTCTGAGAATGAAGCGATGGAGGAGGCGGAGGATCTTGAAGAAGACAATTACGGGGTCGTTTATCGGGAGCTAGCCTTTACTGGTGTGCCTATTAGGCAGGTCACTTTTGGCACCGATCGAAAGGACGCACAGGCATGGATCAATGGGCAAATGGAGGCGCAGTTATGAGCAGAGTGGCTGAAGTAGAAGTGGCAAAGATGAGGCACATTTTAAAAGATCACAGGGCTGCATTTGCAGATGATCTCGCGCTGTTTTTAAAGTTGGCGCCGGTTGAGACGTTAACGGCGCACCTCAGCCGGTGGAGACAGGTAGAGCATGAGCCAGACCTGCACGTTTTGCTGTGGGATCTGCACGACATGCTGGATGAGCTGGTTCGGCTGCGGAGGCTTCACTCAGCGGTACTTCAAGAGCCGCACGGGGCAGCCAAGACGAGCTGGCGCAGAATCCAGACAGCCAAGCTACCTGAGCAGGTTAAGGAGTTTGTCCATGACCGCAGACAACAATAATGAAGAGCTTCGATCACTTTTAAAAAGTGAGGAGATGACCATCCAAGATATCGCACATCTATTAAATTTGCCGTTTGACAGTGTGCGTAATTGGACTCGAAGCCCTTCGTCAGCACATTACAGAAAAATGCCAAACATGGCGAGCGAGCTATTAAAAATCAAAATCAAGGATAGAAAAAATGACAGTTAAAACTGAAGCTAAAAAGTACAAGTGCAAGCAAAGTACTATTGACGAGCAGGCTATCAAGATTGCTCAGCAGGATAAGGAGCTGGAAAAGCTAAGTACTGAGCTATGGAACAAGGAAGCAATGCTTTCTGATAAAGACCAGCAACTCCGAGACGAATGCTTGAAGTTCTACGAAGTGCGAGCAGCTGACGTTGTTGTTACCGTCTTCGAGGAGGACTACAGGGCTGATACCCCCGCATTGATCTTGAGCCAAACTCAGTTGTTCAAAGGACACTTTGCTATCGATCAATCCGAAATGATTGGCGAAGCGTTAAAGCTCCGAGATTCGATGTCAGATTTTTACCAACACCACCATGAAGACGTTCGTATTTGTGTCAGTATTAACTCAGAGGTCATTGTGATTTAACCCTCCACAGTTAGTAAGAACCCTGCTTCGGCGGGGTTTTTATTGCCTTGCGTTTTTGCGGATAACCTCAATGGGGACGAGATACACCCACTTTGGGTGCCGATCACCCCGACCATGAATCCTGGTTGGGCTCTGACTCGCACAGATGCCAATCAAATCAGTCAGCGTAAGCCAATACTCATCGACGCCATCATAAAACAGCCAGTGATCACTCTCGGTGGTGTGCAAACCGCTAGGCTGGTTGTGGAAATACTCGACAACAATGTTTCCCGTCTCGCGGGACATGGGATCAAACTTAACCTCTACCTTGGCATCCAGTTCGGGGATCAGGATGTCATACCGGCTATTTTTGCCTACTGATTTGGTCGCGTGCTTGAAACTGACGAGTAACCGGTCGAGAAAATCTTTTTCAACAGCCTCTCCTCGCCGTAAATCATCTCTGAAGGTCTGCATAAAGCTTCCTCACACCCATTTCGATTAAGGATTTCGCGTTTGTCGGGTAGACAGAAGCGGGTATGGTCTCCATATATTCTCGGCGCTCAGCAGCCGTCGAAAGGTCTAACACATGACCGCAGACATAGAAGGGGAGGGTCGCTTTGGCAACATCCCAGAATTCAGAATCTAGGTTCCGTTCGAGCATGTCTAACGCCTGACCGTAACTCGGTTTTTTAGCCGCAGCTTTGCAAGCGTTTAGCAGTGAATTTGGGTTCATTGATAAGCCTCTCTATTATGGATCGAGCCTGTTCTGGGTTAACCGTGGCGGTTGCAGAATCTTCCTTGGGGAAGTCACCGATAGACCACAACGGGAAGACAAACCGGATGGGCTGGCGATCAAATTTGTATATGAGGATAGGCACTCTGTTGGCGCTCGATCGGCAAACCTGCTGCCACCAATCTGGACGGTGCCAGTTCCCGTCTTTATACCTCTTGCATTCAAAGCTGAGCGGTCCCCATTCGAGGTCGCCTAGATCAACGGTGCGCGTTTGATCCAAGATTCGCCGTAACGTGACCTCATTGCCGGTAATATCCGTCAGCCATAGCCCAAGCATCTTGGCGCAATCTCTCTCGAACTGGAGACCCTTAGCTCTGCTATCCGTCATAGGTCGCAATCCACTTGTCCAGCCAGGCTTTGGCTTTCAGCAGGTCCGTTTTGCCGCCCTTATGCTGCTCTCGCCAGAGGTATTTCATGATTGTGCCTTTGCACATGCCGTTCCATTCTTCTTGGCTCATAGCGCTGTGCATAGCGTCCCACGATTCAATGTCGCCCTGGGTGTAGCGAGCTGGTCGGCTTACTTCGTCCCACTCTTCAGGCGTTACATCATCCAAAGATTTTCGATCGGCAGTGTTCCAGAAGCTCGGTTTCTGTTCCATATCTCTCCTCAAATCTGAATTTGAACGGGTGTCTGGCGGTGTATATCTCATTGTCTTCTCCTCCGCGATGATGCTTCGTGCAAAGCGGGATGCTGTTTAGGTGGGCGTTTGGCTTGGTTTTCCCATCGATGTGGTGGATCTCTGGCGGCGTGTGGACCTTGAATTCTCGCTCGCAAACTACGCATCCGTGATCCAGTAAACACTGCATCCAAACGCGCTCCTCTTTAGTGGGTGTGCGGCTCTTCATTAACGAGTTCCATTTCAATTTTGATGTTTTCGATTCCCAACCCAAACTCTTCAGCCAGTTTGAAAAGCGATACGCAAAAATCCTCAAATTCATCAGGATTAGTGCTTTGAGTAGGCGCCAGCTGAAAGTGAACCTTGCTTTCAAAATCTAAGCCCCATACGTCCGTCTCTCCATACGTGCGCTTGCTACTGTGCTTTGCCATTGTTTGAACTCCACTTCTGCTGCATTACTGTTTGCTTTTGCCGCTGCGAGCGCGCCTTTAGCTACACCCCGAGCAAGCCTGATCTGATACATCTCATCTGACGCATCAGCGAACCTTGTTTGTGCTGCCGCTGTTTTATTGCCTTGGTGCTCACCAATCATCTGAAGCTGCGCGAATTTCTGTTTTTCTTTAGCGTCAGCTTTGGCTAATTCCATCTCTGCATGTGCTATTTCCGCACCCGCGTTGCGGATGTTTTCCGCAAACCGTTCTTCCTCAATCACGAAGACTCCTTGCTGTAGTTGATGTATTTTTTTGGCGCACCCGCTCGGCGCTCGAGGTATTGCAGGGAGTCCTGATGCATTTCAAATCCGACTTTTCCCTCGAAACTGCCGTTGCGGTTTTTGAGGACATCGAGGTACATATCCCAGCCTTTCATGATCTCCTCGTCTGGCTCTCGCCCGAGGATTTCGCACACCTCTAGGTGCTCAGATTTCTTTTTGTTCTTCCATATGCTGACGAACCCATCCGCTAAATCCGTGATCGATCCGCTACCCTTGACGTCGAACTTGTTCGGAGCCATTGCTTCACTCTCACCCTTACGGGCGTGGGTAACTAAGAAGATAGTGACGGGATGACGCAGTTTGAAATTGACCAATAGCTCAACGAATTTTTGCTGCTCGGCGTAATCGTCTTGCCTAACCATGTTCGTCAAAGAATCCACTACAAAAACGTCGATCCCATATCTGCGATAAGCGTATTCGAATGTCTTCATGAGCTGTGCTGGCTTAGGTGTGAGCTGATCGACATAAAGCCATAACGAGTCGCTCATCCAGTTGAGTAGGGCATCTCGGTACGGTTTAGGCGGCTTGGAACCACCCGATGCCTGCTGCATCATTCGCCCAATCGTTTGCTTCGGCGCCATTTCCATCGAGGCGATCAGAGCTTTACCGCCTTGCTTGATCAAATTCAAAACCAACTGCCCAAGCCACATAGACTTACCGTGTCCGTTGATTCCAGTCACGCCCCAGAGACCATGAAATCGTATCTGCTGATCGTTTAGTTTTTCCCAACCCGCCTCGTAACCTTGCAGCCCTCGGTTTTCTAGATCGAAGTAATCGTCCAGGACTTGATGGAATTCCATAACCGATTTCAGCTGGTCTGGATCGATCCATTTAGCACTGTCGTAAGCCTTCTGGACGGCAAGCTTGGCGTGGTCATAACCCAGCTTTTGAAGTAGTTCGTTTGCATCTTTTGCACCTTCCCACCGCACTCGCATGCAACGCTCGCCCAGTCTTCCGATTAACTTCTGAGCGCACGCCTCACCTTCCTCGTCCTGATCGGTGGCGATCACAATCTCGTCAAAGCGGTCTAGGTTTGGCAGCTCATGTTGTATCCACGTTAAACCAGCAGCGCCGTTAGGCAGGGATAAAGCAGGGAAACCTAGTTCAGATAAAGCAATAGCGTCTAATTCACCTTCAGTTATCCATAACGTTCGGGCGTTAGGGTTCATTGCCTGCCAACCGAATAGGATTAACTTAGCGCCAGTGCCGCAGAACGAGCCTTTGGACGTTCGCTCATAGTTCATGTTCTTGGTCTTGCCGCAGGTAAGCGTGTCGTCTGAGCTGTAAAACGGGAAGATCAAGTCCGCTTTCGCATCAGTGCCAGCCTCGTACAGCTTCCAGCTGTGGCATATCTCTCCTACGTCCCTAAAGCCTCTGCTCTCGAGGTATCTGTGCAGGTTTGGGCTTGCTTCGTTAGCAGCTGGCATAATTGGGGCGTTGTATTTTTTTACCGGCGCTTTTAATTTTTTAGCCTGATCGGTATCTCGAATGCCAAACCGCTTTTTGATCCAGTCAATCGAATCGAGCAGTGTGCTGCCGTGTATCGTTCGCACTAGATCAATGACATCGCCATGGTCTCCAGTCGCAAAGTCAGTCCACTTCCCCGCATCAGCGCCGCTGAGATAGCAGCTTAGGCTCCTACCTTTTTCGCCATTGATGTTGCCGACTTTCCAGCAATCACCTTCGCGGATGCCCTCTGGGAGCAGCTCTAAACAGATTTGATTGACATGCTGAGCGGCTACGCTTTTTAGCTCGACGATATCCATTACGGCACCATCGCAAGGATAGAGATATCCCAGCTGGATTTTTTAAGCTGCTTGATCTGGTTCCAATCAGGATCGGGGACTGACTGCCAGCCATTGGCAATCGCCATGTCGATGACTGGATCGAAATCGGTATGACCATCCTTGACCAGGGCTTCAAACCGTAACAGCCCATTTGCGAGAACACGCTGAGCTGGTTTTCGTTTAGGTGATTTGTAGTTCCACCACTTGTCCCACGCTGACTGGCTAACTGCTTCTGGCTTAGCTGCGTTTAGGTCATCTTTCCAAGAACACTTACTTGTAATATGTTCTTCTGTATAGATAGTACTTCTTTGTATAGCGTTTTCCAGATCTGGGTTTTCAAGATCTGGGTTTTCGAGATCTGGATTTTCGCGATGTGGTTCGTCAAAAACTATCCAATCCCAGCGAACGATCTTGCCGTCTGAGTTACTGGTATTGTCACGGCGAAGATATCCGTGCGACGCGAGATCTTGGGTGATCTTGCTGACCTTTCCGCTGCTGATGCCGAAGTGAGTGCTTAGAGCTTTGTTTGTGACTTGCCAATCTTCTCGATGAGAGAGCAAATAACTCAAAACACCGAGACTTTCGGGTTTGATGGCTGAGTCTCTTAGGGTAGTGTTACTGATGACAGTGTAATTAGATGTTTTCTTGCTTCGTCGGTAAATCATCAATCCTCCTTGTGGACGATGAAGTTTACGCTTGGATTCATATTCTTTGCAATGGATATTTAATGAAACCAAAACTACTGTATAAAAAACCAGATTTAAAACGCATGCACATATGCTATTTTGCATGAGCAGATTAGAAATCTGCATAAAAAATCACATGGAGGATGGCAAGATGACAAAAGAAGAGCGGAGGGTTTGGTTAGCTGCAAAATTAGATACACAAATGCCTGCGACAGGAAGGGCAACACGGATGGCTGAAGCATTGGACGTTAGCCATGCATTGGCGACGGGCGTACTGAAAGGTTCGTTGCCAAAGACTATCGATACTGCGTTGAAAATTTGTGACCACTACGGCTTAGACATGAGAGAGTGGAGCACAGGTGAACAAAGGCAAGTGCTTGGTAATGCGATCGAGAGGCAGAGGGCAAAAAAGAACATTAGTCTAGCCCGTGAGTTCGAGGCTACATTAGGGTTCCCCTTAGGTGATGACCAATTTTTCCTGGTACTGGAAATCATTGAAGATGAAACTAAGAACGGAGACTTTAATGTTCATAGTAAGCTGGAAAAAGTAGGCAAGATTATTCGCTTAAACCAAGGAAGGTGACAATGACAGATAATGAACTGAGGCAATTGCTCTCCGAATACTTGACCGAACGTCGGACGCAGAGCAATCAAAGCGCTAACCCGCCGCCAGGTAGAGCGAAAATCATTCACACGATAGTAGAACGTTCGAACAAGGCTAGCAGCTTCGATATCGATATCGAGACGCGAATAATCACACGGATATCCCCTGATCTGTATGATGAATTCGATTTTATCTTCAAGGATATAAGGGAAGGAGACCCGTCGTATAACTTGGGCTTTGCTTTCGATTTAAGATCTCTGGACCGGTATCGCTATGCGTTCAGAGACTTAATTACAGGAGATGATGACAGGGTAATATACAGTCAATGCAGCCATAACAAGATGAACTGGATTTTGAAAATGTGGCGACTTAACGCGGCGACTATGCGCGTGATGTACGTTACAGAAGCAATGACGAATTCAGTCAACAGGTTGATCTTGGAAGCTGGAGGTGATGTTTCGGGTCCATAGTTGCATTTAACAATCTAGGCATGCATAATCATCAGTTCTACATGGAATTGGTGATTATGAAATGCTTTCAGCAAAAGATATATTCGATTTAGCATCCGCAGATCCAGTCAAGGATCTCGTCAAAGAACCCACATCTAAACTTCGCTTCATCCCCTGGATGGATGCACACTTAAAATTTGCGCGTCTGTTCCCAGATTACGAATATGAGTACTTAACTAACGAGGCTGGTCAGTCTTGTTTTTACTTCGAGGATGGGACAGCAGAAGTACGGTGCAAGATGACAGTCGGGCAGCTGAGCAGAACAGTTAGCCTTCCGATTCACCGTAGCGGTAAAGCAATCCAAAACCCAAACGCATTTGAGATCAACACGGCTAAGCAACGATGTCGAGTTAAGGCTTATGCGGACTTCGGGTGGGGCAGCAGATTGTGGACAGACGATCTGGACGAAGATGAGAAAGAGGTCTTGCCAGAGGCGATGGACGATAGCTTCCCATTCGCGCAACCAGCAGTCGAAATAGATGAGAGAGATGAGCTGTGGGGACTTTTAGGTTTTCCGAAAAAGACTCAGGCAGAAAACAAGAAGCTTATTCAGCAGTACCGAAACGCGCTGCGGACTAGAGGCTTGGAGGATGACTCAGAAGCCCGAGTGGCGGCGGTGCGATCATGACCATCAGACCCTTTGGCGATTCAACGAACATGCAGCAGGGCGGTCTTGGCTGGCTTAGAGCGCGGGCAGGTAAGCTAACTGGAACAGACGCATCAATCCCTGAAGGAAAAAATCCTTTCAAAACGAAAGATCAGTGGGTACGAGAAAAAGTACGCGCATTGCACGGCGCCGCTACAGGTGAAGACCTAAACGAATTTGTAATGACCCCCGCAGTACGACACGGCAGTGCAATGGAAAGTACGGCAATCCGCTGGTACGAGAAAAATTATGGCTTCAAGATCACCGAAACAGGCTTAGTTACTCACCCTGTCTACGGCTGGATGGCAGCTTCACCGGATGGATTGAAAGGCGTCAGCAGCGGCATCGAAGTCAAATGCCCCTTCTGGGCTCCAAGCCCATATAGCGTGTTCGATAATAAATATGCTTATTACCTGTGGCAATGCCACATGGTTATGGAGTGTTGCGACCTCGAGGACTTGATATTCATTTGCTATCTACAGAAGTCTCCTAAAGATAAGCCGCGAACGATTGTAGAAACGGTCAAACGGAACCGCAAGTGGCTGCAAGAAGAGGTGCCATCATCTTGTCTGCCCAAGCCCACTAAAGGCACGCTGTCACGGCTAGACCTGTTTCATGCCTGGTTCAACCACATTCAAGACGAGTTCCAAGATCCAGAAAAACGACAGGTTCATTTGGATCCTATCAAGGCTGATGCTGCGCTGATCTTAGACGACTCTGACCTGAACAAATTGAACGAACTGCAAGTCCGGTTAATGACTGTTACGGGAAGAATAGCGGGTGATCTAGAGGTTATTGATCTTATTAAAAAGCAGAGCGATGAACTGAAGAGGGTGATCGCTGACAGGCATAAAGGCTCGGTCACCAACGGATCTACGACTGTATCGGTGATCGATAAGCGAGCACAAATAGACTTCAAGAAAGCCTTCGAATATCTCGGAGGAGAAGAACAGGTGTTGGAAAAAGGCGCGTCCATCGAGGACTTCCGAAAACTGACCGGCACCAGACAAATCGTAATCAAGCAAGGAGGAGAGTGAAATGTCGGAATTTGAAACTAAGCCTAATAAAGGCAGAGCGTGGGAAACAAGCCAAGAGCAGAAGGTTGAAAAGCATGAGTTCTTGAGCAAGTACGACTGGTACAACCCCTTATCTAAAGAAGAGAAGCAGGGGTTGATTCCGTTGTGGAAAGGCTTCGTTGAGCCTGAGATAGACGGTGTTGTGAAGAAACTTGGTATTGAGATCTGCCAAAACACGACCAAAGCGGGTAAGCCGCAATTGACAATGAAGACCTGGGTCATGGCGCCATCAAGTCAAGGGTCAAGCGCGTCTGGAAGGTCTTCGACTGAACAGAATGCAGATCCATTCGCGGATATTTTTGAATAAACAGAGGAGAGGTAAGTGTTACGGATTACGAGAGCGGCAGACACCGTGCTTTATGGTGGCTACAACCTCGATCCGGAGAATCTTGAGGGGACTGCCGACCACACCTTCTGGGTGAGGAAGGTCAGCGAACTCAGGCACGGTGGGTCAGCAATGATCCACACTCGCACAAAAACAGGGGTCTCCGACCGAGTGGTATTGATCAATGAGGATCTCCCTTTAACTTTGGATAATGAAATCAGGATCAACCTGATGGAAATTCATCGAGACTGGAAAGAGCCAAAAGCCTATTGCGAAGCATGTGGCAGAGGCTCGGATAGCAAAAGAAAAATGGTCCCGCAAGCAAAGCTGGGACTGCAAGCACCCCGAGAATATGTGTGGATCAGAGATGATGCCACGCAAAGGAGGAAGTAAATGAGCGACATGCCCGAAAAAGCGACAATCGTTACTGTTGATGGCGGTAATTACGACTTTAACGCATTTAGCGACGAGGCTAAGAACCTCACGCGAGGAATCGCAGACCTGAATGCCAGCATCACAATGATGGAGAACCTGATCGGCGCGTCTAAGTTCGCCAGTGAGGTAAAGGTTTTGGATCTGAAGAAGATACTGCCTGAAGAATTGCCTACAGATGTGGGCTCAGCGGCAGATGATGCACATTAAAAGCAAGCCGAGGCTGCTCTAGCCTTGTGAGCTGGTGTGCCGTCAGCCAGTGGCTATAAATGGCGGCACCAAAATGCCAATGGTCGCGTGTGTTTGGCTCCCTTACCAGACAGAGCATACGACCTACTTCGGACAAGACTGATCCACTTGAGGCAACAACGGATCATCCCCTAGGCAAGAGGGGTTATGGGGCGCTAAGATGTTTAGCGCGTGGTTTGTGTCCTCATGGAGGATTTATGCAAGAACGCAGTTTTGAACTAGCAGTAACGATGTATCTAAAAGAGCCAACGAAAAAAGGAGGCAAGAAAAAATCTAGAGCGTTTTCGACACCCCTGAATTTCATGGTAAAGCGGTGGAAAGACAAGGACATCGAGCAAATAAGTAATTTCGATGTGACCAGGTTAGTCCACGATTTGCGTGAAGGAGGAAGCCCAAGCGGTAAAGAGCTTACTCAACATGGAATCAACTCTTACTTAGCAGCACTTAAAGCTGCAATGTATTACGCAAGAGATGATTTGGATATGAAATTCACAATGCCGAACTTCAAAGGACGGATTGCAAAAGTCGAAGGAAGGACAGTCTTTCTCAGCCCCGAACAGGCTAGAGATTTTTTAAGAGAATTAGATCCGTTACGGAGAGATCTCTTTAAATTTGCTCTACACGTTGGGGCTAGAAAGGAAAACTGTCGGACCTTAACTTGGAGACATCTGGACGACAGGTTTGAGAATGTGCATTGGGCTGCGAGCGAAACAAAAAACAAGAAACCTCTGAGGGTTCCTCTCAACTCAGACGCAAGAGAATTAATTCAGTTCCGATGGGACTTGAAGTTAAAACTTGAGCGATCTGACAGGAGCCTGTTAGGTCAAATTGAGAATGTGTTTTTTCAGGAGAACGGCAAGCCGCTCGCCTCAGATAGCGTAACCAATAAGACTTTTCACAGAGCGAGGAAGGCGGCAGGCATTCCGGAAGGAGTCGTTTTCCACACTTCGAGACATTGTTTTGCGAGTTGGCACATTTCGGCGGGTACGAGTTTGCCAGAGCTAAAAGAGCTGGGAGGCTGGAGCGATCTGAAGAGTATTGAACACTATCTTCATTTTGCGACCGACCACCAGAAGAGAGCTTCGAGCAGACTGGAAGGGCTGACAAACGTCTAGTTATGAGGACCGGTACCTTTCTAGGAGTTACCGGTCCTCAAACTGAGAAAAACAGAGGCGAATTGGATCGTAACCCTCTGATAAACAACAAAATGGAGCGGGAAACCAGGTTCGAACTGGCGACCTGTACCTTGGCAAGGTACTTGTCAGGATTTTTCCAAGTATGTTATGTTTATCAATCACTTACGACACATTCCACGCAGGATTCTAGGACGCTACCTGTACCTTTCTCAGAGATGTTATTTTAAAGTTTAGAGAGTACAGGACACTCTGATGTCGCCCAACTTGCCCGTTGACCCAGGCATTGGGGTGTCCGCTTTAACTTGGAATGCGTATGTTTTGGATTGCAGCAAGAGCCGTAACAAAAGCCTTAACAGGGCTAGCGCTTATCCCTGCAATTTTTTTCGTCGCGTTGTTTGTCTGGATGTGGCTGTTGTTCGACAGTTGCAGTGAGAAGGTTTATACAACGTCTAAACGAACTCCCTAATCCTTATCCGCTAATTCCATCTTTGTTTCAATTTGAGCAAGTTTGATCTCAATGGCTCTTACCCGCTCAATCGTATCCTGAACTTCTTTTGGCGGCTTGAAGGCGTCAATCCAGCTGTCATTTTCCTCTACCTCGATCAGCAGCATGGCTGTCTGATACTCGATACTGGTTAGCCGAGTCTCAACCGCAAAATAGGCTGTCGTAGCGATGACTGTTATCGCCAGCAAGCTTATTAAAGACTTGAGGGGGATATTCAGTTCAGTGTTTTCGTTTACGTCAGCCATTCTGTTTCCTGCTCAGTACGCTTTTCAGTACGCTTTTCAGTACGCTCGGTTGTTGCCTCGCGCAGTAGCGCTTTTACGGCGAGCAGCTGCCGCTTTTGCTGCTTTTTCCTTACGGGCTTTAGCGTCGGCGCGAGCCTTGTGCTCCCTTACGTCCCTGGGAGCCGTCTTGGGCTTGAACTTCTTTTTCGCTGCGGCTCTCTTTAGTCTATTTAACTCTTGCATGTCGGTCATCGTTAATACCTGTTGTCTAGATAGATGGAACTGGGCTAGGTGAAGTGGTCACACGGACTATCTCTTCTTGTTTCACTTCTTTTTCTTTGGCTGAACCTTTGCGCCAGTTTTCTTGGCGTGTTTTTTGGCTGCTGCCATGCCTTCCTTGGTGTACTTAAATGATTTTCCTTTTACTGTTGGCATTATCTGTCTCCGTATTCTGGGTAAAATTGACTGTGTTTGAGGTACGCCTCTTTGAATAACGTGTTGCGCTTCTCGTACAACTTGCTGATTAGCTGTTGTTTGCGAGATGCACTAAGTTTCGAATCCATGTAAATAAGGTCACGCTGCTTGTTGATTGCTCGGATCTGCTTGTAGTAGCCCCTGATGTCCTTTCTGGCTTCGTCAAAGCCGCCCATTTCGTTCAGGTAATCTCTGGCTTCTCTTGTCCTACCATTCTCCAGCAAGCCATTAAACTCTCGGTTCATGTTGTCCAGCTCACCGCGAACGTCATAGAACAGGTCAGCGTACTTGCTGGTCGTCATATCAGAACGGAAGAACCGCTTGACGACGGGGTACTGACTAACCAGCTTCTCAGGTCGATCAGGAAGAGAAGGGTCTCTGGTGTACGGATCCAAGACCATGGCGCCGAAACTGGACCAGCTGGCGAAGTATCCCCGTAACAGGTAGTCAACCATCATGGGAGAGCGCAGGTAGTCTGGAGCGCCTTCGGGCATGGACTGAGCAATAGACTTAGAAGTGTCACTTGTGAAGATGTTGAACTGCTGTTCAGGCGGGGCGTTCTCTAGTGCTCCGCTAACGATCTTCATGTCCCTAAAGGAGTCTTTGTTACTGATCACATCAACCAAGGGCTTAACGACCTGAGGGAAGGCATCGAATGACAGGGCGGTTACTACGCCGTCTTTGAATTTTTCCCAGAGGAACTCATGCCCCTTGTCCTCTTCCATCGAGTATTGAACCAGCCGCTCAGGGTACGTTGCGAACGCAGTCCCGATTTCGAATGGCTTTGGAAGACGGAAGTGCTCACCACCGACAAAGAAATGCCAATACAGATCTTTATCGTAGTCAGGTAGATCTTCGTATTCTTCGTTGTCCTGGTTGATCATGTACAGAGCAACCGTTGCCGCTGCAACACTCCCGCCTCGAGTCAATACATGCTGAGTGTTATCCCGCAGGCTGCGACCCAAAACGTTTAAGCCCTGCAATCGAGCATTCATGAAGGGGTAGCTGTTAACAATGTGCTTGATAAGCCAGAAATCACCTCTCATCGAGAAGTTTAGAACGTCAGCAGCTTGGCTCACCGCCTCTGCATGGGTCTCACCGCTGGCGAGAGAACCCTCGAACACGTTGATTCTAGATGCTTGCTCGAAGGTTTGACCGACTCGGTTCCACTTGTTCCACAGGTTTTTAACTGTGCCAGCTGCAAAGTCTAGGTTGTCCTTGTAGAACGCTTCGACCTTATCTGGAGTGTTGAGTGTGCTGTCCATGCTATTGATTCGACCAAGGTCAGAACGGATGTTGTCTGACTGACCTGTACCGTAGAAGTCACCAATAGCGAGTCCGCCGCTAGCCATGATCTTCATTAAGGACTGTTTGCTTTCCGCAAAGCTGTCTCCTTCAGCGCCAGTCGTCTCGTTCGCCAGACCGCCGCCAATGTACTTCATAGCCTTAGCAATGTTCAGCAGCGGATTTGGCGCATTTGGGAACTGAATTGAGGACGCCAGCATGTCTCTGAATGCGTTAGCAATCATGAATCCAGGATCGATTGTTACGGATCGAGTTAAGACCTGCTTAGGAATAGCGAAAGCTTGCGCCATCTTGTCCAGCTTGTATCCGCCCAGCCCACCGATACTTCTTAGGAGCATGGGATCTTTGACCTGGAATACTCGGGCTTTGCCGCCATCATAAACCTTGATCAATTCTGACTTGTCAGGGTTAGACGCTAGCTCTATGTTCGCGTCGCTAGCGGTAACCTCGACCATCGTTCCAAGCTCAGCATTGTCTCGAGCAATACGCCGCATAGCTTCGTTCTTGAAGCTTCGGTCAATCATCGTAGTGAGCTGTGAGACCATGCTCTCGAGAGGATTGATCTTGCCTTCACCGCCTTCTAGGCGCTTGATGTTCAGACCCTGATTCATTAGACCGTTCTTGATGTTGACTGCGTCATTCTGCAAATCGTTGGTGTCTGCCTCGTCATCAAAGCGGAAGAAGGGGACGTAGTCATCTCGGTCCCATCCAGCTCGTTTCTGTGGGTCCAGAACGCCAGACTGCTCAGCTAAGTCTAGAATCTTGCGGTTAAACTTAGTCCATTTAGCAAGAGTTTCTCTGTACTGCGCTGCCGTACCGTTGCGCTCAGCAGCTCGAAGAACAGTGTCAATGTCCTTCTGACTGAAAAGGTTTTCTCGGTCTTCTGTCTTGAGCCGTTTGGCACGATTAGCTGCTGCCCACAGCTCCCACTCTTTGAGCTGGTTGCGGTCATAGCCTTCGAAGATATCGTAGAAACTACCTTCGCCTTCAACCATCTGGAAAGCGCCGTCTCGCAGCTCTAGAGGACCGCCAAACATAACTGATTGCATGGTTGTCTCAAGGTTCTTAGTCCACAGAGCAGCCTTGTACGCGCTCTCAGCGCCGTCTTTCAGCTTGCCATCTTGGGTCAGCTGCTTCTCGTTGTAACCAACTCGGTTAACGTCATCAAAGACACCCTGAACGAAGCCTTGCCACTTGCTGGCTAGGTATCCTTGAGGATTGGTCTTGACGTCCTTAACGTACCTGCTTGCTTTTTCTTTGACCGTAACGTCTTCGTTTGGACGACTGAGGACTTTGTCTGCGACCGCTTGGATCTCGGGCGCCATCGAGTACAGGATATCGTCAACGGTTAGCACTTCTCCAAACGTGTCTGAGCTTGGGTCTCTGTCGATGCTATTAACGTTCTTAGCAATTACCAGGTTCCCAAACTGAATCATCTCATCAGCGCCGCGTACTGGGTTGCCCTGCATATCGTAAAACTCAGAGCTTCTTTCTGGGTTCATGGATATTTGGGTCCAGGCTGAGTCTGACATTGCCTCAATGAATGCCGCTCTGTTAGCGGAGTCCTCTGCTGCGACGTAGGTGCCTTCGATTGTGGCAATCGTAGACTTGTCCCGTTGTCCTGTAGCTATACTGGCTGCTGCTGCTTCCGGAACAATGAAATCAACGTTGGTCATACGGATACTTGGTCGATATGACAGTCGAGTCCCTGCACCACCTCTCCTTGAGCCTTCCTTTCTGGCTTTGTGAACGGTCACAATGTCAGCTTTCTGATCGTCGGGAAGTTTGGTGTAGGAGGGGATGTCTAACCGGACGCCATACCTATCGCCGTCAATTAACGACGCCATCCAAAAAGATTGCTTAGAAGGTTTGTCAGTATTCTTGGGACCAGTCTGTGTGAGGGCGTTTATTGCCTTCTCATCAGAGAGAAGCTCTGGCACTTGATCTGGAGTCATGTCTCGAAGAGGTCTGCCTTGATCCTCGAAGATCTGACGCTTTTGCTCAGCGGTTATTTTTCGGTCTATCCGATCCTGTACAGCCTTTTGGAGGACCGGATCCCTAGTCTGAGCGGGTCGTGCTTCTAGCCCTTGCGTTGCTTCATTATCGAGTCCATTCTGCTGACCGCTAGGTTGATCTGCGTCTGCGTCATTGAGGCTAGGCTCTCGTTGTAGATCTCCTGCTCCTCGCTCGAGTGCAAGTCCACCTGGTCCAGATAGTCCCTGTCCTGATTCTTGACGCGCATCCGCGATTTTCCGGAACTCGGTTTCGTAGTCTGTGGGTTCTGATCGCGCATTGCCGACACCTAATTGTTTGGTTAGATTTTTCTCGGGATACCAGAGTATAGCCTGCAAGGCTCCCATATTTATAGGTTCTTGGTTAGAGTTGAAGTTGTTTAACTTTTCTAACGCTTGCCCCATTACCTGCCTGATCCAGACTCTTTCACTACCAGCACCAGGCGACTCTTTTGGCTTGGTGGCATTGAACACTTGCCTAGCGATAGCGTTAATTTTGGACTTGTCCTTAAAACCTTTGGATTGAAAGTCGTTATATCGACGCAGGGCGTAGGCAAGAACAGCATCGTCGCTAGCCCGAAGATCCTTAACGAGGATCCCGTCTTGCTTCAGCTGGGCTTTGTTCTTGATTGCCTCTTCTTTGAATTCGTTCAATTTCGCAGGAAGCTTACGATCAGAATCTGCCATCATGGTTCCGGTCACTCGACCCCATGTACGCATAAACCAGCGGTCCATAGTCAGAGGGTCGTAGTTTCCTTGCAGGTTCTGATAGAACCCTTGCCCGATCTTTGGACCTAAGATGGCTGACCCATAAACCATCGTCCCCATGTTTTCACCGGAGAGGTTGTAACCCATGGCTTTTAGTTCTTTGACCGTAAATTCTGTTGCCATGAAATCATTTATAGATTGCAAGGTTTTGCCGGTATCCAGCATCCTGTTTAGAACCTGAAAACTCTTGACCATGCTGGGAGTTTCTTTCCCAAAGCCTACCTCTGGAAATCTCTGGGTCTCTCGGAACTGGCTGTAGAGATCAAAGGTGTTCTGGGAGTTTTCCGGAACAGACGCGCCGTTGCTTGTGATAGCTTGGATTAGAGTAAAGGCTGTTCTAGTGGCAGGATCGGATAGCTCGGGGAAGACTTCTTCCGCTATCCTGTTAGCGCCAGCGATCTTTTCTTGATACCACTGACCGGCGTTACCTTCCTCCATCATCGCCATTGCAGCTTCGTGTGCTAAGACGTCAGATATCAGGTCAGCGTTTTCTTCTGTTCTTTCGCTTAGGTCTTTGCCATCAAGAGCAGCTTGAGTCTTAGCATCTAACGCTCGGGCAATATCAGCTAATACAATCTTGCCTCTGCCGCCAGTAGCTTGGACGTCAATAGAGTCGTCGTTGTATAGGATTCTTGATGCGGTGATTTTCTGACCTTCTGGAGTAAGGTCTGTAAACACCATCTCTTCAATGTTAGCTGGTCCAGAACCAGGTATCTGGACCATTGTGCCGTCGATATCTAGTATCGATGCTCGACCAGTTTCACCCGCAAAGACATCGCCCGTATCTTCGTTAACTATGCTGCCGTCGTCATCTCTCCGGAACCTGTATTCAGTACCGTCTGGCATCTCGACAACGAAGATGTTATCCCTGCCATAGAACGGAGTTACTGTTGCGGATTGCTGTCCTCGTACAGCTTGTCCATCGTCGTCCCGTACTTGATCATTGGGCGATCCTCCCACTCCTGTACCGGTTTCCCCTTGTACAGCGCCACTTCCGCTAGCTGGTCCATCTCCTCCAATGTCATCGACTGAAGGGCTTCCGGACTCGGAGGATGCCCGAACATCTTCTTGTACTTGTCCAGCGTTGGGCTGATCGACACTGGTTTGACTGCTATCTTGACCATTTTGGGTAATCCTTTCGTCTCTTCGTAATTTTTGCATAAAAGCAAAAGTCTTGGGAGCATACTGCTTTAATGATTTTGGGTCAGCAATAAATAAAGCAAAACTCTGCGCGAATATCTCTCTTCTTAAAAAAATTAAAGCGCTATCTGGATTCGCAGGTTGGGCAGCAATTTCCGCCTGCATAGCCAGAAACGGGTAGTGCATCACTCTACCGACAGGATTGTCTACAGTATATTGTGCATACAACTCCCCAATAATAGAACCTACTTCAAGGTTAACAACTCCGTCCGAACTGATAGAGTCAAAGGCAACAGAAAGATCTGGGCTCGCAGCTGTGTAATCGAGAGTATTGTCCAAGGCGTGAGCATATTCATGGGCAAGAACGAATCTCAGCTCTTTTTTCTGTTTTGGCGAGTCGGATTGCAGGTATCTTTTGTGTATATAGACGGTATCTAAGTCAGCGGAATAGGATCCCTGAGAAGCTGTGTTGTAGTACATGTGCAGGTTCGTTGCCATCTTGAACATCTGTTTCGGCATGCCAGATGCTATTAAATCTAAGATTGCCACCTGTAGTCTTTGAGGCTCGGCATATCTTTGCGAGGTGGCAACATCCTCAGGTTCTGTGAAGCTGGAAATAGGCGCTAAGACCTTATGGATTTTAGCAGGCATTCCAACAGCCCCAGCCCTCATCTGATAATCCCGACCCTGCATGGCGGTATGCAGATCCTGAACATCCTGCTGATTGAATTCGGGCATCACAAAAGGAGTGTCTTCTCCCTCGAATTTAATCGATTTTCCAGCATAATTTTTGTTGTAACGCTCTGGATCAGCAGTTTCTTTCTCGGCTTTAAATTTTGAAACGACCCCTAGGAATGGATAAGGTTCGTTTAAAGGTTGGTCACTTAGTGTGAGTTCGCTTGGCGCATCAAGTCCTTTCGGTCCGCCTCGCGGATTGAATATTATGTTATCTTTGAGAATATCGCCTAAGTCCGTTAAAACGTCTGCATCAGTTTCGTTTTGAGCTTCTTCCGCAGCGTCTAATGCATCCTGGACAGGCACAGAGCCTGGCATTGCCGCCTTCTCAGACTCCGCTTTGTCCTTGATTTTCTTTTGAACGATAGGTGGGAGAATATCGGTCTCAACTTCTCCGCTCATGTCTGGTAAAGACTGTTCAGCCTCTATCCTAAGGCGTTCTATTTTTGTTCTCGGGATCTTGGTTCGAATGACCGCCTCATCACCGTTTGCTTCTGTCGCAAGAATCCCCGTGGTCGTACCGTCATCGTTAGTCTCAACGCCAACGTAGCC
>ENA-ORDA01001172-ORDA01001172.1-marine-metagenome-genome-assembly--contig:-NODE-1172-length-23077-cov-5.371000_pt1 | contig 23077 bp, 19 predicted proteins | sample MGYA00237778_ERZ508506 | MGnify/ENA primary metagenome ERZ508506 (study PRJEB26177, sample SAMN06267891) | marine metagenome | isolation source: Monterey Bay, California, USA | place: Pacific... | reverse complement strand
AGTCTTACTGTAAGCGATGGGTCATCTCGAATTACTGTATTAGATCCTACCAAAATAGCACCACAGTCCTTCCGTAATTCATGTACCTTGACTAAGCACTCCTGGCTAGTAAACCTGCCAGCATCTTCTGATAAATCATCTACAGAGCCATTGGCATCGGTTGCGATTTTCACCGTGACGAATGGCCTACGCTTTTGGCACCAATGCAAAAACTCTCTCATTTGAATAGCTGCTTCTTCTTCAAGTAGGCCAGATTCAACCTTGATTCCAGCTTCCTCTAAAACCGAGATGCCATTCCCTCTGACAAGGGGGTTGGGGTCTCCGTGTGCAACAATCACCTTACTAATCCCTGCCCAAAGTAACGCTTCAGTGCACGGAGGAGTTCGGCCAAAGTGATTGCAAGGTTCAAGAGTTACATATGCTACAGCGCCATTGGTATTGTGGCCTTTTTCTTCTGCATCATGGATGGCCATTTGCTCAGCATGTAACCCGCCGAGATGATCATGCCATCCTTCTGCGATTACTTCTCCTTCCTTGACCAAGACGCATCCTACTAGGGGATTTGGCCTAACTCTGCCCCTTCCCTTTTCGGCGACCTCGATAGCGCGGCGCATGTAATTGCACTGCTCCGCGCTCCAAGTCATGATGCTTGCTGATTAGGCATCAGACATGAGTCCATCGCTTCAGAATAGGCACTATGAGTTATGAATGAAACGCAATGCACCCTGCATAACTTCCATCTTTAACGGAGTCGAACCGATGTTTTCTCCATCAACATTGATTGCAGTGGGCCTTGGAGTGGATATTTCCAAAGTCCTGAAACGGTGATAGTCAACCATTGGATGAAACACATGCCGCCCTTCTTTCTTGAGTTGGCCAAAGGCTTTCAATATCTGGCCACGCTTCATTTTTTTGAGAATTCCAATATCCATTACTCCATCATCAAGCGATGCTCCTGGGGCTAAGGGTAGCATAGAGCCGCCAGTCTGACTGTTTTGTATCAAGAACAATGTGAAATCATCTTCAATTGTATTACCATCGATGGTTAGGGTTGCATTTCGGCGGTTATTGGCCATGATAGCCATTAGAATCCCTACGTCGTAACGCATAGGGCCCATCCATCGCATTTTTTCTGCTTTGATAGTAGAATCTACACCTAACCCCCATGTGACCAAGTTGATACTGTAGCGAGTAAGTACTCCATTTTCATTGCCAGGAAGTCCAGCAACCATGTCTACCTTTGCCAAATCTAAGGATTGGTAATGTCCATTGCAAATTCTTGAAACTGCTTCTTCAGTACTGGTAATTTTTAGATCGTTAGCCATAGAGTTCCCAGTTCCTGCAGGAATTAAACCAACTCGGCAAGTCTTCTTAGCTTGCATCAATCCAGTAACAACTTCTGATAGGCTACCGTCACCGCCAACTACAGCAATAATATCCGATTCATCGGTTGTTAGTTTAGAAGTCAGTTCGATTAATTCTCCTGAATATGACGACAAATGTGTTTCAACTTTGATAGATCTCTCTTCAAACATCAATTTAGCCTGAGCTGCTATTTTTTGGCCTTTTTTCTTGCCCGAGAACGGGTTAACCATCAGATGGATTACCTTTGCATCCTCTCCTTGAACAATATCTTTGGTGAATACTTTGGCGTAAATCGGTTTATGCACGCCCTTCTTTTTCTTACTAGTTAAATCTGGCAAGAACTCGAGAATATCGGGTTGCCCGTCGGTTTTGGCCATACTCTGCGATGTAGGTATTCCGGATGAACTCTTCCCTAGTACGCCGAGATAATTACTAACAGAGAGTTATCCTGAGCACTATTAAACTCAAAGTTCTCGGCCTCAGAATGAAAAGTCACTAAAATCTTCATCATCTGAAATAGATGCACGCTTTTCTTTTACTTCAGGTTCCGGCTCAGGTGCAGGGGTTGCACGCTTCTTTACAGCACGCCTCTTCACAGGCTTATCCTTGATAGGAGGCGTTGATACCGGACTAGATTGAGAACTTGATTGAGAACTTGACATTGATGCGGAGAAATGTCCTCGCTTAGGAGCCTCTGGTTGGCTAGATACAACATTTGTAGATGGCATAGGGGTATTCTCTATCTTAACTGGCGCTGAAGTTACCATAGGTTGTGATTGCATCTGCTTTGCCTCACTCGTAACTACTACAGAGCCGCCTCCTCCAAAAGTGGAGGGGCCTTGATCATCGTCATCAGTTGAAGATAACACACTATCCAAACTGAATCCAGAAATTGGGGCTTCTTCTCTTTGTGATGATTTCTTAGGAGGCGGGTTTGCCTTCAGTTCTTTCTTAGAACGGTCCGCAGCACTTTCCAATCCTGCTTTCTTTGAGGTTTTCAAATCCTTCTTCATTTGAACAGCTTTTGCGAATCCTTCTCGTCCAAGTAAAGCTTCAGCAGTTGCCTTTGCACCTTGCCTAATTATCATGGTTGATACAATGAAAAGTCCAACTCCTCCTCCGACTCCAACTATCAGGAAGAACAGAATAAAAGTCCACCCTCCAAATATGTCCGTGTCTCCAAGTGAATATTCATCATCATGGTCTCCATCCATACTGACAACACCTTCTTCGGTACGGATTTTTGTTACGACCATTCCATGACCTTGGTCTTCCAGTTCACATGTTTCTGAGACAGTGGCCACATTATCGGTATCAAGCATATATCCGCTCAATTCGATTGGTTGGTGCCAATGCTCCAGAACATTCAGCCCATCAGCAATATTCTCCGAGCCAGGGATGATTCCTATTACTTCCCAATCATCTTCGTTCTCAGAAAGTTTGCTTCCAACAGATTCTGTTGGATTCACAGGCGAAGACCAATCTTTGAGACTAACTCTGCCCGCACTACCCTCTTCGACGGATTCAGCTTCACTCCATGTCATGGTGTGAATGATAACAGCAGCACCCATTGCAGATTCGATGTTATCTATGTCTGGATGAGAATCATATATCGCTGAAGAGATCAACATACCCGTGACCTTAGTCTTAGTGCCATTGCAACCAAACGCTACGCTCGAATCAAAACCGTCTCCTAATTGAGACTCAATAATAGCAGAAGTTTCCTCGATATCTACATTCAATTGTCCATCGCCACTACCCCATTCAGGGGTAGATGAATAGACGCATCCAGCCATTAACATCGAGAGGACCAGCAGCATTGCTAGTCGCACATGTGGGCGGGCCATGAACTGCCTACGGCACCTTGAGTTGTTGAACCCTTTCATATGCACAATGAAAATTGGTACAAATTAGTTAAGCGCGGAGAGAGAGATTCGAACTCCCGTGTCCAGGGGACAGTGGATTTCAAGTCCACCGCAATACCAGGCTATGCGATCTCCGCTTGTTTTGCCGGTGGGGCCTTTCTTTCAAGAATCTATCTTATGTCATTCTTGTCTGCGACTTGCAATAATCGCTAGACCAAGGCTTGCCGCAACAGTGGCGAACGTGAAACCAGGCAACCCTGAATCATCGTCGCCAGGATTGTTGGCAGTGTTTGCAGCTCTTTTTACATCGTCAACAAAGTCATCCACATTCCAATCGTACCCTAGGAATACGACAATTGGATTCCAATCGTCATCAAGAATGAATGTTTGAGTAGAGTGCGATGTTGAGGTTGTGACTTGATTTTCTTCAGTCTCATCAACTAATGGTGACATGAGAGTTGAAGCATCTTCTCCATCAGCTACCCAAGCGTAATGATTTGAGTCGTCCATTAGATAAGTGTCAGTGCTTGCATCAGATGTTGACATCCAGTGACTGTATTCTCCCATATCATGCCAGATGTAAAGGTTGTAATCTGTATCAATATCATTAATCGAAGTTAGATAATCCTCTGTAATAACATGATTGATTTTGTTCTGGCCAAGGGTGTGTATTGTATGTTCTATGGCGCTCACCATTTCCATATTGGAATAGGTTCCAGCAAACATATCAGTCTCTCCACCTGGATATACAACTCCTAACTTGTGAATCATTTGTTCACTTTCTGGTGGGGCTGGAATCATCGAGTCCATTGTGCTGTTCGGAGCCCAAGCGATGTGCATCTGGTCAATTAGTGAATCCATCCCTAACATGCTTTCTTCCCATGATTCACTAGTCATATTCCAGTAGTGAAGTTGCCACCACCAAGAATAGTCCTCAGGTGCGCTTACATTGTTGATAGAGGACATGTAGTGTCCCAATTGTGAACTAGGTGCATCAAATGTGTCTAGTGCGGCTAAGGACATGTGCCATGCATTGATTTGAGTTAGAACCGATGTGTCATTTATTCCATCGGCTTGAACAACCACGAATGAGTCATTTCCGATATCTGGTGTTGGTATCATCGAATCATTGGTAGAGTTAGGTGCCAAAGCCAATTGTCCTGTATCGATGGAATCAATTCCTAAACTACTTCCTTCCCAAGAACTAGTAGATTGATTCCATGAGTGTAATTCCCACCACCAAGAATAATCTGACGGAGAATCATCTCCATTGATTCCAGTGATGTAATGTCCCAACTGGCTCTCACTTGCGTTAATTGTCCAATTGTTTTGATATGCAGCAGCAGTCAACTGGTCCCAGCCAGTAGGCTCCACATCGTACTGGCTGTTATTTCCATCAGGCATAACTAGAGTCACAGTTGCGATGTCACCATCAAGACTCATATCGTGCTCTTCATCGTCGTGTTCGTGATCATGGGTTTCAATTTCTGTAGTGTCCACAGATATTTGGAAATCATCCCAAACTTCTTCCATGTCCGAAATATCTCCTGTTAAGTGGGGCCATGTCGCTCCAAAATCGTCAACATATTCTTTCAGAACTTCAGGAGTGTCTGTTGCAGGGTCTACAGTGATAGAGATGAACTGGTAATCAACATCTTCTAACTGTGATTCTGCAGATTTAAGATTGCTAGTGATTACTGGACACACATCAACGCACGTTGTAAAGATGAATGCCACAACCATTACATCAGCGCTTCCTTTCTGAAGAGAGTAGTTGTTACCGTCTTGATCGATTAGAACTCTATTGGGGATAGGCGCTCTGTCCAAATCATATCCATTCCAGTGTACTCCGTCTCCTCCGGCACTACTTGTTGGAAGTGTTGATACAAATAGCAAAGTCACTACAGCAACGGCTAACCAGCGCATAGAAACCCCTCTAGGGGGTCATTTATCAATTCTATTGATAGATATTCACAGTGAATATTCAGTCTGTAACATACGAGTAATCGTAGTTTGGAGTACACCAAGATGGTAGCCCATCAATTCCGTCAGGGTTGGAAAGACCGATACCCCATAGCATCAATGCTGCGAATAGTATCGGGAAGAGTGCAGTTCTGGTGTAAATAAACGGGTCTCCCTTCAAGTGCATGAAGAATGCAGCAATCCCGTAGCCTTTGATAATTCCAACTACAATTAGAATTGCCCAAACAGCATCTCTTGTAATTTCAATATCAGTCCCAGGAACAGTTTCAAAGAATACTGCAGCAATTTCGAACAATGTGAAAAACATCAGAATTAGGAAATTTACGTAGTAAACATCCTTGCCGATCAAATCAGCCATTTTCTGGAAGATTCCTGCTATTGGTCCGGTATACTTGTGTTCGCTCATAATATCACCTCAGTACAGATAGAATGCAGGGAAGATGGCAACCCACGCCAAATCCACGAAGTGCCAGTACAATCCGAAGTATTCGATTCCTTGGCCATTTTCTTCATCATAGCCGACAGTATCAGCCTTGAATACCATGAATAGCATGACTAGCAATCCAATGAATACGTGAAGACCGTGTGCACCAGTTGCCACATAGAATATCGAACCAGCTTGGCTATCGATTGTGAACCCTTCAGCAATCAGGTGGCTCCACTCGATCAACTTCAGTACGATGAACAGCGAACCTAGTGCTACAGTGATTAGCAGATAGTTGCGGACAGCCTGCTTCCTTGTAGGGAACAAGCGTGCCATCAGTGCGTTCTTTGAAGGCTCCCAATTAACATTCTTAGCGGTCTTTAGCGCTAGTACAATGGTGTATGATGAGATAATTAGTGCAAATGTGTTGATTCCACCAGGAAGTAATGTCCAGAAGTCCCCTGTGCCAGTTGCTCCACCTGGCCTTAGGTAATCAGATGCAGTGTATGTATCTACAACATCACACTTTCCTGCATTAACTGCCCATTGTGTACACCATCCAGTTCTCATTCTTAGGTAGGATGAGAAGAAGGATGCGAAAACCATAGTTTCCGATATCAGGAAAATCCACATTCCGGCCTTGCGAATGTCTTGACCCTTGAACGGATCAGATGTTGCGATTTGCTCAGGGTGGCCCTTAAGGTCCTCATTCCACCAGTTGCCAATTCCCATAATCGTAATCATTGCACCGATTGCAGATAGCATGAAACCAGACATTTCAGGGTCGTAATCCAATCCTAGCCACGCCTTACAGGTGGTAACAAATCCAGGGAATCCCATCATGAATAGTAGGATACCGCCTGCCATCAAAATCGGCGAAGCCGAACCATGATGCTCTTCGTGGTCATCACCGTGGTCATCGTGATGCTCTTCTTCAGGTTGAATACTGTTGAAGAATCCTGCAATGCCATAGAATGCGGCATAAATTATGAACATGACCATTATGGTTTTACCAGCAGTACTCCATGTTAGGTAAGACAAATGTGCATCGATATCAGCGTGATGAGCATCACTCCACTTGTCACTAGCAGCCTCCTTTTCTTCAAGAGTACCTGTCTCATTAGCGGTGTCCCATTCAGCTTCAATTTCTTCTAATTCATGATGGGCATCTTCCCAATCATGATGCTTTACTGATCCGATTCCTTCGGCTAGTACTGCATAGGCAGCGATACCTGCGAAGAGAAGACCTACTGAGATTAGGACAGTCTTCATCCAAATATCATTCTTGACATCGTGTAGACTTCCGCTCATATTTCCGCCTCCTTGTTCCATAGATTACTAATCGTCCGGAATGGTCTGCGTAATAGTGATTCTAATTTCGTTTCATGTTGCTCTGCCCCTTCGTTAGCATCATACTGTGTTGGTTCAACAGCGAATGATGGTGTTGGTGGAGGAGAAGTAACAGCCCATTCAAGAGACCATCCACCCCATGGATCCTTTCCGACTTTTTCGCCCTTCTTGACTGAACGAACAATGTTCCATACAAGTATGAGTTGTGATAGACCAAATATAATTGCGAAAGTAGAGATTGCTAGATTCAATTCAGCGAATCCGGAGTCAGCAGCATATGTGTGAGTCCTTCTTGGCATTCCCATGATTCCTACGGCGTGCATTGGCCAGAATGCAGCATTGTATGAACAGAATGCGATAATGAAGTGCCACAGTCCCAACTTCTCATCCATTCTACGACCAGTAACCTTAGGGAACCAGTAATAGATACCTGAGAACAATGCGAAGATAATCCCTCCAATGAATACGTAGTGGAAGTGAGCCACTACGAAGTACCCGTCGTGGAACTGCGTATCAAGTCCTGCAACAGGGAAGAACATTCCAGATAATCCTCCTAGTGTAAATGTGATTAGGAATCCTAGAGACCAAAGAGTGTGAGTCTTGAATACCAAACTTCCTCCCCAAAGAGTAGCGAGCCAATTGAAAATCTTCACACCTGTAGGGATTGCAACAGCCATGGTAGTGATCATGAATCCTGCACGCCATGCAGGGCTCATTCCGCTGGTTAGCATGTGGTGTCCCCAAACAATGAATCCAACAACTCCAATACCGACCATTGCGTAAACCATGGACCTATATCCGAAAATCGAGCGTCTTGCACTTGTTGCAAGAACTTCTGATACTATTCCGAATGCAGGAACCACAACCACGTATACTTCGGGATGTCCGAAGAACCAGAACAAGTGTTGGAACAGCAGCGGGTCTCCACCTGCTACGAAGAAGGTGGTGCCTATCGTTGAATCGAATAGTAAGAAGAATATGCCGATAACGAACGCTGGCAGGCTAACATACAGCATGAATACGCTGATTAGAACAGACCAAGTGAATAGAGGCATTCTCATCCATCCTACGCCCTTTGCGCGCATAGTGAAGGTAGTGGTAACGAAGTTAACTCCTGATAATGTGGAGGATGCTCCAAGTAATGCAATTCCAGATATGAAGGCAATCGTACCAGGGTTTGGACCCCCTGCCTGTCCAGTAAGGCTGGAGTAAGGCGGGTACATTACCCACGTAATGTCGGCAGCTTCTCCACTCCATACCCCTGTAAAGATTAGAGGCGCAGCAGCGACAATTATCCAGAACCCAAGAGCATTGATTCTCGGGAATGCTAGATCTTTAGCGCCTATCTGTAATGGTAGGATGTAGTTCATGAAACCAGCAATCATTGGCATTGCTGCTAAGAAAATCATAGTTGTCCCGTGTAGAGTAAAGAATGAATTGTATTCAGCCTGAGTAAGGAAATCATTCTCAGGTAGTGCTAACTGAATACGGAACAATAGCGCTAACAATCCTCCTACTAGGAAGAAGAAGAAACCGTATAGGAAGTAAAGAATTCCAACCATCTTGTGGTCGGTAGTAGTTAGCCATGGTTTCAGGTATGCCCAGAAACTACCAATCGAGAAAGTGTTAGGGTTGCGAGTGTAGAATACCCACATGCTTCCAATAAGGATTAGTCCGAGAGCAAGTCCAATTGCAGTCATCAAAATCGTTAGTGCTGCAGCGCTAGGTGCGCTAGGGTTTGCATTCAATCCGGGAACTGAAATCTCTAACTTATTCCACTGGTCTGAACCATCAGAATCAGCAGCGCCATTTCCATTGACAGCATTTCCATAAATTATGAAGTTAGCAATATCTGTGTCATCAGAAGGAGCAGTCCACTTGAATTCCCATGTTCTACGGTCATTAGTGTCGAGGGAATGAGTTAGTCCTCCTTCCATATCGTTAGCAACATTTCCGTTAATATCGGGAACCGATTCTAGAACCCCTCCGCTTGGAATGATTCTGAATCCGCCGTGAGCACCATCATCGCTGATTTCAACATCGTCGTTGGTTATAGTGAGTGTGAAAAGATATTCTTCAGATGCATTGAATGTAGAAGGCAACCCATCTACTGTGATTACTGTGTTGGATTCCATTCCGCCGTGACAAGAACATCCTCCGTCACCCTGTTTTCCAATACCGCCTGGTCTAGCTTCGTATGTTGTTGTAGACGCAAGAGCGACTAAGAGAAGTGCCAAAATGGCAACGGTACGAGCCTTCATTCTCTCAACTCCTCATGTTCGAAGTATACTCCGAAATCAGCATCGCAAGTCATGCCTTCTTTTGCAACGACTTCAACTTGACCTTTCATCAAAGAATGCTCTTTTCCACAGTATTCTGCGCATCGAATCGGGAATGTGCCTGCTTCGTTTGGCTGAACATACATCCAAGTTCCACCCTCAAGTCCAGGGACTGCATCTTCTTTCATTCCCCACTCTTGTAGCCAGAATGCGTGCTGAACACCTTGGTAAGTGCTGGTAGCATCGAAGTTTGCTTCTCTTGCAGGGTTCATGCTGTAGATGTTGAAGAGGACGTTGGTGTCACACGGAATGATCAGGTCTCCGCTCATCTTGTGCTCTACTGGAATGTGTTGCCAGCGATGAACTATATTTCCATCAGCATCCAATATGTCCACGTGTTGGAAAATTAATTCGTTGAACAATACATCTAGAGTGGTGTTATTTGCTAAATCTAAATTTGCAGTACTGGCGCCGTATGTTACGGCAGCAGTTGCTGCACCCTCACCTGGATTAATTGTCAGGCCAGTGGTGATATTCCAAGTGACGTCATGCCCTGTATCCATGTCTTCCCATGTCAGAGCATCTTGGTAATAGAAGTCCCAATACCACTGCAGACCATTTGCCTCTACTATGAAGGAATCATCATCATTCTGAAGTTTAGCTACTTCGCCCCATACAATGTTCATAGAACCAAAGGCGAGGACTGTAACCCAGACCACTAGGATTGTAGGGCCTACGAACCATGCTAATTCAAGGTCGAAGTTGTGGCGCTCTTTTGGAAATGTGCCGACTTTGATTTCTTCTAATTTGACATTCGGGTCTACGCCTTCCCTGTAACGAAGAATGGCGATTAGCAGCCATGCAAAAGTGAACAGACCGACTATAATCGACCAGAAAAGAAATTTATCATACAGAATATTGAACACTGTATGTTCGTCTGGCCACAGCTCTCGCGAAGCGCCCATGCTTTGACCGGTCAGACGGGTGTATTAAGCGATTGCGCATAGGTGGTATCTCCCGTAGGGAGGTTTGTTGATGTGCTGTCTCTTCATCGGATAATTTGTGGGACTCGCTGCTTGTGTCCAAACTACCCTCGACGGTGCCGTTTTAGTTGAGATTGAAGTACAACCAGGTTCTAGTCGACAAGGGGTTGTTGGGTTTAATGATTGGAGGGGACGAATCCAAGTCGCTGTAAAAGCCGAAGCACAGAAAGGAAAAGCCAATCACGCAGTTTGTAATGTGTTAACAAAAATATTTTCTTCCAAAGTTACAGTCGTATCGGGGCACACAACAAGGCAGAAAAAAGTCAGTATTGAAGGATTATCTTCTGAGCAAATAGTTACTGTTCTGGAGGGATTAATTGAATCGTGAGCAAAGATATGCGTTAGCTCACAGAGCGCTAGAATCCTGTATTGAAGAGAATGCAGAAGGGACAGTAATTCTAGTCGAAGGCCTAAGGGATGAAGCAGCCCTAAGAGAGTTAGGCTTCACTGGGCCGATCGAGAAATTAAATCGTGGTTGGCCAATAGACCGTGTCGTTGTTTTCATCACAGAAGAATATGGTTCTTGTATAGTGCTAATGGATTGGGACCGAACGGGAGGTAGGTTACAAAAAAGATTGATGGATTCCATGGGTAGTCTTGACATTAAACCTTCAGACGAATGCCGTAGGGCACTCTCGAAAGCCATGAAGCCAGATACAATGTGTGTTGAGGACTTACCCTCATTCCTCGGGGAGCATAACGCCTGATTCTTTCACAGTATTCAGCACCACATGAGTGTAAGATCGAGTTATACCATCAAGAGTAAATACAGTTTTAGTCAGATTATCTAGGTCTTCTCTGTCTTTTACTCGAGCCAGTACCATCGAATCCCAATCGCCTGTAACATCGTATACGCTGAATACCCTTGAGTCGGCAGAGATGTTCTTCTGAACATCCATGATTTTGCCTTTCTCAATACACAGTCCTGCCATAACAGTCATGCTCCAGCCTACCGATTCTGCACTCAAGATAGGCGCATAACCTCGAATCGTTCCTTCGTCTTCCAATTTTCTTAATCGGTTAGTGATGGTTCCCTGAGCAACTCCAACAATCTGTGCTAACTGTCTTTGTGAAAGCCTGGCATCTTCACAAAGGGCCTCAACTATCGCACGGTCGGTGGAATCTAGAACCATATTTGTGAACGAAGGGTAGACAGTTTTCAATCATTCGTCCTAGGTTCGGGTAGGTTTAGATCGAGTATCCAATCTCCAAGTTGCTCTACTTTGACACAAAGTTGTAGAGAAAACTCTCCTTCTCCACTAACTCTTAATGTCCCGGAGTGAGTCTGGTTGGGGGCAACAGTTTCTTTCTTGATGCGGCCATTAGCCTTCCATCCTTCACCCATCATTAGTTCGCCAATATCGATAGAATAGCCGGTTATTATCCGGTATTCGAGAACACCTTTCTCTGATGTCCAAGAGCCTTCTAAGCGCGGTAATCCGATTTCGCGCTTCCTTTCAGCCATCACGACAAATCCAATGCAGAACATTAGTCCAATAAGCATCAACAATGGAGTCAATGATGCACCTTTGTCAACAGATTGCCAGGAGGTCGGCACTTTTGCCCTCTGTATTGATAACACACGATTAGATGTTTCATTCTCAAAACCTCCAATCATAACTAACAACATTTCATAGTCATTTGCGTGGCTAGCGTCACCAAAGTCAATACCTGCACCATCTAAATGGTCTCTTGTGATTGTTTCATTCCATGCATTAGTAGTATTGTTAGTGAAAAAGAATGTCGAAGAAGGCGCCCAATCTCTCACTAGATTGTGTACTACTCTTCCTTTGGAATCAATAGCCTCGGATTCAATTATGAAAACGTGCATCTGCGTAGCCCCGTTCAACGCTTTAGGGTTAGTCCAAGTAGCAGTAATGTTGAGAAGTTCAACTTCTGTTGAGCCAATTAATTCGATATTCCATTCAATTTCAACTTCATTGGTTCTAACCTCCGGTCCTATGTCTGAAATATTCTCCGGATATCCGTCAATAGCCACAGATGGCGTTTGGTTGAATCCATGATACATCATTCTGGCTTCAGCATCATCTTCAGGAAGGCCACCATCTTCTTCATCAGCTCCGGTTCTCCAGTGTAATAATGTGATTTCGCCATCTCTATCCATTTTGACTAATTCTTCTAATTGCTCCTCATCACCAGTTCCGTGGAACCATTCAACTAGAATTGGAGCATCGGATTGGCTTTCATAGTGCCCTTCAGAATAGATTGAAAGGTCCGATATTGCAGTTACAAGTGGCAAGAATAGTAGTGCCACAAAAATTGCGAAAAGCCTCATTCCTCTTCCTCCTCATCCTCGATTCCAAGTTTAAGTCGAAGAATATCTTGCTCTTTTTGATCAATCATCAAAGAGACTCTTGCGGCAATCCATACAGGCAGCATGTATTCTCCGCACCTGAGTATTGCAGACCCCTTCTCGACGACAGCAGGGAAGTCTTCACAGAGAGGTGCGCGACCTTTGAGCATTGAAATCATAGTTTCTTGATCAATTTCAATCAGCCCTTTGGTAATATGGGGGCGGAGTAATTCCAGTGCCTCCTGCCTTGTTCTCCAGGTGCCCTTGTTGTCCGTGAAACAAGGCTGTCCAACATGAATAACTCGTAATGGATGGAATGTATCTCCCGGCCAAAAGTCTCCTTTTTTGTTGGTAACTGTCGGCTTGTAAAGTCTCTCAAATGCAACAATGTTTGAGACATTCACCCTTCTTCCGCGATGCCACCAAGTAAATTTCGACTTGTCAATGCCCCACTTATCACATATTTGTGATACGATTTCCTGTTCTGCGATTCCAGTAGAATGTTTGTTCTTATTTTGACGAGGCAACTCTTGCGGATCTCGATTTAACTCTCTTTTCAAAATCATCGAGCGTGCAATGCCTTCAGGAGTCCTTTCAGCCACATGTTCAAACAAGGCAACATAGAACCCTCCGGTATTGTTGTCATGCTGATGAACTCTGATGGTTGATGACAAGTCAGGAGATTCAATACCTCTTTGCCCCGGGTTTAGCATTACTTCGGAAAGGCCGGGAAGTTTGGGAATCTCGCCTCCCCATTCGACAACTTCGGACTTCTCATTCAGAATCGGCCAATCACTGATTCCTTTGTGGCAGATTAAACCGGGGAACAATCTCTCCGAATCAACTTTTACAAGTTCGAGCCATGGGCATTTTTGCAGAATTTCGCACACTACCGCCTCATTTTCAATCGGGTCTAGTGAACATGTAGAGTAGACCATCCGGCCCCCTGGAACCAACAATTGTGCAGCGCGATGAGCAATGTCCACCTGAAGTTTGAACAAACTCCTTCCAACCTTAGGTGTCCATGAGCGCCACAATTCACGGTTTTTACGAGTCGTAGCAGTGCCACTGCAAGGGGCATCTACAACGATTCCATCCACTCCTGGTTCTGGCATTCTTCCGATATGTCTTCCATCATGCTGCATAATCAGCATATTCTCAATGCCGAGCCGTCCACGATTTGTTACCAATAAATTCAATCTTCCTGAAGATGGTTCATTAGCTAAAACTAATCCATTAGGTACCGCTTCTGCGAGTTGGGTTGCCTTAGAACCAGGGGCGGCACATGTGTCCATTATCAGTGTCCCATCTTTAGGCTCAAGCACTACAGGTGGTAGCATAGAAACGGCTTCTTGCCTTGTAATTCTACCAGTCTCGTGAAGGAGCATTAGAATCTTCTTAGATTCATCATCGGGGTAATTTCCTTTCGAAAAAGGCATACTCCATGATTCAGATGTAACTAACCAAGGTATACGTTCTCCGCCAATCGACTCAAGCATTTTTCTAGTCCAATCGATATCATGCCTTCTTGGGGTTAGGCGCATTGTTATTGGAAGCGGAGATGATGCCACAGGCAACCAATCCTCAACATTGATGCCCAGAATCTTGGCCAAACCTGTCAATGGAGTCTCGGCCAACTCTTCGAGTAGGTCTTCGCCGGCCGCTCGCACCATGTCCATGGGTCAGGCCTCTCACTCTTGTTGCTTGTGCAAGTCTAATGGCTCAGTTGTGTGTAGGAGGGTTATGGCAGAAACCTTGGTAACCATCGGATTTCTATCTGCCTTAGCCATGTTAATCTCTCCTTTATTTGACAAAGGTAAGTGGCTGGCAAGCATTACTGCAAGCAGTTGTGCCCTATGTTTTGTCCTACTGCCGTTTGATTCAATACAGCAATCTGGGGGATCATCTCTAGTGATTATTTCATGTATGTGTGCTCTAATTCAATACCAAATAAACAACGGTGTTGCTAGAAAATACCTCAATGGATTGGGAGGCTGTATCACACTGCTCATTCTTCTGGCTATGTACCCGGAAGAGGGTATCATTGACACAGTTAACGATTACTCTACACTTTCTAACCTACAAGAAATTCTGAAATCAGTAATTATCGGACTTCTGCTGGCTCAACTACTAACGAATTCTTTGTCATTTGATAATAGAATTAGCATATTCATGATTGTTACAATCATCGCATTACAATTGGGTGCGGGTATTTTTGATGGCGATGTATTGTCAGTAGTGATTTCCGTAGCTATACTTATTGGTTTTATGCCATTCTTTGAAACCAAAATAAACAAGAAAATAGGGACTGGACAGGGCCGCTCAGTCGCATTAGGAGTTTCCACACTAATGGGCATCATTTTGATATTCAGTTTAACATATGTTTCAATTTCTGGTGTTGAGAGAATCGGCGATGGAGATGGCGCAATCGCAGTATCCTTATGGCTAACCTCTGGTGTAACGCTATTCGGTCTATTTGGAATGCTATTGCCTCTACTTGGTTTCGATAACCATCCACGCCCAGAAGCATGGGGCTGGCGTATTGGTATAGCGATTAGTCCAATGCTAATCACCATACAATCCGATTTAGCGAGCCATGTACTGTTAGGTGTAGCGCTTGCATTACTAGTTTCAATAAGTTCACCTTTGGTGTTAGAAAAGAAGTCAACAAAAGCGGTTTGAATATTGGGATGTCCCCCCAACTCTTATCAGTGGAACAAACCCGATGAGGGATTGGAGAATTACGGTTCTCCAAGGGATGGGGATCCAGATGGGAAGAGCATTTAGAGAAGGCGTAAGCCAAAAAAAGAAGGTTACAATGAGGACTAAAGCAAGGTCCTGGAAACCGTTAGCAGATTTACAAGGCCTTAGTGGCAGAACAAAAGTGATTGGTAGCGACATGGGCCCATTGGTCGAAGTTCCAGCAATGCTTAGAATTGAAAATGAGAAATGGATATTCGAACGAATTAACCAAGAAACTCTAACTCATCTCACACACAGATTAGTTATTCACGAATCCGAAGGTCCAAGAACACTGGGAGCAACTTTGGATTTAGACACTGCAATGCAGGTAGCACAAGGAATGGCTAGAACTGAAGGTTCTGTTGTTTTGATTGAACCACTTAGGTGATTCAAAACATATCCATTATCCAGGCGACAACTCCCTCGTTAACGAGGTATATGAATCCTGCAAGCCCGATACAGGCTAGATATATTTGTCTTGGACTGATTTTCCAAGCGTCTTCTGATTCCTCATCGAAGTATCGAATTAGACCTGCAGCTTGCTGAATGCCGCCGCCGTCTTTCTTTGCCATGTCATCGCCGAGAATGATTTCCTTTATCAACGCGACGCGCGGACATCATTCCTCTTCTGAGGATAAATCGACAAAAGGAATCTCTTCTTCATCTATCTTCAAAGTGATACCATCTGGGTGAACCTCTTCAACTTCAATATCGATCGATTCGGCTTCAATTCTAGCCAGTGCACGTAGCACAGCGGGCGCATTATCATCTGCCAATGCATTTCTTGCAATCTCGATATCTTCGCAATCACCCTTGGCAAGTTTCGTCGCTTCAATCAATTCATTCAGGTCGGTTCTGGCCCTACCGATATGGCTTAGCCAACTTTCAGTATTCTCATCACTATTTGCGACTTTAGAGTTAAAGCGGCCTCTCCAAGATAATTCCCATGGCTTGTGAGGCAATGCTGCAACGAGGTCAAACACAACTCTTGCTCTTTCTTCTAGCGGCCCTTCGAGAGATATTGTGTTTGCATAACATCTAGTCAACAACCCAAATCCCCAATACGAGAAACTTCTGACATTCATCACAACGTCACCAGATCTAGTAGTAAACTCCCACCTTTGTTCATCAAAACCTGGTTTTTGTACCATTGTGGGTGTTGAATTACCTTGCATTACTTTGAGTAAGGTCTGCGCTACATCACCAAGGTAAACTGCCGATATATTGGCCGGGTGTGCCTTAGGTCTGAGAAATCCTTCCTGATCATATCCGTGTGTTGGACCAGCATTGCGAACCTGAGCATGCAAGATGGATTTTACGGGGTCCATTTCGGCCTGCATGGAAACGAGTAGAATGGGCTCTACCCTTCAATAATCCGCTTAATTGAGACAAGGGTTATGACCGACCGTCTCTTTAGGCGAAGTAGGTGAAGACATGGCCGCTAAACCGAAAAAGGACCCACTCGCTGCACTAATGGCACTACCCGGTGTCGGAAAAGCAACCGCAAAGAAACTCAGTGACGCTGGGATAAAATCCTCCGCGGGCATCTCTAAAGCAGGGCAAAAAGGATTGGTTAAAGCCGGGATTAGCGCAATGATTTCGAAGAAATTAATCGCAGCAGTCACCAAAAAAGCAACCTCAAAGAAACCTGCAACTAAGAAATCTCCAGCAAAAGCAACAGCTACCAAAGCAGTTTCAAAAGCAAAATCTACTGCCAAAAAGGCGGCGACTAAGGCTAAAGGAGCGGCCAAGGCCGCTGCTTCAAAAGCAACAGCATCTGGTCGGAAAGTTGCAGAGAAGACAGTCAAATCAGATGGTGGAAATAAAGTCAAATCTTCTAAATCTAAAGATGGAAGAAAAGGAAAGACTCTCAATATTCCTCGCAATCTAAAGGATATGCCTTGGTTCAACAAAAAGTAGTATTCGAAACCGCTAGGTTGTAAGACCTCCAGCAATGCAATTGTTACATGCCAAGGCGCAAGTATGGGAAGTTGCGCAAGACAGTTGAACTTCCCGTCAAATCCAATTGTTCTCGTTGCCGCAGTGGTAAACATTGTCCAATAGAAGGCCATGAGGGCTACTTGGTAATCAGTAATAGAGAATGGACAGGACCTTCTAAAGTCAAAAAGCGTAAGAAGGCAAGTTCATAATTCCGTATCTTCAGTTTCAACAGTTTGCGCTCGCTTGTATATTTCGCGTAAGGTTTGGTCGCTGATTTCTAAATAGACTCTCGTGGTTGCGATACTTGCATGCCCCAATAATCTCTGAATACTGACTAAGTCAGCGCCTCTTTCTAACAAACCCGTAGCAAAATTATGCCTCAATACATGCGGTGTGAGTCTTCCCCTCGGAATGCCTGCATCATCAGCCAAGCGATCCATTAACCGCTGCACTGTTCTGGATTGGAATACATTACCTGCCTTTGTTACAAGCAATTGGTCCCCTGACGGGCCTCTTGATTCTCTTAAAGGAAGCCATGCTAGAATGCGAGCAACGGTAGACTGTGTGAATAATACAAGCCGGTCTTTGCCACCCTTTCCATCGCGAACCATAGCCGAATGGTCTTGCAAATCGATATCTGAAATATCCAATTCACATAATTCACTAACTCTTAGTCCAGTATCCAAAATCATGGTCACGGCTAAGTTAGCCACAGGGTCTTCGCTACATGCAGCAGCCTCTTTGACCAGTGAGAGCTCTCTGCTAGTGAGTGTTCTTGGTAATTTTTTACCACTCTTAGGACGAATCAAATGTTCTGGCCACTTTTGTCCTAGCCAATTCATGAGATGATTGGCTGCTGCGAGTCTTGCCTTAACTGTTGATGGTGATCTGTCAATCATGGATTGAACCCAGAGGTCTAATCTTCCATTGAAAGGATCAACTCTTTCTAAAAGTTGCTCAACATTCATCGAATCTCTTTCAAATTCTGAAATGATATCTTCACCAGGCAGTGGGGTTTCAATCAGATGCCTAAGTCCAATCATGTAGGACTTTTGTGTGTTAACTGATTTCCCTTCAGTCTTGAGTTGCGTAGTGTATGTGTTTAGCCAAGGCAAATGCCCTCTATGGACAAGACGCGGCGGTAGCACCGGCCCCTCAGTGTACAGACGTTGCTGTACAGCCTTGCGATTTGCCTTGTATGGCTCTGTTCTCATTGGCGTCACCGCCTAACTCGCCGAAGCGAGCCGTGCATCCCGTGTCCCGAAGGACACAGTACAATCGAGGGCTCCAAGATATGAAGGCTTCGCGCGAAAACCCTCTCTCTAGGCTTAGTATTGGGCGGTCATATATTTTTCAGGCCCATCTAACAGAAAAATCTCTTAACTTAATTTTTTGATATTTAGCAGGCCATAAAAATATATACTCATGCTAATAATCATCCAACATGAGGAATATTACATGTTGGTTGATTGTAGCAATACTTGCTTTGCAGGTTTCATTTGCTAATATTGAAACATCTAATGAAGACGATTTTGAATTAACTGAAAGCAATGAAGAAGTTACGAACTTTGCAGGTAGGCAAAGTTCTGGAATGAGTGGGAATGTTACTGCTGAATCAGATTGTAACTTCACTAATTGGCAAAACCCAGCAGACGGCCTAGGTGGTCCGGTTTGGCAAAATAATAGCTATTATGAAATATCTTCAATTGTTGAGTGGCCAGCTAATTCTGGTCATTTTTATCAAACTACAACCAATACATCGGCTTCTCCGGACGATGGTCCCGATCATTGGGAAGGCCCGTGCACTTGTGCTGAAGTCGGTGAAGCTGGCGGTGTAGTTTGGGACTCAACCATGAACTATAATCCATGGCAAATCGTTGATCACAATGGAGTGTTTTGGATTGCACAGGATGCTGGAACCATGGCTGGAGATGAACCAGTTTCAAGTAGTGACCTTTGGGTTCAGTGCTCTCATGAGGATACAACACCTTGCGATGAATTGATTGGTAATGGACAAATTACTGTATGGGATAATACAACATTAGTATCATCTGGAGAAATCTATGAATTCCCAGTAAATTCTGGCGATTTCTATATGGCTGCATCTTTCCTCAATAATCAAACAACAGGTGAACCAGGTGTCGATTTAGATGCATGGGAAGACGACTATTGTGATTGTAAAGATATTTGGTTTGACAGCGGAGAACCGGTATGGGATTCTAGTGTAAACTACCTTCAAAACGCGGTCGTTGAATGGCCAGCGGGATCAAGTAACCTGTATATTTCATTCGATCATGGTGTCGGAATTGAACCAAATGGCCCTGATGACTATTTGTGGAGACTCTGTGTTGGAGAGGAACCAAGCGGTAATCTGTGTGATGAATTCAATGGCTACGGTGGTATGGTTTGGGATAATATGACTCTTGTATCAACAGGAGAAATTTATGAATACCCCGCAGGCTCAGGAGAATTCCATTCAGTGGCTCCTGGATTTTCCAACCAAACGGTCGGTGCTCCAGGTATTGACTTCCAATCATGGTCGAAAGAAAGCTGTAGTTGTAATGACATCTGGATGACTGCAGGAAGCCCAGTTTGGGATTCAAACACAGTTTACGATGTTGGGATGATGGTTGAGTATCCAACTGGAACTGAAGATATCTGGATGGTTATTGTTAGCCAAACAACAATTGGCGTATCTCCAAACGCACTAGTGAACAATACCCCCGAATGGAAACTTTGTGGCGGTGAAGAACCCGCAGAAGGGCCTTGCGGATTAATTTCCGTAGGGGTATGGAGTGATCCGTCCAGAGTATCAACAGGCGAAATTTATCAATATCCAGCCGGCTCAGGAGATTATTACGAAGTTATAATTCAAGGATATCTTGACCAAGAGGTCAACCCTCCAACTCTCGATATGGACGTTTGGGCTCCAGTTGATTGCCCATGTGAAGAAGAATGGATGGCTAATGGAGAACCAGTTTGGACTCCTAATACTGCTTATTCAGGTAGTGATGTAGTGGAGTGGCCAGCAGGTTCTGGTGATCTTTACATGACATTAGAAACAACTGGTGTTTCAGCAACTAACAATGAACCAGGCAATGATACTCATTGGGTTCTGTGTAGTTCAACAGACGAACCTCCAGCCATTACCCCTTGTGCAGGCCTAACCATTGTTGGCGTTTGGGATTCATCAATGAATGTAACATCTGGTGAGATTTACGAATTTTCTGGAATGTACTATCAAGTAAACCCTGGAAGTCCATTTTGGAGTGTAAGCGCACCAGATATTGACATGGACGTTTGGACTCCAATCGATTGCCCATGTAAGGAAACATGGGCTGCTAATGGCGAACCAGTTTGGGATGGAACAGTTCCCTATCTTCAGAATGATGTAGTAGAGTGGCCAGCAGGTTCCGGCCACCTTTACATGGCTGAAGGCGATGCAAGTTGGGTTGGTTCCGGTATGGGAACTCAAACTCCTGAACCTACAACAGATGACTATTGGATTCCTTGCGATAATTACACTACAATGCCTTCAGGCAACCCTTGTGCAGGCCTAGATGTGCTTGGTGTTTGGGACTCTTCTATGACTGTAAGCTCAGGCGAGGTTTACGAATATCCAGCAAATTCAGATACGTACTACCAAGTCAACCAAGGTAGTCCGTTTACAAGCGTAAGTGCTCCTGATATCGACATGGATGTTTGGTCGCCAATCGACTGTCCTTGCAAGGAAACATGGGTTGCTAATAATCAACCAGTTTGGGATGCAAGCGTTGACTATCCTGGCAACTATGTTGTAGAATGGCCAGCAGGAACTGGCAACCTCTACATTCCTCTTGAACCAACAGGTGTAGGAATTGGCGCAGAACCAGGTGTCGATATTCACTGGGTTCTATGTGAAGGCGAAGGACCAAGCCCAGGGCCTTGTGATGGTCTAAATGTACCAGTTTGGGACAACTCAACCGCACCTGCCGTTGGCGATATTTACCAATATCCAGCTAATTCAGGTGATTATTACCAGATTATCTTCATTCATGCAGATTCTGCCGGAGGCCCAGATTGGGTAAGTTATCCTGATGAATCTGGTGCTGATGAGTTCTGGGTGCCTTACTCTTGCCCTTGTAAGCCTACATGGGTTGCAAATGGTCAACCAGTATGGGATGATACAATCACCTTCTATTCTGGTAACTATGTAGTCGAATGGCCAGCAAATTCTGGAGCATTGTACATCGCTGAAGCAGGTGGAATAACTGGAGCAGGTGAACCGGGAATTGACGGTCATTGGATCCCTTGTGATGGAAACCCTGAGGTTGAGTCTGAAGATGAAGACGAAGCTGAAGATGATTCAATACCAAGTATCGGCGTAGCACTTACTTTGGTAGGAATTTTGTCTGCAGCAGGCTTCATTTCTCGTTCAAAGAAACAATGAGACCGGGTATTAATTCCTAAATCTAGGAATTACTGTCTGTGGTTGGTAAAACCATACCGATGCTCAATCACTGGGGATTTTAATCCCTTTAGCATCTTAAATGACCCACGCAAAGCCCATCAAACTACCATGTTTGGTTGCAAGGGGTTTCGGATGACCCCTTACAATCAACACAATTATCCCCAATGTCATATCAGATTCCTGCATGGGTCAAGGGCCGAACGTAACTCACACAAAATTTCAAAAAATAAGCATTCGGTTATTTTGGATTATGATCATTGCTGGGTCATTTATTTCTGCGTATTCTGAATAAACTCCCTAACTCCATTCAACCACCGGCAATCTGAACGGTAGCCTATCGAAGGACGCACTGAAAGAACTTTGAAAATCTAAGTTCATTTCAATTGGTATTCGGATAGGACCTATCCATTCGCCAATCTTGATGTTGCATAGATAATCAACGCTATTCCTACAACAAGCAAAGCGGGCCAACCAAAGGAGATTACTGCAATTAATGCAATTCCAGCTACAATACTAACCCTTACTTTCACAACAGGATCATGGATATCTTGGCCAGAACGGAACCATGACCAAGGCCTCGCCAAAGTAATCAGACCACATGGGAATAGCAAGATTGAGGCCCACATACTGAATTTAGCAGCAGACCCCAAAGCTTCACAAGTTTCGTTACAGGTGCCACCTGAGCCCCCCAAACCGGAACCCATTCCAGAAAGAATCCAGAAGAATCCCACGATGATCATGAGTACAAACATCACAACACTACCGGCAATAATGAGGAAACCACCCATTTGCGCTGTATCACCTTCAGATTTTGCAATGAGGATTTTCTCTCGTACATATGACACAGGATCTCCTCCAATCGTGGAGGGCAAGACCGTACTCTGCGAATCACTTGCAAGAAGAATTGAATTATGTTGTAAATTACTAGGGCCTTCCGCTAAGAAAACCGTCTTTTTCGTCTTCGTTCCCAATGCAAATGCAAACCAAACGATCGAACTCAGACACATTAAAATCGAGATTAAACCCATGCATAAAAAAGTCTGAGCAACACCAGGATCAATCGTATCTCCATCATCATACATCATATTGCCAAGAACATTTACTGCCAGCCAAATGAGAATGGCGATGCCAGCGAGAATTGCTGGTCCGGCGAACTTCTTCCAGTTCATTCATTCCATGCACCACTTCATCAGGCTTCAATGATGCGCCGTTTAAGAGGGGGTCCATGCGAACACCATCGTTTCAGAGGGTACCCCTCATCATCCTAATCTGCAAGCCTTTCCAGTACATGAGGTAGTTCTCATGTCCGTCAATTCAAGAC
>ENA-ORDA01001171-ORDA01001171.1-marine-metagenome-genome-assembly--contig:-NODE-1171-length-23082-cov-8.646859_pt1 | contig 23082 bp, 23 predicted proteins | sample MGYA00237778_ERZ508506 | MGnify/ENA primary metagenome ERZ508506 (study PRJEB26177, sample SAMN06267891) | marine metagenome | isolation source: Monterey Bay, California, USA | place: Pacific... | reverse complement strand
TGGGCGTTCCGACCATGTTTGCGCTCATGCTGGAAAAGCTCAAAGATTTGCCGGATTGGCAGGCTGGAAAATTAAGGTTTATGTATTCCGGTGGTTCACCTCTGGACCCTGACCTCAAATTACGGGTTGAACAGCAATTTGGTCTTCCGATGCATAATGGTTATGGTCTGACTGAGACTGGCCCCACAATTAGTCAGACCAGACTCTATCTCCCATTAGACAATTGTTCTGTGGGTTATCCATTGCCGGGAGTAGAAACAAAAGTTGTCAGTGATACCGGCGAAGTGCTGCCAGCAAACGAAGTTGGCGAGCTTTGGGTCAAGGGGCCGAACATTATGAAGGGATATTTCAGGAAACCAGAACAGACCGCTGAGGTGTTGATTGACGATTGGTTTAATACGGGAGATCTCGTCTCTAAAGATGACACAGGCGCTATTCATATAGCGGGTCGTACCAAGGAACTTATCATTCGATCCGGTTTTAACGTTTACCCTCCTGAAGTTGAAGCGGTGCTTTCAAGTCATCCCGACGTCAGCCTTTGCGCAGTGCTTGGTAAAGTTGTCGATGGTGATGAAATGATTGTTGCCTACGTCCAACTGGTGGCAGGCAGGGCGTTAAAGCCAGCGGTGCTGATCGATTACGCGCGGCGCTCGCTGTCTGGGTACAAGATTCCTGGGCGCATTGAGATTCTGGATCAGCTACCCACTGCCCCTTCGGGAAAGATACTAAAACACCAACTTAAATCGATTTAGAAAACCTATGCCGGTGAGATTTGCTCAGAAAGCGACTCGGCATCAAATTCTTCTCTGGATTCATCCACTCGGCGCTTCAGATCTTTTCCCGGCTTAAAGTGCGGGACAAATTTTCCAGGCTTGAATATGCCAATTTCTCCGGTTTTTGGATTTCGGACCGTGCGTGGTTTTCGGTAGTGATTGGAAAAGGTCCCAAATCCTCGTATCTCTATCCTTTCACCTGTTGCCAATGAATCAGACATGATTTCAATAATGCTATGAACCGCGAGATCGACGTCTCTGCTGGTGAGTTGATCAAGTCGTTCAGTCATCTTTTTAATAAGTTCGGATTTGTTCATAGATAGAGCCAGCGTCCAACCGAAGATTATTGAGCCGTTTAGTCAAAACACATAATACAAAATTATGCACTATAATCAATAGTTTATAGACAAACACTAAAGTATTTGATTAATAAAACCACAATTAGCGGTGAGACCAGCGCTTAATCGGAGTGATGAACTCGACATATCTCGGCACGACGGCGTTGAATCCACGTGTTTATTTGACTAAAATTCGCCATGGCGATTTACGAATGTCCAAGATTTTTTTGTTTTGAGAGATATTCCTCCTCTATTCGCTTGCCACTCGTTCTTGCACGAGTGGGAAGTCAAATAACCCCGTTTTTATTGATCCCGGATCGTATTTCTGAGTATTCGGAACGACAGGCTATTTGTTATCTATTGAACCATACCCGACTGACAGGAGCCTGACATGGCGACCATATTAAATGACATTTCTCGTACTTTTTCTGAATATCTGCTGATTCCTCGACTCACGAGAAAAGGCCAAGTGGCAGATAAAATAGGTCTCGGGTCACCACTATCAGCCGTCGAAAAGGGTCAGGAACCTCGCTTCTCGATCAACGTGCCGGTGGTGTCAGCTTGTATGCAAGCGGTGTCGGGTACGAAATTGTGCGTTGCTTTGGCACGTCAGGGTGGGCTCGGGTTTGTTTTTTGCTCTCAGCCTATCGAGGCGCAGGCTGAGATTGTCCATCAGGTAAAAGCACACAAAGCAGGGTTTGTGCAAAGTGACTCAAACGTCACCGCTCAGGCGACATTGTCTGAAGTCGTCGAGTTGATGAAGCAAACCGGTCATTCCACGATACCGGTCACCGCGGACGGATCAGCGATCGGGAAGTTTGAAGGCATTATTACAGACAAGGACTTTTGGGAGTTTGAGGATGACTTGGATGGTCTCGTAAGAGACCACATGACGCCCCTGGCTAGCGTGATCCACGGTCTCGATGGCATCAGTTTGAGGGAAGCCAATTCGCTGCTACATAAACACAAAAAAGACTGTTTACCGATTCTTGATCCTCAGGGCAACCTAACCTCTCTGGTGTTCAAAAAAGACTATGAGGATCATAGACTTCATCCTCTTGAATTGCTGGACGATACAAAAAGGCTATGTGTTGGTGCAGCGATTAATACTCATGATTATCAGGAACGCGTGCCTGCATTGCTTGCAGCAGGCGCCGACGCTTTTTGCTTTGACTCATCTGACGGTTTCAGTGAGTTTCAGAGAGATGGCATTGATTGGATAAGAGAGAACTTTGGTAATCACATTGTTATCGGCGGAGGAAATGTCGTTTCCGCTGAAGGCTTTGACTATTTGGTTGCTGACGACGAGCGTGGAAATAGGGGTGTTGATTTTATCAAAGTAGGTATTGGTGGCGGCTCGATATGCATTACCAGAGAGCAAAAGGGCGTTGGCAGAGGGCAGGCTTCGGCTTTGCAGGAAGTATCTGCTCGTCGTGATGCATTCTATGAGGAAACCGGTCGATACATTCCCATTTGTTCCGATGGTGGCTTGGCGAGTGATACTCAGATTGTACTGGCACTTGCCATGGGTGCTGACTTTGTGATGATGGGTCGATATTTTGCGATGACAGAGGAAAGCCCAAGCCCCAAGACGACAATTAACGGGCAGATGTATAAGCCATACTGGGGTGAAGGGACTCGTCGCGCACAGAATTGGCAACGGTATAGCGAAGGCATGGACACCAGAAAAATGGTCTTTGAAGAAGGCGTGGACGCTTATGTCCCCTTGGTTGGACCGCTCGGTGAGGTGCTAGAGGCTACGCTATATAAATTAAAAAGTACGATGATCAATATTGGCGCTGAAAGCTTGTCTGAATTTAGAGACAGGGCGATTTTGACGTTAGTTTCAGAGCAGTCCGTTGTGGAAGGTGGTACATCTAATGTTTTCCAGTTTAGTCCCAACCGGGAGCTGGATAACGGCGGTTGGGGTAATCCAGGTTAGTGTTTATGCGTATATACTGATGTATAATTGTTGTGGTTGGTTTTTGGGGTGTTTGATGAACATGTTAGAAATCAAATTTGATGAGTCATTCAGGAAGAAATAGTTGTGAAAAGTTTAAAGTTGATGTGGTGTGTTTGCCTTGCTGTACTGTGCATGGTTCAGACGACTTTCGCAGGGACTACGGAAGATGAAATTTCGAGCCGACTTGAGCGAGTTGGTTCAGTCTGTGTCGAGGGTGAAGATTGCGGTAGTGCAGTCGTGACGACCAGCGTTGCTGCTGTTGCTGGGGCTGATAGCCCCGCAGATACCTATTCAAAATCTTGTGCTACATGCCATGCAATTGGTCTTGCCGGCGCGCCTAAACTGGGCGACGTAGCTGCATGGGAGCCACGTATCGCTAAGGGTATGGAGACTCTTTACGATAGCGGTATCAATGGTCTTGCCCCGGGTATGCCTGCAAGAGGCATGTGCTTCACTTGTTCCGATGATGAACTGAACGCTGTCGTTGACTACATGGTGGCGGAATCCAGGTAAACAAAAGCGCTCCAAGAAAACCTATTTAACGTGGACCCTATATCCCAGCGCTTCCGTAAGGTGCGCGCTGGACACGTCGGAAAGCTCAGCAAGATCAGCGATGGTCCTCGCCACCTTTAGTACTCTGAAATAGCCTCTAGCAGAAAGCCCCATACGGTCTATGGCGGCAACTAAGAACTGCCGACTTGATGGTGCTAGACGGCACTCAGCCTCCACCTCCTTGCCTTCGAGTTGCGCATTTACCTTACCAGCGCGTTCAATCATCCGATGTTGACTCACAGCAATACGCTGGATCACCTCGTTGTCTTTGTCGGCCTCTTGATGACGTGACGCCATTAACTCGTTTACTGGAATCGCGGGCACATTCACGTGCAGATCAATTCGGTCTAGCAGCGGACCGGAAACTTTGGACCGGTACTTCTGGATCGTCATCGGCGCACATTTACATTCACGATCATCATCGCCGAAGAAACCGCAAGGGCAGGGATTCATTGCTGCAATCAGCTGAAAAGCGGCAGGATACTCGACCTGATGATGTGCTCTGCTAATGATGATCTTGCCTGATTCGAGAGGCTCTCTTAACACCTCCAGCGCTTGCCTAGGAAACTCCGGTAATTCGTCCAGAAAGAGTACCCCTCGGTGTGCCAATGAAATTTCCCCCGGCTTAGGTGGGTTACCCCCGCCAACCAGCGCGACGGCTGAAGCGGTGTGGTGAGGTGCCCGAAATGGACGAACACCCCAATTTTTTGCGCCAATTGAGGTTGCAACACTGAATTGACTGGAAACGGATTGAACCGCAGCCACTTCCAACTGCTCTCTTTCGGACAGAGGTGGTAGCAGTTCGATGAGGCGTGATGCAAGCATCGTTTTACCGGTGCCTGGTGGACCCGACATTAAAAGGTTGTGTCCCCCTGCTGCTGCAATAATTAGCGCCCGTTTCGCTAATTCTTGACCGGAAACATCCGACAATCTGCGGCCAGAAGTTCCAATCGGGTTTAGTTGTTGTTTTTTCACCGGTGGAAGTGAAGTGGTGCCATGTAAATGGTTCACAACATCCAGCAAAGAACGCGCTGCGAACGCACTGATCTGGTCAACTAACGCGGCCTCTGTTTCGTTAGCGAGCGGTACGATCAGTTGATTATTATTCTCTTTGCACCTGACCGCTGCCGGCAGCACGCCCTTTACCGCTCTTAGTTCCCCATCAAGGGCGAGCTCTCCCAGAAATACAACATTGCGAATACCTAACAGAGGGATATCACCGTTTGCGGCAAGAATGCATAGGGCAATGGCGAGATCGTAGCGGCCGCCCTGTTTTGGCAGGTCCGCAGGAGCGAGATTCACCGTCACCCTTCTTTGAGGCGTTCTGAAACCGGCATTGACAATAGCAGCCTTGACGCGATCTTTTGCCTCTTTAACCGCTGCCTCTGGCAGACCAATAATCTGAATTTGTGGTAAACCCTGTGATATATCGACTTCGACGGTAATGATCGGGGCTTCAATGCCAACTTCAGCGCGTGAATAAGTGAAGGCAAATGGCATGATCTGGGTCCTCATTGAGCGTTTTGCTGGCAAGATTTGTTTGTAACAAGCAAGTTGCTTTATTGTATGCGGGCGTTCCGGGGGTTTATGTGGGCAATCACCCTGGTTGTTTGTGAGAGGTAAGGGATAGCCGAGCTGTCAATTGCTTGGCTCGATAGCTAAGCCGGCAAGTTTTTGACGGTAAATTGCGTTGGCGCATGGTAATGGGAAGGCAGATTAGATACATTTCTAAATAAATAAGGAAGCCATTGTAATTGAAGCCTTCGCACTTGGCGGCTCCTCTGGTTTCTACTCAAGGGAGTTAACATGAAGTTAGTCACAGCAATCATCAAGCCATTTAAACTCGATGATGTGAGAGAGGCACTGGCTGAAATATCCGTACAAGGTATGACAGTGACGGAAGTGAAAGGCTTTGGACGTCAGAAAGGGCATACCGAACTTTATCGAGGTGCAGAGTACGTGGTTGATTTTCTCCCGAAGGTGAAAATTGAGGTGGCCATTGCCGATGAAGCTTTGGAACGGGTAATAGAAGCGATCACTTCAGCCGCGAATACCGGTAAGGTTGGAGATGGAAAAATCTTTGTTTCCCACCTGGAAGATATTATCCGAATCCGGACGGGTGAGACCGGAGGCGATGCTGTTTAGCCGCCGTTGACCGGACTTTGCACTTTTTGTCACTTGAACGACAACGACGATAGTGATCGTGTCTTCAGGAAATTGTGAGGTTAACAACGAATGAGGCACCGGAGACAATATTCGTTGATTGATGAGGAGTCCGCTGCCAAACGGTAAGCAGGAAACGAGCCTGGGGATTAGCTGGAAGGAGATATTAAAGACGTGCTCACGGCGGTTGAAAGCGTCGAGAAAACTCACCCAGATCTGACGCTTAATCCATTCACTAAATCTGAATTTAATTTTTGTGACGGATCCCGCAAGATTCCCATCTTTTCCGTGCAAAACCCTATTCATCCGACGGATTCCCCGCCGGAATTTCTCATCCGGGTGGGTACTAACATATAATTCGCGTTTTCGGCTGTGCAATTCAGCTCAGCCGCTAAAATCCGTTGTCTATAAGGAAAGCTGAAATCAAATGAGATATAAAAGCACCCGAGGCCAGGTTTCAGATTTAAGTTTTACCGAAGCTGTTCTCATGGGGTTGGCCTCAGATGGCGGTTTACTGCTACCAGAGTCGGTTCCTGATGTATCTGAACATCTCGAAGCATGGCAATCTTTGAGCTATCCCGAGCTGGCTAAAAATATTATGGGTTTGTACATCGGTGATATCGCCGCAGCTGAACTCGGCGGGATCATTGATAAAAGCTATTCGACTTTCACCAATGAAAAAGTTACTCCGCTGAACAGGATGGGTGAAACCAATATTTTAGAATTGTTTCATGGACCGACGTTGGCTTTTAAAGATGTTGCTTTGCAGTTTCTTGGTAATGTTTTCGAACATATTCTTAAGGAGACAAAAGGTGAACTGAACATTGTCGGTGCTACCAGCGGTGACACAGGTAGCGCAGCGATTGCCGGTGTCCGTGGAAAAGACAATATCAATATTTTCATCATGTTTCCCGAAGGTAAGACGAGCGAGTTGCAGGAATTGCAGATGACCTCTGTGCTTGACGCTAATGTTCATAATTTAGCCGTTGATGGCAGCTTCGATGATTGTCAGGCTCTGCTGAAGTCAGTTTTCTCTGACCTTCCTTTTAAGGCGCAATACCAGCTGGGCGCTGTGAACTCTGTCAATTGGGCGAGAATACTGGCGCAAATCGTGTATTTTTTCTCTGCCTATTTTCAATTGAAGGAAGAACAACCGCAGACGCACAAAGTCGATTTCTGCGTACCAACAGGGAACTTCGGAGACATCTTTGCCGGTTATTTGGCTCGTAAGATGGGTCTACCGATTGATCGTCTTATTCTAGCGACTAATGCCAACGACATACTGGCTAGATTTTTTAAGACTGGGAGGTATGAGCGAGAAGAAGTGCATTTCACCCATAGTCCAGCGATGGATATACAGGTTTCAAGTAATTTCGAACGCTATTTGTACTACGCCCTTGAAGGCTCGAGTGCGAAGGTAAATGAGTTTATGGAATCCTTTGCGAACACAGGTGCGGCATCTATTGAATTTAACACCCCATCATTTGATCAAACATTTGCCGCGGGCTCGGCCACAAACGAGCAAACGCTTGCTGCGATCCAAGAAATTTACGAGGTTCATGGTTATATTACCGACCCACACACGGCGGTAGGATTGCATGTAGGTAAAACGCTCCGGCGTACAGAGGTGCCGATAATTCATCTTTCAACGGCGCACCCTGCCAAATTTGATGCCGCTATAAAATTGGCGTTACCTGAGGTTCATCCGGTACACCCCACGCTGGAAGCGCTGAAGGGCGCGAAAACTAGAAAGAGCAAACTCGAGGTTGATGAAGACGCACTTAAGCATTTTATCAAAAAGCATCGCGCACCCGAGTGATAACCGCTCGAGAATTATTCTTCTAATTTTGCGAGGGCGGCCGGTAGTTCGTCAATAAGATCGATCACTTGGTCTGCCTGTGTTGCCCCAGGGTCAGGCTTTGTCGCTGATTTTAGCCAAACTGTGTGCAAGCCTGCTTGATTGGCTGCATCAACATCGAGTACCGGATCATCTCCCACGTAGACCATTTGCGAGGGTTCTATATTGTTATGTTGCAGCGCTGCGTGAAACAGATCGTGCGCGGGTTTCGGTGCTCCAACCTGCTCCGCGGAGAATGCAAAAGAAAAATAGGTATCGAGACCGATACGTTTGATATCAGCATTCCCGTTAGTAAGGGCGCCTAATATGTAACGGGTCGAGAGATGCTCGAGGGTAGCAAGGCTGCCTTCGAAAAACTTTACCTGATTGCGCGCTACTAGGAATACCTCAACTGCCTGATGCGACAACTCCGTTGCCTCCGAAGGACTAACATCGCTGAGTTCAAGAGCATGTTCAATTATTCGCCGGCGTAATTCGGTAATTTTCGTCTTAAGTTCAGGTTCCCGATCAGTCAAGGCGTGTCTTAGTTCACGCATTGACTCAGCGGTATAACTGAGTTGCGGTACCGTTACCTTCAGCCACTCATTGAGCTTTTTCTCTGCCCTTAAAATAGTCGGTTTCGTCGCCCAAAGCGTATCATCAAGGTCAAAACCGATAACCTTAATCATTCGCACCACCAGAGTCGTTAGATATTTTTGACTTCGCGTGTGCTCGCGGGTGTGCTTTGTCGTAGACATCCGCAAGGTGTTGAAAATTCAGATGGGTGTAGATTTGAGTTGTAGAAATGTCAGCATGACCGAGTAACTCCTGCACGGCTCTCAAATCGCCGCTCGACTCGAGCATGTGACTTGCGAAAGAATGTCTGAGCATATGTGGGTGAATATTGCCGGGAATACCTTGCCGCGATGTCCAGTAGCGTATTCTTGCCTGCACATTTCTCGTGCTGATGCGGTTTCCGCGCTCACTAAGAAACAGCGCGCTCCGATCTATCACTTGCGCTTTCTTGCCGGGAAGATCTTCTCTGATTTTTAACCAGTTCAGGATTGCCTGTGTCGCTTTTTTACCTACGGGCAAAAGTCGCTGTTTATTGCCTTTGCCCGTGACAAGCACAGACCCATCGGCAGGATTAATGTTATGTAAATCTATTCCAACGAGTTCAGACAGTCTTAATCCAGAAGAATAAAAAAGTTCAAGCATGGCGCTATCTCTGATTGCATGCCACTTAGAAGTTTTAACATTCAGTAACTGATTAACCTGATCTGTATCGAGTGTTTTCGGCAGTCGCTTGCCGGATTTTGGTGTAGACACAGCAAGCACTGGATTCGCCCGGGTTAATCCTTCCTTGATGAGGAAGTTATAAAATGTCCTGAATGTTGATAGTCGGCGCTGCTGGCTTGTTCCAGAGATACCAGTCTGGTGCGCTAAAGCCACGTAACGCCGCAGGTCGTGTGATTGAAGCGCTTGCCAGGAAGAGATTTTGTTTTCTTGACAAAACTCGATAAGTCGAGCCAGGTCCGCTTGGTAACTTTTTATTGTGTGGTTCGAAAGCTGGCGCACAGTCTTTAGATGGACCAGAAATTTATCCGCAAGAGATTCCAACGAGTCTGCCTCGAAAACGGTCATTGTGAATCACTCTTCAAGGCGCTTTGCTGGCGGTGTGTTTGAGACGGGTATGTGAAGTGGTAACAGCTGAGCTAATACATCAGCCACAAATCCAATGAAAAGCGTATCCATGGACGCGTCAAAATAGTCTTTCCTGTTACTGCCGATGGAGAGTAGTGCAATTTGGATATGCTCAAAGGTTGCGTCTTTATTGATGCTGCGAGTTTTAATTGGAAGCACTGCTGCAGACTTGACTTTGCTGCTTGCATTGGGGAACAAGAAGTCCTGTTCTGAAGGTCTGAGTGCGCCCAGAGAGGGTTTTGTTCCTTTTATTAAATCGCCGACATACTCCTTTGCATTGGCGAGGGATACTCTGCTCGTAAAGGTATTGATCTGCTCCGGATCGTCACTGAAAATCACTAGGCTATAGGCGTGGCAGTCGAATTCATGTTTAAGACCCGATTCCAGTGCGTCAAAGAAAGTGATTGCGTCTTTCGCTGCCAACAACGATAAAATTAGGCTTTGACACTTGTCGAAGATTTCGTTGTTTCTCCGAGCGGCGTTGAGCAAATCATCAAGATGATTTTTAGTCGATCTGTTTCGGTCGCGTAAAACGGAGACTTGTCGCTCTACTAGAGAGACAGCACCGCCCTGCTGGTGAGGTAGCGTCATTAAGGCGAGCAGGCTGTCCCGATCACTAAAGAAATCTGGGTTTGCGGACAGATATTCTGCTACTTGCGCGCCGGTGAGTTCGGGTTCATCGGTTTTTTGTTTTGACTTCATGATGGGCTACCCTGTTTCGAAACTTTGATGATACTAAATTTGCAAACGGCCTTCATATACCCTGTTTGCCGGGCCAGTCATTATGACTGGCGATTGGTCTCCCTGCCATTCAATTGTGAGGCTGCCTCCCGGAAGGAAAACTTCTACCTTTTCATCCAGTAAACCTTGCATACGACCCGCAACAACGGCTGCACAAGCGCCAGAGCCACAAGCATTTGTCTCTCCAACGACCCGCTCATACACACGCAGGTTGATGCGATTCCGACTGACTATTTGCATGAACCCCACGTTTACTTTTTCAGGAAACTGAGGATGGGACTCGACCAGTGCCCCTACCTGGTTAACAGGCGCATGCTCGATGTTGTCAACAATAGTTACCGCATGCGGGTTCCCCATGTTGACCGCGGCAACGCTGATAGTCTCCGAATGAGTTGACAAACAAGACGCCAGTTTAAGCGTATAAGTAACCGCGCAGGTATCGGTGATGAACGGGATTTTGTCTGGTTGTAACACGGGTGATCCCATGTCGACGCTGATGTTACCGTCCTTTTGCAGTTTGCATTCAATACTGCCTTTGTTGGTTTCAACCTTTATTGAGTTTTTTGTGGTTAATCCTCTGTCACGGACGAAGCGAAGGAAACAACGTGCACCATTGCCGCATTGTTCAGCCTCAGTGCCATCAGCATTGAAAATTCTGTATCGGAAATCCATTTCAGGAGAGCGCGGTGGACTGACAGTGAGTAACTGGTCAAAGCCAATACCGGTGTGACGATCTCCAAGCTTGGCAATCGTTTTCTCGGTGAGACTGACAGATTGAGAGATGAGATCAAGGAAGACAAAATCATTCCCAAGCCCGTGCATTTTGGTGAATCTCAGTAACATATGTATTGGTAAGTATGGACTTGTGTGGTGGAGGAACGGATAAGTTTACATCTGAGCGCACTTCAATACACTAAACTATCCGAAACAAGCTCAAATCGGGAATTTTCGTTCAAGTTTCAATTGATCATCGATGGTTTCCCGACTGCGGACACAGTGGGCTTTTGAACCTGAAACGATGACCTCCGCGGGTTTATTGCGACTGTTGTAGTTTGAGCTCATCGCAAATCCGTACGCCCCTGCTGAGTGGATCGCAACGAGATCATCGGGGGCTAGGCTCAAGTCCCGGTTTTTGCCAAGGAAATCCCCGGTTTCGCAAATGGGTCCCACAACATCATATTTTTTTGTGTCGGCCTCTGTTTTAGCAACCTCTGTAATCTGTTGCCATGAGCTGTAAAGCGCGGGCCTGATCAAATCGTTCATGCCCGCATCGATGATGGCGAAATTCTTACCTTCGTTCTGTTTGATGTTGATGACTTTTGAAACGAGTATGCCAGCGTTGGCCGTCAGGTATCGACCAGGCTCAAAAATGAGCCTGGATTTTCTATGGCCCATTAGCTGCGACAGTGCACTAGCGTACTCTTCGAGGTGGATGGGCTCCTCCTCGGCGTATTGAACGCCCAGCCCGCCGCCCACATCAATGTGATCGATCGCAATATTATTGGACTCAATCTCGTCGACCAGCGTCAAAATTTTTGTCATAGCATCTAGGAAAGGTGCCAGTTCTGTGATCTGTGAGCCGATGTGACTGTCAATACCGCTGATTTTCAAGTTGGACAATGTTGCTGCTAGTTTGTACATGTCGACAGCATCAGACATGGAGCAGCCAAATTTATTCTCTTTTAGCCCTGTGGAAATATAGGGATGGGTCTTGGCGTCTACGTCAGGATTCACTCGAATAGAGATTGGTGCTTTCAGTCCAAGCGTTTGCGCGAGGTAGTTGATTTTTTCCAGCTCCTGTCGGGACTCAACATTAAAGCAGGCGATACCCGCGGTAAGGGCGGCAATGATTTCTGGATCTTGCTTACCCACGCCTGAAAAAACAACTTTGGTTGGATCACCCCCTGCCCTGATTACTCTTTCGAGTTCGCCGCCCGAGACAATATCAAAACCAGCGCCCATCCGGGCAAACAGGGATAACACACCTAAGTTTGAGTTCGCCTTAACCGCATAACAGATTAAATGATCATGAGAACTAAACGCGCTGGAGAATGCTTTGTAGGCCGTTTCAATGGCCGCGCGAGAATAAATATACACAGGTGTGCCATACGCCGAGGCCACCTCTTGAGCCGGCATATCTTCGATATAAAGCTCGCCGTTTTGGTAGTGAAATGCTTCCATCAATCGACCATCAGATCTTTTGCAGAATATTCTGCCGCTATTGCTGCGTGCTGAGCGAGTTGCTCAGGTTCGCCAGGCAGAAAAAGGGGGCCTTTCTGACCGCAAGCGCTGAGTAGGCTCACGAGGAGCAAAAGGATTACAGCGCTCGTTGCTCGGTTATTCACCATGATGTTAGTCACGCGCATAGGTTAGCCTTGAAAAAGCATAAGAGTATACGTCAGGCATTGGCGCGGGCAAAGGAGGGAAAAACTTCCAGTGTGATCGCCATGCATAATTGTTGTTACAATCCATAAAAATATACAGCAGGTGGATAAATATATCTGCTTGGGCTTTCGGGGAGACGTTCGCAGAGCATATGGAAGACAATAAATACTTTGATTTGGTAGAAACGATTTTTAACGATATTGAAGATCGAGTGGATGAATTGCCCTTTGATCTGGATATTGATGTGTCGGGTGGCTTGCTGTCTGTGATGTTTCCCGACGGGTCGAGTGTCGTGCTCAGCAAACAAGTAGCGAATCAGGAAATCTGGGTTGCGGCGAAATCTGGCGGCTTTCATCTTCACGCGCAAGACCAGCGCTGGATGTGCAGCACGACCGACGAAGAGCTTTATGTTCTGCTAAACCGCGTCTTTACAGAGCAGCTCGGCGCTCAAGTTGTGCTTTAGCGAAAGCGATTGCGCTTCTGACCATCTCGGGGGCTGTACCTCCTATGTGATTTCTAGCGCGGACAGAACCATCCAGTGTCAGCACGTCGTAAACATCTGATTCGATCAAGTCTGAGCAGCTTTGTAGTTGATTTATAGACAGCTCCGACAAGTCAGCATTTTGCTCAATGGCCAGTGCGACCAGTTTACCCACAACATCATGTGCGTCTCGAAATGGTAATCCTCTGTTGACCAGATAATCTGCCAGGTCTGTGGCTGTTGCATACCCCTTGGTTGCTGCGAGCCTCATGTTTTCTCGTTTTGGCACCATTGCTGGAATCATATCAGCGAATGCTGTCAGACAATCGCTGACGGTTCGAACTGTATCGAATAGAGGTTCCTTGTCTTCTTGGTTGTCCTTGTTATATGCCAGAGGCTGGGACTTCATGAGTGTCAGCAGTGAAGTCAGGCTGCCGTAAACTCGACCTGTTTTCCCCCGCACTAGCTCGGGCACATCTGGGTTTTTCTTCTGGGGCATAATTGATGAGCCAGTACAAAATCGGTCAGGGAGGTCGATGAACCCGAATTGAGGCGAGGACCATAGCACTATTTCTTCAGACCAGCGCGACATGTGCATCATCAAAATGCTGGCCCAGCTACAGAATTCAATCGCAAAATCTCGGTCGCTAACTGCGTCAAGAGAGTTTCGAGCCACGCTGTCGAATGACAGGAGTTCAGCCGTCATTTCACGGTTTATTGGATAAGTAGTACCGGCGAGTGCAGCCGCACCCAGTGGCAGCACGTTTACGCGTTTGCGGCAATCCAACAATCTAGAATAGTCGCGCTCGATCATTTCATACCAAGCCATCAGGTGGTGGCCAAAAGTCACGGGTTGGGCAACTTGCAAGTGGGTAAATCCAGGCATGATTGTTTCTGACTCGTTTTCCGCCAAGGACAAAATACCCTGCTGTAGTCTGGTCAACAGATCTGAAATTTGATCTATTTGATCTCGTAAATAAAGACGTATGTCTGTAGCAACTTGATCGTTTCTCGACCGACCTGTGTGTAAGGTTTTCCCTACAACACCAATCTTTTCCGTCAGTGCACTTTCAATATTCATATGAACATCTTCGAGGCTGACAGACCACTCAAATCGGTTTTCAATGATCTCCTGTTGAATTTCATCGAGTCCGCCCAGAATTAACTCAAGCTCACTTTCGCTGAGAATATCTGCACTCTGTAGCATTGTTGCGTGAGCGATTGAGCCTTTGATGTCTTGAAGTGCCATCTGTTGATCGAAGCCAACCGAGGCCGTAAATGCCTCAACGAAGGCATCAGTAGCTTCTGTAAAGCGCCCATCCCAGAGTTTTTTGGTTGGAGTCTCAGTCGCGTCAGCCATGATGTTTCCTGTGCTATAGATCAGAAGGCGGCATTATATCGTATGTGAACTGGCACGTGACGTTAATTGCCATCTGAAATCACTTTGCTGAAACGCGTATACTGTTTGCCGAAAAGTGCAAGCCGGATGAAAAAATTGGATCCAGATTTGAAAGATACACCCGAGGCTGCGGAAGATTTTTTCCTGCCGGATTTGTGCCAACCCCAAAGTATTCTCTTCCTAGTATTGATTTCTGAGCTGCTTGTTGTCGTTGGTGTGCTTGCAAACGGTAATCTGATCAATTTTGACTGGACCCAGTTGGGTCTGACTTCTTTGTTTGTGCAGTGGGTTGTCTTGGCTTCTGCCGCCGTATTGTGCAATTTCAGACCAGTGTTGATGCGGATGTCCACCGCCTACGCCACACTGACTGGCTATGCTCTGATTCTATCGTTGACACTGATTTTCAGCATTATTGGCGAATGGATGACGCTGGACGAAATGGGTTGGGATCTGGATAAAACGGGCATTCTCATCAGGAATATGCTGGTGGCTGCGGTGATGTCAGGGATCGCTTTCAGATACTTTTTTCTCCAGCACCAGTTACGACGCCAGGAGCAGGCAGAACTGAACTCGAGAATTCAGGCGCTTCAGTCACGTATACGCCCCCATTTCCTCTTTAACAGCATGAATATCATTGCTAGTTTGATCAGTATTGATCCAGATACGGCAGAAACGGTGGTTGAAGATCTTTCCATGTTGTTTCGCGCCAGCTTTAATGACAGCAGCAATCGTCCGGTCGCTTTGTCAGAAGAACTCGACCTCTGTCGCAAATACGTCCATATCGAATCTCTGCGGCTTGATGATCGTCTCAAAGTTGACTGGCAGGTGGAAGTTGACCCGGATTCGGTGAGCATCCCGTTACTCACATTGCAGCCACTGCTTGAAAATGCCATCTATCATGGTATCCAGCCTCTGCCAGAAGGGGGTGAAGTGGTTGTTTGTATAAAGATTGAAGATAGAAAGCTCATCGCAACGATATCCAACCCCCTGCCTGATAGTGATTACAGCCACGAGCCAAGCAACCGAATGGCTTTGGACAACATAAAAAGGCGTCTAGAAGCTATTTACGGCTCTGAAGCGTCGCTTGTGCCTGTCCGCGGCGAGCAAATATTTACGACAACTATCAGCTACCCCTTGGAAGATTAAGCCGTTTTACTGGCCTGCAGCACCATCAAGGCCCTGCCTTATGTGCCTTAATGATGCTAGCGATAAGGTGTTTGTTTTCGGTTGATAACGTCATAATACCCGTAAGGAAATGTGAACAAGTTCACAAACTTTCTAATTAACTGACTCAGATTCGTAAAATATGAGCCGCGAGTCGCAGTTTGTCGTAAAAATAAGTTACCCTGTCAGTTTTTCGATCCGTTGGGCCGATGGATTGTTCAAATAACCTGAGGTGTGCTCGAAATGAATGTGTTGATAGTCGATGATGAAAAATTGGCTCGAGAAAGGCTTCTCAGAATGATCAGTACGCTGGATGACTACACCGTTGTTGGGCAAGCAGAATCTGGAGAACAAGCCGTCAATATGGTGCTGGAATTCGAGCCGGACATCGTGCTATTGGACGTTCGTATGCCGGGTATGGGCGGAATAGAGGCTGGTCGAAGAATATCCAAATCGACTGAGCCACCAGCGATCGTATTTTGTACTGCATTTGGCGAGCACGCGATTGACGCATTTGGCGTAAACGCTTCTGGGTATCTGTTGAAGCCGGTTAGGCGGGAGGCTTTGGTAGAAACGCTATCCAAAATTGGGCAGATAAATCGGGTGCAAGCGCAGAGTTTTTCCGTTGATGGAGAAGACAAGAAGCGGTCGCGAACACATATTAGCGCCAAAACTCGAAAAGGTATCGAGCTTATTCCACTCACGGAGATTCGTTTTTTTCAGGCAGATCATAAGTACGTGACTGTGCGACATGAGAGTGGGGAAGTGTTGATTGACGACACCCTTAGGGATCTTGAGGACGAGTTCGGTGACAGAGTTGTAAGAATTCACCGAAATGCTTTGGTGATGATGGACCATCTTGATGGTCTTGAAAGAGATCCACGAGGCCATTATCAGGTGAGGATGCGAGGCGTTGACGAGCGTCTCGACGTGAGTAGACGACATGTGTCGGGGTTGCGGCGATTGGTCCAGACACTTTAGTTATGAGAGATCGGGACTGAAGAAAGCAAGTGCGTGCTAGTCAAAACGATTAAGGGCATCACTCAACCCAAAAGGCGGCTATAATAGCCGCCTTTTTTGTGGCTCGATGGAAGATTAACTAGTGGGAACAATAAGGTTAGCGACACGGGAAAGTGCTCTTGCCATGTGGCAGGCAAATTTCGTCAAGGATGCACTAGAGGCGGCGCATCGCGATCTTGAGGTTGAGATTGTCGGTATGACGACCTTGGGCGATCGCAATAAACATTCGCCATTAAGCAAAATTGGCGGCAAGGGTGTGTTTGTAAAAGAACTGGAAGTCGGTTTGCTCGAAAACCGCGTAGATATAGCGGTGCACTCCATGAAAGATGTTCCCTCAGAACTGCCTGAGGGTTTACAGATTACGGCTATTTGCGAGCGGGAAGACCCGAGGGATGCCTTTGTCTCTGTAAATTTTCAGAGGCTTGATGACTTGCCGGAGGGTGCGCGCATTGGTTCTTCCAGCCTGAGGCGGAGAATCCAGTTGCAGCAAAAATATCCTCAGTATCGGTTTATAGAACTGCGGGGAAATGTTGATACGCGGCTCAAGAAGCTTGAAGCAGGAGAGTATGAGGGTATCATTTTGGCTTGTGCCGGCTTAAAGCGTCTTGGCCTTGAGGCAAGAATAAGTGAAGGCATTGATACTGCCGTAAGCGTCCCCTCGGCGGGTCAGGGTGCTGTTGGTATCGAAAGCAGAGCTGGTGACAGTCGGGTGAACGCGTTACTAGCAGCGATTAACCATGATGATACATGGCGTTGCGTCACCAGTGAGCGACTTATTTCGTCGGGTCTTGGCGCAACATGCAACATGCCGATTGCTGCATTCGCCGAACTTGGTCCAAGTGGTGTCACTATTTCGAGTTTTGTCAGTGATATTGCGGGTGAGACAATTCTGAAGGTAGATAAGCAAGGACCCAAGCTTGAAAGTTACCGCTTAGCCAATGAGGTTACTGCAGAGCTTATGGCGCAGGGTGCCGAAGAAATTATTGAAGCAGGTAGAAATTGATTCGAGACAGCGTTCTTTTAACGAGGGCTGGTGGAAATAATACAAAATTTGCGACAGCGCTCGATGAAATATCATTAAAGCTCCTGCACAGGCCAGTGCTTCAGATTGAGCCTGTAGAGATCGGTGCTCGCTGTCTAGAAAACATTGAAAATCTGGATCTTTACGATCACATTATTTTTATCAGCACCAATTCAGTCATTTACGGATTAGGTCCCTTGATGGATAGGTGGCCGCAATGGCCGGTCAAGCTGAAGTGGTTTGCGGTGGGAGACTCGACTGCAAGCCAACTTAGAGACGCTGGTATCGCCCCGATTGTTCCTCAAAAATATTCGTCCGAAGGATTACTTGAACTGCCCTGGCTTAAGTCTATTCAGCAACAGCGCGTGCTGATTGTGCGGGGTCTCGGTGGCCGGGAGACACTCAAGCAAGCGCTGATCAAGCGCGGCGCTGTCGTGGATTACCTAGAAGTCTATAAACGTTCAGAAAATCATTGGTCTGGAGAAATTGTGACGCCGTTTGAGGTCGATAAACTCCTCGCCACGATTGTCTATAGTGCTGAGAGCCTGATGATTTTTGACCGGCAGATCAGTGATGCGGTACGACATTTGCCGCTCTTGGTGCCATCGAGTCGCGTTGCAGGAATAGCGCGGGAACGGGGTTTCACAAGAGTTTTTGCTGTGCAGCCAAAGGATGAGGCGCTCATTGGCCAGTTGGTCGACCTCAAGAACTGAAAGGCGGTAGGAGTAAGGACTTACATTCTAGTGGGCATCGTGGTCGACGTAAGTGGTATTATCAACACGATAAGTGAAACCCACCCTTCCCCGGCATGTAAATAGAGCAGATCACAATGACAAGGAAAAAACCAACCGAAAAGGGTGGCAGTGGACAAACACCAGCATCTGGAAATGCTAACCGTCTATTGACTGAGGAGGGCTCTGATATTGATAAAAGGCTCGATGAAGCATTTACTCAATTGGAGAAAGAATCCGACGATATTCCGTCATCCAATTCTGGCAGTAAGAATAGTCAAACGTCGAACACAGGTTCGGTGTCAACTGTGACAGAAAACAAAGCTAATACAGATGGGTCAACTAAAAGAGGGGTTGGCCTAATTGTCAGCTTTGGCATGTTGATTTCGATTCTTGCGCTTGTCGTCGCGGGATACGCGGCGTATTTGATCTACGAAAGCAATAGCGAACTGAAAGACGCTCGTACTTCGGTTCGGTCGCTGGAGACTGAACTAGCAAACCTGAAGAAGACTTCAGATCAGAAAATTGAGCAATTATCAGTAGTACTGGAGCAAACAACTGCCTCGATCGCGCAAACTCGTGAAGCCGAGAACACTGCTATCGCAGATTTAGGGGCATCTTTTGAGGTTGCCACTGAGCAATTGCGAACAGAACTGAGAGCCGAGCTCAATGAGGGGCTTGGAACGAGCGGCGAAGACTGGTTGTTGGCGGAGGTTGAATATTTAATTCGGCTAGCAAATCAGCGAGTGCTGATGGAAAGAGACGTCAGCGGTGCACTGTCTTTGCTCAGCTCTGCGGATGAAATTGTTGAGCAGACCTCTGGAATCGCCGCGTACGAGTTAAGAGAGTCGCTTGCATACGATATCGCAAATTTGAAAGCTGTATCTGATCTTGATACCGACGGTATTTTTCTATCCTTGTCCGCTATGGCGTCTCAGGTTCCGGAATTGCGTCGCAAACAACCTGAGTTGAGTCCACCTACACAGATTCAGATTGATAATGGTGAGGCGCAAAATTTCTACCAACAGTTTCTTTCTTTGGTGAATAATATTTTTGGTCGCGTGTTGAATTCTGTTGACTATAGACGAGACGGCGTCGCAATCACTCCGTTGCTGCCGCCTAAAGAGGAATATTATCTTCGACAAAATTTGATCTTGAAGTTCGAGATGGCGCAATTGGCACTGTTGCGTAACGATCAGCCGGTATATCACACCTCGTTGTCGGAAGCTAAATTGTGGATTGTTAAACATTTCGTAGAGACAGACCCGAGAACAGTTGCGCTTGTCACCGCGCTGGATCAGTTGGTAGAGGTAGAGGTAGATAGATCTTTGCCCAATATATCCGGTTCCCTTCGAGCTGTCCGAGGACTCCTGAATACGTTGCACCAACAGGATAGCCGTGGTGCGGGGAAATGAAACGTCGATTGATCATATTGCTCATCGTCGTTGTTGCCGCGGGATGGATAGGAACCTTGGTTGCCCGAGATCCTGGCTATGTGTTGATTTCCTACGACGGCGCCACTATCCAGACGGGCTTCTGGGTGCTGATCGGTGGGTTAGGCTTGTCGGTTGTAGGAGGCTATTACCTATTGAAGTTTTTCGGTGTCGCGTCGAGGTCTGCAACCTACTACCGGCGTTGGCAGGGAGAACGAAAGCTTCAAAAGTCTATTCAGCTGACCCAAAAAGGTCTGATATTTTTGCAGGAAGGAACTCATGACCGTGCATTGAAGTTTCTGGTGAGTGGAGCAGAGAACAGCGAAAATCCAGGGATTAATTATATTTCTGCCGCAGATGCAGCAGACCAGTTGGGCAATGCAGAACTACGAGAGCAAAACCTCCGTCTTGCTAGAGAATCAGATAAGGAAATGCATCTTGCAGCAATGGTTGCTGAAGCAAAAATGTGCACTCGAAGGGCCGATTGGCAAAAATGCATCGCAAGCCTCAAGGGTGCGCCGGACAATGATGTTGTGCTTGAACTCAAAAAGAACGCACTATTGCAGCTAGGGTCTTGGCAAGCGTTATCTGACTTGATGCCTGCCCTAAGAAAAACGGTAGTTGATCGGCAAGCGCAGAAAGAATTCGAAAAACATGTGGCGCTACAGCGACTTGGTGCACCGGGAAATACCGATGATGGCGTCGTCATCATTTACAAGAAACTGGCTGACGATCTGAAAAGTAACACTGAAATAGTATTAACATTCTGCGATGCGGTAGATGACGAAGTTGAAATTGAGTTAGTACTTCGAAATGCTGTTAAAAAAGAGTGGCGAGACCAACTCGTGGTTCGCTACGGAGACGCTACGCGTGAAACGGTAACGCGAAGGCTAAAGGTTGCTGAAGGCTGGAACAAAAATCACAGCGATGACTATGCTCTACATCTTTGTTTGGCTCAACTCAACGAACAAGCAGGCAATAAGGAGCAGGCAATGGCCTCTTATCAACAGAGTATTGCGATCAAAGAGACCAGATTAGCAAATGAGCGGCTAGCGTTTCTCTTTGCTTTCGAGGGAGATTACAAGAAGAGCAATGAGCTCCTCAGAACGGCTCTGTCGCTTGTTTAGCTAATACAACGCTCGCAGCGACGCAGCGCTAGTCTCCTTTGAATCCATCAAAAAATTCGGTGAAACCGGCGGGCGCGTACGGACCGATAACCAGTTGCTCTAGCACGCCGATACCTTCATTTTCTCCATCTGTCGCTTTGACGACTTGTTGGACATGCACATTCTCTTTAGCTAGCAGATCCAGCTGATTGGTTTCAAAAGACTCGCCGCCGATTGCAAGTTCTCCCTTCCAGAAACCCTGGCCCCATTCAGGGTGCAAATAACCAAGTCCCTTCATCTGAAACTTAAGTATTGGTTCGAGATGAATAGTACGCTTTTCGCCTTGAAGGTTAATCAGGTCAATCTCTGCTGATGAAGCCAAGCGTGTGGCTGGGTGATACTTGACTCGGTGAATGGCGGTGGCCATCCGCTCATCTTGGGGTTCCGCTGTATCGGGTATATCGGCTTCTGATTTGTGCAGTGGTGCTGTTAATCCTTCGCGAACCAGCGCCTCGCCTTTTGTGCCATCGAAGAATATAGCGTGGGATACATGATCCTTCCAGAATAAGGGGGCCCAGAGAAAGAAAATGCCGCCAGGCGCAGATGGCGCGCTGCCGGTTTCCGGCGCACCAATGCCGCGAACGCCCCATGAGCGATCCTTTGTGCCGTGGCAAACCGATGCTTCGACGTTGATTTTCCCATCGGGGTGCGAGAGGTGACCAGACCAGAATCCAAATTGATCAAATCGGGTGGCATCCATTGTTCTCCGAGCACCTTGCCACAAGGTCTGTCTGTTTTCCTGGATGGGTGCCGTTCGTGAAGAGAACACCAGGTCGCAGGTTAAGCCACTCTCATTTTCTTCCAGAGTCACCCTCGTTTTGCGCATGGGTTCCAGCACTTCAATTTTAAAAGGACCAACCGTCATCTCGGTTCTTTCCAAAGGTGCTCTCCGCGACCCATAGAAGCAGTGTTGGCGGCCATTTCTTTCGACAACGCTAAAAGCGCAATCCATGATCCCGAGGTAGGGATAAATCGCCATGCCGATGCCAAAATAATAAGCACCATCCGCAGAATAACCATTGAACCAAGTTCGGTCATAAAATCTTCTGTCGGAGGTTTCTGGGTGAGCGATAGGTTCTGGGGTCTGATGAACAGGATAGTCGTCAAGTCTGTTAAGCATGATAAGTGACCGATAGATGAAAATTAAAACCTATCACACCAGATTCACCGGCGCATGGTTTAAGTTTAAATCGAGGTTGGATACTTAAGAATTAGCTGCGCGGCGCGTAGGAAAAAACGTCGGAAGACATGTTTTTTTCGGGCATGCCTCGCTCGACGAACCGATCGAGTGTCGCATAGACCATGCCGGGCGATCCTCCCACGATGACAGAAACTTCTTCGAGGTTCGTGAAGTCTTCCAGCACGGCATCGGGTACCAATCCTGTTCGACCCTGCCAATCAGGTGATGTATTGGGTTCGCTGACAACGGGTATAAAATGAAAGTTCTGGTTCACCTTTTCCCATTCCCGGCATAATTGAGCAAGGTAGAGATCAGAGTCAGCAATAACGCCCCAGTAGAGATATGTTGGCTCGGAAATGACGTCCGCAGCAAGATGTTCGATGATACTTTTCATTTGCGTAATGCCGGTACTAGCCGCCATAAGTATCAGGGTACCCTTGGGTGCTTGCTCGACATAACAGTCGCCTATTGGAAGTTCTATTTCTAGCGTCGTTGCTTCATCAAGTAATTTTTCAATTTCGACAGAGTCATCAGAACCTGGCGTTGGTTTGATATGCAACTCAACCTTTCCTTTAAGTTCAGGGGGGCTCGCAATCGAGAAAGGGCAAAGTTTTTCAGCCAGTACAACATTAAGGTATTGACCAGCTTTGAACGTAAGGCGCGCACTTCCATCAGGAAGGGAAAGAATTACTCGCCTAGTGTCGTGATTAAGGTAATCAATAGATTCAATTGCGCAGACAAATCGATTCACAACCGCCCTTCCCTATCGCTTCTTACTTGCGTTTCATAGAGGCAAAGAATTCTTCGTTTGATTTTGATTTTTTCATCCGTTCTAACAGGAATTCGATGGCAGCAAGATCATCCATTTCATGCAGTAATTTACGAAGAATCCAGGCTTTTTGTAGTTCCTCCTCTGACATCAGCAGATCTTCCCGACGAGTGCCCGAGCGTCTGATATTAATGGCCGGGTAAACTCGTTTTTCGGCAATTTTGCGTTCAAGGTGTAATTCCTGATTACCGGTGCCTTTAAA
>ENA-ORDA01001169-ORDA01001169.1-marine-metagenome-genome-assembly--contig:-NODE-1169-length-23099-cov-5.746416_pt1 | contig 23099 bp, 19 predicted proteins | sample MGYA00237778_ERZ508506 | MGnify/ENA primary metagenome ERZ508506 (study PRJEB26177, sample SAMN06267891) | marine metagenome | isolation source: Monterey Bay, California, USA | place: Pacific... | reverse complement strand
TGCGATAAGCCACCTAGACCATTCCGCAACTTGACGACGATTTTCCATGCCAAATTTGAGATTTGCGTAAGTGGAAAATGCCTCGTTCTCTGACGGAGGGATACCGCTGAATGCAGCTTCGAGCCTAGCCAATTGCATCTCAAAGCCTTCTCGCTCAGCTTCTGTTCTCGCCAACTCATTTTTATAGAAGGCGATCGCTTGGTCCTTAGGCACCAAGTGGATGGAATGTGTACGCAGATGCAGTTCAGAGCGAACAGGCGCGTCGGGCAATGGCGAAAGAATCCATTCAAGCAGCGCGCATTCGCCTGCGGGGGTGATGTTGTATACCTTCTTGTCTGGCCGCGAAGATTGTCTTACCTCACTTACCTTGACCTGACCTAGGTCTTTTAACTTCTGGAGCTCAGGATATATTTGACTATGTTTCGCGTGCCAGAACTGACTCAACCCATCGCGGAATTCCTGGGCAAGGTCATATCCCGTGCGGCTGCCACGCATTAGTTGGCCAAGGATGGCGAAACTCAGTTTTGACATCTATTTCACCCTACGCTCATGTGTCGGCTTCTCAATATGTAATTATTTGTATATGTCTATTTTTACATATGTTCTAATTGTCATATGATAACAAAATATTTCCCAAGCAAACATCGCTCAAACCACGAATCTTGCGTCACAAACAAATAGCACGACATCTATGAAACTTACGACTCTCTTTGCCTTTTTACTCATTGCTTCATGCGGTAACCCGACAAGACACGAATACTCAGATCATACGCTTCGCGATAGTTTAAGAAGCAGAACAATAGAATATAGAATCTGGTCACCGAAGGATTTAGGGGAAGGCTCGCGCCCGTTGGTGATTGTGAGCCATGGCAGCGGCGGAGAATTCAACGATCACCAGTGGCTTATCAACACACTGCTGGACCACGGTTACATCGTTAGTGCCTTAAATCATCCATTCAACACAACCCGTGACAATACACCCGAAGGCATCGTCTCGGTATGGGATCGACCAGCAGATGTATCCCTTGTACTGACGGACATACTCGAAAACGCAGACAAGGGTCAGCAGATAGACGCGATGAGAATAGGCGTTGCTGGATTTTCCTCCGGTGGGTATACCGCAATCGCGCTTGCCGGTGCCATTTTTGAGCCAAACCTGATGGAAACGTATTGCGCAGACTCTGACCACGGGCCCGATTGTGCTTTGGGGGAATCAGTCGCTTACGTAGACTACACAGCTGCCACACAGTCATATCGCGATGCTCGTTTTCGATCTGTTTTTGCAATGGCCCCCGCCGTTGGTTCTGGTATTACCGTCCAGAGTCTCAATGCTATTGAAGTGCCAGTCTTCATCACGGCGAGCCGTGACGATGAACTGGTCTACCCGAAATTCAGCGCTGAAAGATATGCTGAACATATACCTAATTCTACGATGTCACTGATTCCTAGTGGTGGACATTTTGTTTTTTTAGAATGCAACGCTATGACCTGGATTGCTGATCAATTTATCACTGAGTTCGACCTGTGCGGGAGCGAATTTTCAGTTGACCAGGGTAAAATCAGAACCACTGTTGGTGAGCAAGCTGTCGCATTTTTTGCAAACTCGCTAAACAAACCCACTAAATCGTAGAGCCAGCCAGTGTTTCTTCGCAGCATGACATGCATCGGAAAATCGACATAGTCTTTGAAACCAAAGGCGCTTAGTCGCAACCTGCGGCTCCAAGGAAAAGCAGACTGGCGCAAATGAATGACCTTCACGTCAAGACACCCAAAAGACGAGGTATCTGCGGCGTTCAGTTATTCATCTGCACTTCATTCATAAGCGTTTGACGTCGTGCGTTGATAAAAGCTTTTATCGAAGCTCTGTTTGGATCACAAAAGCTATCTGAATCACCTTCAATTTCCTCAGGATTATAAGCTTGAGCACACGATGCCCCACCAATGAGCGAACCCGCATCTGAGGCATCCGTCGTGATGATTGCCTGTTCAATCAGCGCCCTGCGCGCTTCCAAGGTAGGCCCGATTATATTCCAATCAAATTGACTTCCAAGCAGTTGCTGAATCTCCTCATAGAGGCGCGTTCGGTTTTGCTGGGATTGAAACACGATATTCCAGAGGATCGGGGGATGATTGATATAAAAAAATCTGCCTGCCCAGTGGTTCCCAGTCCCTTGATCAAACGCAGTTGTCGAAGCGATATCGGTAAAGGCTTCGATATTCAGAAATTGATTACAAATAGCAAGCTCTGGATTTTCCGAGCAGTTAGGCCCGGGCGTATCGATCAAGGTGTAATCAAAATCTGTTGGAATATAAATCCAACGTTCGCTCGATGGGTTGAAATACAGATAATAGTTATTTGCAACGCGCACATAATGATCGACAGCACCCAGCACTATTTCTGCCGCCTGCGCCTTAATAAAACCGTTTACATCAAACCGCTGAGCGAGAAGCTCAGCATTCGGACGGGTCTGGACAAAGGCGACAAAATCCTGAAACTCCGCCCTCGCCTCGTCGAGTGATTTCTTTTTAGTCTTTAGGTCGTAGGTAGGCTTAAACGGAACAAACTGAGATAAGTTGCCAAGCTCTCCTTCACCATTAATATTGGAATTAACGAACGCTGGATTAAAATTGTTAGCTTCTCCCACCCACTCTAGCCGGGACTCTGGGTCAGATTTCTCAAGACCGATAACACAAAAATCTTCATTAAAATACTCGTCGCCAGTTTCATAGGGCTTACACTGCGAATTTACTGCGTCTGGTTCCGAAAGGACTCCTGGTGCTTTGACCTTAAATAAATAGCCGTTTTCATCGTAGTACAACTTCAAAAAAGGCTTATCTATTTGCTCCATCATGGTAAAAATACCGAGATTAAAAGTCTGCGGTAAGGCAGAGTCGAACAACGTTTGATCTGCATTTCCCGTTATCACTAACTCCACTTGAGCATGGGCGGCCCTTGCCGCTGGAACGCCTGCGGTATTCAGAATTTGGTGAGCAAGAACCTCTCGCTGATAACTCGGATCGTCTCTGTTATACCGAAACCGAAGCTTCTCAACATCATTGAATTCACGTTTATCCGCATCAGGGAATTCTGGCAAATTCTGCCCAACGATATTTAGACAGGGGAACCCCTCAACCGCTGCGGGGTTACCATTAGCATCAATGCACGCATACACACTTTCATCTTCGTCAAACTCTTCATCAAATTTAACTGAAAAACTAAAACGTCTCGGCTTGTTTGGGATGCTGTCTCTATCGACAGGGAATTGTCGGCTGGTATTACCCTGCATCTTAAAACCGACTTTTTCGATCACTGCGATTTCACTACCATCGGGCCTCAGGTGTGCAAAATCGGCCTGCCGGTAAACTTCACTGTGGGACAATGAACTTAGCGACGATGCTCGCCCTCTCGCATCGCGAACGGAATAGTTCGCTCTAATACTATCGAGCTCAAATGCACGCCACTCCTCGAGGGTGAGGGTCAATTGAATACGATGTAGTCGATCAAGGGCAAACAAATCTGCGCTGGCATTCGTGCTGCAATCAATGGCGATGTCAGAAATCGCCTGCTCTGCGATCGTGCCGGAGGCATTACTTATGTCGCAATCAAAGCGCGGAGGTTCTGCGTCAATGACCATCTCAAAAGTATCGCCAGTTTCAAGACCTAGGGGAAAAACAAAAGTGCCCTCTCCTTGAATTTGAAGCACTTGCTCACCCAACCTCGCGACGAGACTTTGAGATGCATCAAGACCCGATATCGTTCCGCCAACCGAAAAGGTGGGTGCCGCCGGCGGGTTGCTGACTTGAGGTAGGCTTGTACCAGATCCACCGCCGCCGCAACCTGCTATGCTGAAAACAATCATCAGTATCATTTTTCGCAAGATTTTATGCCTCTTAATCCAAAACAAATATAGTAGAAACAATCACCCCAGACACCTAATCGTCACCCAACATAGCTTTCAAAACAAGTAAGTTCAACCGCATTTAGCTGTTTTAGGGTTAACGAACTTAACCCGCCTCAGAATCTGTTGCTCACGAGCGCTTTGCCTTCGTAAGGGGTTCTTTTTCACCCTATAAGTTACGTTATTCCATCGCCAATACCCCCATTCGATGCTGGTCTTTATTCTGCCAGTGTGATTGACTAAAAAAAACGCGCAGGAGAACGCTTATGTCGATAAAAATCTTTACTTATGTCACCGCGATAGTCGCGCTACTTGGGTTGCAGGCTTGTTCAAATGAAGAAGCTCCATCGGGTGCTAACAATGATGTGACCCCTGCTACAACTGCTGCGGGCATCGGAATGATCGACGACCAACGTATTATCGATGCAGATTCAGAGCCGGGAAATTGGTTATCTTACGGCCGCACTTATGAAGAACAGCGCTTTTCGCCGCTAGATCAGATCAGCAAGGACACAGTTAAAGATTTGGGTCTTGCATGGTTTAAGGATATGGGTACAAATCGGGCATTGGAATCAACCCCGATCGTTGTCGACGGGATTATGTTTCTCACCAGCACTTGGAGTCGGGTTTACGCGGTTGACGCGGTCACAGGCGAAGAAAAGTGGTTTTATGATCCTAAAGTGCCCCGCGAATGGGGGCGTCGTGCCTGTTGCGATGTCGTCAATCGTGGAGTTGCTGTTTATAAGGGGAAGGTTTACGTCGGTAGCTTAGACGGGCGGTTAATTTCACTCGACGCAACAACCGGCGAAAAAGTATGGGAAGTCGACACAATTATTGATCGGGACCGTTTTTACACGGTGACCGGTGCCCCGCGCGTGGCTAATGGCAAGGTGTTTATTGGCAATGGGGGCGCAGAATTTGGCGTTCGCGGTTATGTCACCGCTTATGACGCAGACAGTGGCGAAGAAGTGTGGCGTTTTTTCACAGTGCCAGGAGACCCATCTAAACCCTTTGAAGACAAAGCACAGGCGCTTGCGGCGACCACCTGGAAGGGCACCAATTACTGGGAATACGGCGGCGGCGGCACGGTCTGGAACTCGATCGTTTACGATCCTGACCTGAATTCACTTTATCTCGGCGTTGGTAATGGTTCCCCCTGGACTCGAGAGCTTCGCTCTCCGGGCGGCGGCGATAATCTGTTTCTCTCATCGATCGTCGCGCTCAATGCTGACACCGGGGAGTACAAATGGCACTACCAGACGACGCCGGGTGACAACTGGGATTACACCGCTGTTCAAGATATTGCGCTGGCCGATATGAAAATAGACGGGGTTGAGCGCAAAGTCTTACTGCAGGCACCGAAGAATGGTTTTTTCTACGTACTAGATCGCACCGATGGCAGCTTGCTGAAAGCCAACCCTTTTGCGGCGGTAACCTGGGCATCGCACATCGACCTGGAAACCGGACGACCGGTAGAAGTTGAGGCTAATGCCTATGACAAGGAAGCACAATGGGTGCTGCCTGGTCCCTTGGGAGCGCACAACTGGCAAGCCATGTCGATCGACGCGGAAGCCGGCATCGCCTACTTACCAGTTCAGGAAAATGCGCTTATCTATGCGATGTCAGACGAATACCATAAGACTGGTCTCTACAAGAGGCACCCCGGCCGAATGAACCTTGGTCTCGAGTTTGGACGCATAGCGCAACTTTTCGTAGACAATATTGGCGCTCAGCCAAAGGTTCGTGGTTACCTCAAAGCATTTGATTTTTTAACCGGCGAAGAAAAATGGGCAATTGAGTTTCCACACTATTGGAACGGCGGAGTACTCGCCACCGAGGGTGACCTCGTTTTTCAGGGTAACGTGCTTGGCATGTTCGCCGCCTACGATACAGAAACCGGTGAAGTCCTTTGGGACTTTAATACTTACGTATCCATGCTGGCGCCACCCATCACCTATCAAATTGATGGCGTGCAGTATGTTTCTATCCTGACTGGTACCGGTGGCGGAGACCTTTTCTCAGGCGCACCGATTGATCCTTCAAAAAACCCAGCATCACTTACCTACAGTAATACTGGCCGATTACTCGTTTTTAAGCTAGGCGGTACGGAAAGTCTGCCTTCCCCCACACTTCGCGATATGACGATTCCTGAGCAACAAATAGTTGCTGTCAGTGACGAAAATTTGGCGAAGGGTGAAGTGCTTTATCATGACTTTTGTGCGCCCTGCCACGGATTGGTCGTGCGCTCGGGTGGGGTCATCGCTGACTTACGAATGATGGGTGAGGGATCACACACTAATTTTGATGCTATTGTACTTGGAGGACTGATGGAGGGTGCCGGTATGGCATCTTTTGCAGACTCGTTAACACCGGACGATACGTCGCTGATTCACAACTATGTGAAAGCCAGAGCGCACGAAGACCGTGGTTTGGCAATGGGTGAACCCGACGCAGGCCGGTTGACCTGGCTTAAATAATTTCAGCTCAGCTAGGCGGCTGTTTTGGCGGCAGCTGTCTAGCGGGTGGCGTCGTAAAACGGATCTCAATGCTGCCCTCAGACTCGCCGGTCACTGCATTTTCGCCGGCAAAATTAGACGATGGTGCGTTGATGTCCTCCGGTGACATCAATGTGCGTGACAGCGTACCGTTTAACGCTTCGCCGTTTTCCAACGCGGCAATCGCTTGCTCAGCGTCCTCCGCGGCGCGCTCTGACCAGGGACGGCGAAAGGCACGAGGTTGGCCCTGAGATAAACCGGCTTCATCTATGCGGCGCACCCAATAGTATATTGAGCTAGGGGTGTCGTCTTGGCTTCTGCGTTCATCAATGGTTATCCACAAAACTTCGAAAGTCTGCGGCATCTGCTGCGATGAAGGCCAGCCAGTCATGCCCTGATAGCCAAACCACGATGCAACATATAATCCACTCACCATTACAATCGCAAGCCCTTTGATCCTGCTGGAATATGGTGTCGCCAGATTCATGAGTAGTAACAGCGCGGTGGTAATGACATACGCCAACGAAAGTAACAGTGGGGCGGCGATCATGATGGCTTATCCAGTACAGCGGTTAAGAGCTTTTTTTGCAATTCATTGGTACCCTTCACATTGCCTTGAGCATCAAGCGTGAATCGCACAGCAGTCTGTTCGTTTCCTGTACCCTGCAGATAGCGCGTACCATAAAAGACTAGCGTTACCACCGGGTTAAGTTTTTCGACTTTTACCACAACCGGCAGGGCGTCAGCATAATGCGATTGGTAATGCATCAAATTGACAACGTATTCACCCGCTTGCATTCCCCTGACGGTAACAACTTCCTGATTAATGGGGTTTAAGACTTCTTTACCATCCAAGATGACTCGGTCAGCTAACAGGCCTCGGTCATCTCTGTCTAAATGCATCAAATCGCCGTCGCGATTATGGTACCAAACCACTTCCCCCCGTGGTCCTTCCACTAACATATCGACATCGTCAGGGTGTCCATCTGGCCAAGTTGCTGTGATCAACATTTCAGCCTTGACATCAATGTCACCCGCTTCGACGGGTTCTTCGATTAGCATGAAAGCAATGATAAACATCATGGCGAAGCCCAGTAACGCATTGAATAGCAGATCTGTGAAGGCGTCGCCCGTGATCCCTTCGTCCAAGGCCCTATGCTTCACAAGAAACTCCGCCTCTACTTCTGTGAATAGTGATCGCTACTTGGTTGGCAAGGTTTACCGCTGCGGTGTCTAATAGATGATATTGGTAACGCAATAACGTGCTGGTAATCAACCCTGCCATCGTGGTGTACAACGCAACGGCCATGCCACCGCTCATGCTGGCAAGCAGCTGTTGTATCACAGCCGGTTCAAATTCTTTTATTTCACCGAGCGGCAGCAGCATCAGTATAAATCCAATAATGGTGCCCAATAACCCGAGCCGGAGCAGCAATTCAGTTGCAAAGCGCCCAAGGGCATGACGATTCACTAGTTGGTCGTAATACAGAGCGAGTAATTGCTCAACCTGATGCTCGCTAGCGTGTTGACGAGTATCTTTGAATAATTGCGTCGTCAGGGGCGCTAAGCTCGTTGCAGGACCTCCCGTCACGCCATAAGTTGCCTGTGTGGTTTCCCTAGATAACAACCAGCCGAGCCATAACCAATGCAAGCTAAAACAGAGGTAAAGTATGAGAATAACCAACGAGAGGAAACTGCGGTCTGCTTCAATCGCCAAGACGATCAGGCCATACTGCGCTGCAAGGAAGAAAGCGAAAACGATGATTCCCGAGAGAACAAGTACCTGCAAAATTAGTCGATGTTGATGCATAGCAAATAGCTCTTATGATTCGACTAGAGCATAACAAAAGTATTGGATCATCGCTTTCATCGTATCTGAGCTCACTGCCTACGTTAGGTTGGTGATGAGCTCGTCCTCTTTTTGCCAAGTCTATAGGTAACGCCTTTAGGGGAAGATAACATGCCCTCGATCAGTCATCGACAAGGCTCATCACATTATTTCTGACCAACTATGTTTGTTTGGTGCGACTGCTTACCTCGTGCCATCAAATCAAGTCTCAAACACCGCAAAGCTGCCTGTCGCCTTGGCAATTAGTTCGCCGCCGGAAAAAACCTCACTTTCGAGTATCGCCACTCGACGCCCCTGCTTGATGACTTCAGTATTGCAAACGAGATCATGATGCCCTGCGGGTTTTAGATACATCATTTTGATTTCGATAGTAGCGCAATGTTGTCCATCTCCAAGTAACGACATCAGGGCACCGCCCATGCCGGTATCGGCCATAGAGTAGATTACGCCTCCGTGAACGACGTTGTTGGGATTTAACAGACGTTCAGTAAAGGCTATCGAACAGGTGCTCTTGCCGCTCTGTTTTGAATCGACGGAGAGCCCTAGCAGGTCCGCGAAGGGATGGGCTGATGTCACAATATTCATTCGCTGATCTCTTAGTAATTTAATCGATATCTAAACTTGATTACCAACCTGTCGACAGCTCGATCCGTCAGGGAATCTCTGAAAAGATTACCGAACCCATCATCTTGGCGATTAGGTAGATTGCTACCAATGGTATAAACGACAAATAAATCGGACAGTGGCGCGAGCTCCCATCGATACCTAATCTGAGCCGTCAGCCGGCTGATGGTGAAGTCGAAATCTGCCGAAGAGATTCCATTAGTCACCTGAACTAGGTCATCTTCGGCAGCCGCGCTATACAGACTTTGCGCATCCGCATTAATTCCTACCCACTGCATTGAGAACCTGAGCTGTTGTTTGGAGGTGATAAACAATTCAGCCGCGATACTGGGCTGCCAGTGCTTGGCGTTATAGGCGCCGAGCAAGCTACCGTCCAGATGAATCAGCCAATTATTTGTATCTCTGTAGATAAAATCTAAATCAAATGATAACCGATCACTTGGCTTGTACGTGATACCGCCTTTCGCACTGTAGGTCACATCACCGAGTTGCTCTCGCATCGCGCTCACAGCGAGGCTACTGCTAAATGGAAGACTCGTGTCCGTGCCATATTCGAGTTCAAAAACCCCCCCACTGTCAATGCGATAATCTCCATTGCCCTTGGTGGTTCGATCATCCCATTGCGGGGGCCTGTAGAGAGCAGTGGTTGAAAACTGATTACTATTCTTGAACACCAAAGTATTGCGATAATAAAGCGAGCTGCGAACCATCCTGTCTGCCTGATTCGTTTCATGAGACACGGTAAAATTTGAGATGGTCTGCCTGAATGATGGATTGTTAGAGTTTGTGCGACTATAGGTGTATCTATAAGTGACGACGTCATTTCTGCGGATAAAACCTAGATCGTTAATATCGAGGTTTTTATCGAGATTATCGTAGCTAAAACGGTGTAGTCTGCCGCGTTTCGGAATGAAGTTTAGATCGAAATATCCTCCCTTGCCGTTGGCTTGCTCCAGATCGCTGTAAAATAGTTGCGCATCCCAGATAAACCGACTGTCTTGTGAACGATAGTGTAGATCGACTCCATGCGTTCTGGCATCAGAATCTGTGTGCCGCAACAGCGTTGACATAAAGCCAACAGCTTGACGTCCTTTTGAAACCTTTTCATAGATCGCACGCACCACACCAAAGTCACGACCTTCCTGAAAAAGCTGAAGTCCGTTGCCGCTCATGTCCTCTGCATCAAAAACAACATCCTCCTCAGACGCCCACAATGTACCGTACCGGACATTACCATTCTGTCCCGTTATCTTGGCTGCCCCATACAGCTCGGTAGGTTGGCTGAGTTCAGTGTCAGCAACAGTCGCGCCATTGGGTATCAACGGTGCAACGGGCGCACCGCCGATGCGCCTTGTATTCAGCATCGTTGTTGGTTGCAGAAAAAAACTGTTAGGAACACTTCGCGCACCACGACTAGCGTCAGTGCCACGAACCTCCGCGCGTGGTGAGGTAATAAATATTTCACTGCCCTCGAGAAAGAAAGGGCGTTTTTCGGGAAAGTAGGTTTCAAATGCCGTTAAATTGACGATGACATCGTCGGATTCAACGGCACCAAAGTCAGGATTCAGCGTCGCTGTTAGCTGCAAGTTACTACTTGGTCGCCAGTAGACCTCAGCACCTGTTCTGTAAACGGTAGTGCCTTTGATTCTATCTCGAGTTACCGCTGTCGACGGATAGAGTACCAACTGCCGACCGGGTTCAATCGCCCCAAGTTGCATTGCATGGAAACCCGAAACAAACTTCGGTTGGCTTTCTGGCAACGCTGGCCAACCCCAGGTCTCGTCCAGATGAGCAACACGTCGAGTCACAGCAAATGACATTTGCCTCGCTTCGCTCTGATCTGGCATCGCCATCATTGACCACGGCAAAAACATCTCGACCTGGTAGCCATTTTCACTCGCGGCGGCAGCGCCATACCAAGGTCCATCCCACAATGGGCTGAGCTGGCTCTCAGGTAAAAAAGTGCCGTCGCTTAATGTGCCGCCAAGACTGACTTCAAAATAGTAGCCGTATAGACCCTCGCCTGTAGGATCAAGATAGAAACGCACACTGTCACGGTTGATGTCCGCATCACGCGAACTGAGCCTGGGCAACAACGATTCACTGGGCTGCTCGGCATCAATACCCACGTACAAGCCATCTTCAGTGTAAAAGATACGGGTTTGGGTTTTGAATTGCGCCTCAGCCAATGTATCCGGTGCAACAACCATCAGCTCACCTTGCGGTAACAATCTCCGCCACACTGGCTCGTCAAGAAAACCATCTACTTTGACACCACCAGCACTGAGATCTTGTTCGCGCACATCGATTGTCTGTGCCGAGGATGCTATCGCGCGCACCGGGGACATCAATAAACCCAGCACAGTCAGCGTGACTATTGCTGATGCCATCAACGCTCTAGGCGCTTGTAGCTTTAAACGATGTGCACAGGGCAAGCTTGGTACTCTTTGGTTTAGCGTATTCATCAGCTAAAAATAGACATTGAGACATATTTTGTCTAGTCTTATATTTTCTCAATCATCTGCAAAGCCATGACAGCTCATCCACAGCCTGCCACTCGTAGCCGAATACTTGCCGCCGCCGAACAGGCATTTCTACGCTTTGGACCTAGAAAAACATCGATGGAAGAAATTGCCGAGTCTGCAGGCTTGGCACGTGCAACCCTTTACCTTCATTTCGCCAGCAAGAAGAAACTTTACGAGGCGCTGCTTAGGCAGATCACTGAACAGTTCGTTGACGACGCGAATCAGTTAGTGGCTGGCGATATGACGGCACCACTTAAGTTCCGGCGGTTCGTTGAGCTAACCGCTAACACCTACTCAGAAAACCCACTGCTATTGGCAGCACTGACAGGGAATAGCGCGTTCGCGCTGAGACAACCGGCAGAGCCTGTGATGCGCGATTATAGAGGCCAAATTCAAAGCACCATCAAAAATATATTGGAACAGGGCATAGAAGAACGCTCGGTTCGAGTGCTCGACGCAGATATAACGGCTTATCTACTCTACGAGTTGGGCACCCAGTTATTGGTCAAATCTCTAAACGGAACTTCAGACTATCCTCTAAAGTCGACCCTCGATGCCATGGATACAGTAATCGCCAAAGGCATACTTTTTGCCCAGGAAGACCTAAAAAAGGAACAATAAAGATGAAAACACAGGCCGCTATTGCACACAGCAACGACCAGCCATTTGTTATTGAAGAGGTTGACTTGGAAGATCCGGGCAAAGGTCATGTCAGAGTCAAAGTATCTGCCTGTGGCATTTGTCGCAGCGACCTTAGCGCGCTGGAGGGCAAAGAAACCGTTGAATTTCCAGTCGTGCTCGGACATGAAGCAACGGGCATTATTGAGGCAGTCGGGGCTGGAGTCACGCGCTTAAAAGAAGGCGATACAGTGATTCTTTCATGGTCTCCCGAATGCGGCGTGTGTCCCGGGTGCAAACGTAACGAGGTGCATCTCTGTGCAGGCATCAACATGACGACAGGTAGCCAGGGACCGCTGTCTCGAGGCGGCGTGCCGTTGGACAGGTTTATGGGTTTGGGCGCTTTTGCCGAACACGTGGTCGTGCCCGCTGCCATGGCGGTGCCAGTGAACAGCAACTTGCCAGCTGAGCATGCATGTCTAATTGGCTGCGGTGTCACGACCGGCTTTGGTGCAGCAGTCAACACGGCCAATATCCGTTGGGGCGAAACCGTCGCAGTGTTGGGTTGCGGAGGTGTCGGCCTGGCTGCAATACAAGGCGCGAGAATTGCTGGTGCAGCACGAATTATTGCGATAGACCCTATCGCAACACGACGGGCAGCTGCGCTCAAAGTTGGCGCAACAGATGCAATGGCGCCAGACGACACTGTGAAAAGCATACAAAAAATGACTGGCGGAGTTGATTGCGCGATTGAATGTGTCGGTAGCATTGCAACGATGCAGGACGCCTTTTATATGATTCGAGACGGGGGCAGAGCGATTATCGTCGGCTTGCCAGCGTATACGGAACTGCTCGATATACCCGCAATCATGTTGTTAAGGGAAAGAACCCTGACCGGTTCAATTTACGGCTCGGCCTCCCCTCATCGTGACTTCGCAAAGTTCACTTCACTCGCGGAGTCAGGCCGACTCGATCTAGCGACGCTAGTCGATAAAACACGTCCGTTTACCGAGATTAACGAGGGGTTCGCAGAGATGCGCTCAGGACAATTAGCGCGGGTGGTGCTGACTTTCTAGCAGACTTGAGGTCAACACGCGCTAGGAAATTGACAAAGCTTTTTAGCGGATAAGCTTGTGTACATTTCGCTGGAAAGCACAAAAAAAAACGATGACAGCATGAAGCTGCTAAGCCAAATTATTCACTGTTTTTGCCGAAATGACCGCGCACGGGGGACGTTTTTTCGAAACCTTTGAAAATCGAAAAAACGTCCAACCTAAAGACGATTTACCAACCTGGTCGGTGAACCACCTGCTCTACGAAGGCTGCGTCTCCTTGGCAATTCGCATAGGCCGTTTCATAGTCTGCAATAACGCGCCAACCCATGTCTTTAGCGAACCATTTTTGGCGCGCCATAAACGCCGCCATGTCAGGATAGGCATTGACGTGAGCAAAATCACCAGGTGCGTCTGCCCCGCCTACTTGGGGGTAAAGTATACCCCAAGCAATGTTATGCACGCCTTCAGGATAGTCGGCAGCGATCTGTTGATGTTTAGCAAACAACTGATCGGCTGACACATTCTCGTTTCGAGAGCACCAGTTATGTGTCACGATGCGATCTTTATCCGTCAGAATCTCTGGCGCTCGATATTGCATATACAAGCTTGCCATCTTGACATGGCAAGTCGCCGCTTCTTGCCACGCCTGCGCTGCTGCTTTGCCGTCGTCCGTGTTCATCCAAAGGTTCCAGGCCTTGCCGCTCGTTTCAAAATCGCTGTATAAAAATTCAACCAGGTCATACCCAGGATTTGAGGGGTTTGCATGGGTGAAAAGCGGTGTTTGACGAACGAGAACGACTTCCACATCATGTTTTTTTGACCACGCGATGTAGCCTTGCACGGCCCTCTCGTAATCTGCCAGCGTTTTACCTGGGTTGATATTGCAGAGATTGATTTGTGTAGAAAGCGGGTTAATGACTTCACTCTCACCGGCTAGGTGATGATCGGCTTGGGCACTTACGCCGGCCATTATGAACGTACAAGCTAGGAGGAGATGGGTAAGAAGAAATTTCATGGTTGCGCTCCAATTGGGGTTTCTTCAAAAGTAGCAGCTAAATCTGGCAGGATCTCAGATAGTTCGATTTTGGTTATCTTCGTGATCTTGAATTACGTCTTGAAAAACAAGATGTGGTTTGTGTCACCCTACTAAATTGGGGTGAAGCATTGTTAGGGTGTCCATGCGGACCGTGTCGCGGCCTGTTTAAGAATGATTCGATTATGATCCGATGGCGGTGGCTCAGAATCACCAAAGATAGCCCGAATCCAGTGACCATCTGTTGGGTTGGGAAAAATAATATAGTCGCGCCCGTATCGCGCTTTATCTTCTTCCATCAGACTGAGCCGTTGTTCAAGGTCGGTAGAATAGTAGCGACGTGAAAAATCATTCAGGTTGTCACCCAACAAAACCACCACATCATAGTCTTCTCTTATCCGCTGCTGAACTAGCTCCTTGTTCGATGTCTCGCGCAAGACACGCAGATGCGACCGGTCGACCGATGGAAAACCCGCCGCGTTTAAATTGTTTAGTGCCAACTGAACCGTAGCCTCACCCTGATTGCGATTAGTGACGTAGAAGATCTCAACATTATTAGCGACACAAAATTCAAGAAACGCTAATGCCCCAGGACTGGCAACCGCGCGATTTTCTGCAACCCAGCTATCCCAAATAGCATCATCGAAAAAATCTTGTCCCTGATTGATCAAATAGCCCCAGTAGTTATTCGACAGCAGCAAGGTCTCATCAACATCACTGATTACGGCAAGCGGTAGCGAGCCATCCTTCTTTTGTGCCAGTGCTAGCTCGATGCGCATACGCGCTAGGTTAAAGCCTTGATGATAGAGCGCCCGATACTCAGCGGCAGTCTGCCTCCATGCCATTGCCATGGTCAGATTATTCTCAATGTCTGCATCAACATCTATCGAATCCTCGCCGAATGCTGGAACCATCACGATTAAAGCGACCACTGTCGCTAGGAGTTTTTGTGCTACTTTTGAGTCGCCGCGCATAAATCTGCTCCGTATATCACAATAATGTGTGCATGTTAGTTATCCAGTGACTAGCTAAGTCTTTATGTGATCAAAATTTAATTTAACTAACACGAACATGTTACTAACAGATATTGCTTAACGGAAGTGCTCACAATGGTGCACTATCTATAGGAGTCATCGATCGTTATGTCGACGCGCAGAGGTTCAGCGCCCGCCAGTAACCACTGACATCAGCAGGCGCTAAATTCCTTTCTTGATGGCTTTCTTATATGGCGTCGTAATAAATCACTGTGCCACAATTGACGATGTCGTCTTTGTTGTCATCCATCCATTGAACTGTGCCAGCCCACCACTCTCCGGCCATCATACCATCGGTAAATTTGCCGTAGGCTTCATGAGAGTCAAACTCAATGGCGTAGTAGGCTCGTTCTACATCGCCACCTGCACTAGCACGCCAAAGACGGGCGTTTTTTGCCCCTAGAGACTCGTGGTAAGGTGCCGATAACTTTGAGCCCTCTACCAAAAGCTCGAGTCCTTTAACGCTTCCTTCCCAGGTTGTTACCGCTTGAATAGTCATAATTTCTCCTAATATTTTCGTAAAGCCTTACTAATCTTCGCTGTCACTCTGGTAGCAACAAAAACAATCAGAGCCACGCCTACACCACACGGCAGGACCCGAGTATTTCTTTGCTAGAATTTGGTGTTCAGACTGACGATGGATGCACCCTATTTTCTTGAACATTTCCTCGCTCGCGACTTGGTACCCGGTTGACGGTATTACAGTAAAGTAAGTTTCGCAAGATTAGTCCGATTTCGGTTTGCGATTAATTTTGCTCAGAAATATCGTCAAAGGGATCTTCTCGTGGCTTGGAAAAATACCCGGTGAAAGCTAAACCTGAAGCGCTGAACCATCGCTTCTGACGGTTTCTTTCTCGCAGATAAAAACGGTCACTTAGATTTTACTTCAAACCCGTCAGGTCAAGAGGAAGGTTATACGATTGCAGCCGCTGCCGCGTTGGACATGATAGCTGACATTGAATACTCAGCATTGCTACAGCACCCCGGAAAGAGGTGCTGCAATGGTTATTAAATTCTACTAGCGTTTATCCGCTTCAGGCCTAAGCCTGCCAAGCCAAGTAGAAAGCACATGAGCGCAGCAGGTTCAGGAACAGCATGGGCAATTCCTTGGTACTGGATACTAGTGTCGCTCCATGAGAATTGATTCAATTGAACCCCGGCTTCAGAATAATGGTAAATCGAGTTTCCGGAGGTAAGGTACATGTCACTGTTTCCACCAGCGACCAGATTATCGACAGTAAATCCGGGATCGAAGAAGAAAGACTGAGCCAAATTGGCTGAGTCACGAATCGTCACACCGTTTTGCGCACCTGTATAGGCTGCATAAATACTATTCCCAAGAGAGGCCATTGAAATGCCTTGATAGTTTATTCGAGGATCAGGAAAAGCCATCTGTGCAAGTTGCACACCATTATCATCATAGCGATAGATACTGTTACCGGAGGTTAGGTACATTTCGTTGCCATTTCCAGCGGCAATGTTGTCTGTTGCAAATCCTGGATCGAAAAAATTCCTTTGCGCCAGATTATTTGCATTTCGAACCGTTACACCATTTTGACTGCCAGAGTATGCGGTGAAAAAGTCTTCCCCTGAAAATGCAATGCCATCATAACTAAGGCCCGGGTTTCCCCATGTAAAGCTGTTCAGTTGCACTCCTGCGTCTGAGTAGTGGTAGATCGAATCTCCAGAGGTGAGAAACATGTCGTTGTTACGACCCGCCGATATATTATCGACCGCAAAGCCGAGACTGAATGCAAAGGATTGAACCAGCGTATCTGCATCACGGACCGTCACTCCATTCTGGCTTCCCGTATAAGTTGTATAGATTTGTCCTGCGCTTGCGCTCAGAGAAAACAATCCAAGGAACAATATTCCCATTATTTTTTTCATATTTTTGTCCAAAAACAATTATCAAATTCATCAGGTTGTCGTCATGAGAAACTCAGGCGAGATTGCACTCAGCGGATGACGACTCGAACGATGTCACACATGCGACCATCGTCTTTACCTGAGCAATATTTGTGCCTAAATAAATTGTCCATATAGATCAGCTACTTGGATGGTTTTGCAGCGCGGCTATTTTGGACTGGGTGCATTTTATTGTTGGCGATCGCAAATGCGGTTGCGGTTCGCAATGACCGGGTCGGGATCACGAAAGTTAGACTCACGCCCCCTGCCTCCCAAAAACGGTGAGCTGGCAAAGCTGACGCCGGCTGTTTTTTCTGCCGCCGAATAGCGTTAAAATGTCCATCAGTAAACATACCGGCGGAGATTTAAACGCAAGTGGGAAGCCCTAAAAAGGCCAAGGTTTCTGCCGGTTTTACCGCAGAACGACGGAGGTCCCGCACTTCTGCTAAACATCAAGACCTGTTTAACACTAGATCAAGTTCAGACGCGAGGTCGCCACAATGAGCCGTATTAAAAAATTTTTCCAACGTATCAATCGCGCCGCCACTGAAGTTGGCACAGAACATTTTGACGATGACAAAGATTGGGACGAACGTGTCAAGCTGCCGGCTTGGCAAACCGCTCGTCTGCGCGAACGCTACGAGAAAAAAAAGGCCCAACAGGCGGCAAAAAAACAGTCTAAAAAGCCAGAAAGCAGCGAAACGAAAACAGACTAAGCTCGCCAAGCGCCCGGAGAATATTCACATAGTGGTTGATTGATACTTCAGCAGCCTAACCTTTAGTTGCTCTGAGTGTGTACATAAATGGCAAATTTTTACGTATTGCTGGCATGGTATAAAGACCATTGCCATCATCAACCAGAAAGTCCCAAACCTTCACCATATGCGTATCATGCTCTTTCAATGCCTTAATACAGAGACCCGCTTCAATAAGCGCCGTGACTACGTCGCCTAAATTGTGGTTCCACTGCACTGTTTCATTGTGCCTAGTATCGGCGTCTGGATCTGCGTAAGAGCCAGGTTCATGGAGTGCCAAACCGGCTTTAGGTGTGAAGTAGTCATATTCTGGCGTCAGCCTGTCGCCCCAGATCCATTCAATGGGGTGGAACTCAACCAGGTATAATTCGCCCCCGGGCTGCAATAGCGCCGAGACAACCTGCGCCCAGGCAGTGACATCCGGCAACCAGCAAAGCGATCCAATGCCCGTGTAAACGACATCATACTGACGAGATAGGGTCGCCGGAGCGTCATAGACGTTCGACACAACAAATTTAGCGTTGATGCCAAGTTCGTGAGCAAGGCTGCGCGCGACCGTAATCGCAGCTTCGGAGAAATCAAGCCCGGTCACGATTGCACCGGCGCGTGCCCAAGAAAGCGTATCTTGGCCGAAATGGCACTGAAGGTGCAGCAATGCCTTGCCCGAAACGTCACCGATGATATCAAGCTCGCCATTAACCAGCGATGAGCGTCCCGCCTTGAAGGCGTCATTGTCATAGAAATCCGAGCGCACATTGATTGGGGCACGCTCGTTCCAACTTTCTTTGTTAAGCTCCAGCCACTTATTTGTCATTGCGCTTCCCTTTCAAAATAATACTGGCCCTCGAAATTACATTGAGAGTGTCGCTAAGTCGACCAAAACGCAGCGAAAAAAAACTAAGTGATCGAACCATGAGACTGAAAGACATTCGATCAAGCGCTAATTGAATAAGCATTGATAAATTTTCGAAACGGCAAAAAAAAAGAGGAGCGAATGCTCCTCTTTTTTACCGTCGCGACGTTGCCTATTAAGCAGGACGCGGTCTAACCAAAACAATGTCATAGCCCTGCTCGTCTGAGCATGTCATCACCTGATCGAAGGCATTTTGTATTTCTGCACCACTTTTTTGCCAAGCACTGTCGCCTATGGGCTTTTGAGTTTTGTCACCCCAAAAATTGCTCCAAAGCAAGTCGAATTGCGGCGGGACCTCGTTGTGTCGTTCTACTGCAGCTGAATCAAAATCAGGTATTTGAACAGTAAAATTGTATGTCGTGGGTCCTACCTCTGACTCAAACGCCGAAAGAAAATCCATGTAGTCGCCCCTTACAACCGCGCGCAGATCTGCAGGTTTCATGCCCTCGTTAAACGAACAAAATTGATATCCTGCATAGCCAACTGCATCGGGCGCTAGGCCTGGCTGTGAAGGCGCGCGTGGCTGGTAGACATCGAAACCGTAAATATTAGACCAATTGGTGCCACCGCAGGATTCTACGCCCGGAAAAGTGGCCGCGAGGTCTTCTTCGATGCCGGAAGCCTCATAGGATGCCCAGCCCGCATCGCGTACCTCTTTATTTGGCCACATGAGGAGTGTGAGACGATCAAAGTCGTCCGTTTCCCATCCGATTGGCGACAGCGAAGCACTCCCGAAATTACTCGCGTCTAACTTTGCGACTGCCTCGAGCCAATGAGCTTGGCGCGCTGCCAAGCTTTCGGTGGTTGCGTTTTCACCATTAGAGCACCAAATAAATTCGTTATAGCGGATTGGTTCTAGCGGCTTATCGTTAGCATCCGCAGGCGTTGCTGAAACGGGCATGGAAGCAGTGTTTGACTCATTAGCAGGATTACAGGCCGCCACAAAAAATGCTACGAGACCCCATAATAGTACTTTAAGGGCACTGCTTGATTTTTGATTATTGGTTATTAAAGCAATTTTATGCATATTTTCCTCTTTACAATTGATGTAGCGGCGACGTAAATGTGCCGATAGCGTGATGGACGCGCTCGAAAAATTGCATGACCGTTAGAAATAGTAAACGATAGTTCGGTTTTGGTTAGGTGGTCCGGCCCTCGTCCCGCGTCATCGCCGTGAAAGCTTCAGATATTTGACCTTAAATAGCAGAAGGCGATTAAACGGAGGGCTTCCTGCGGTCTTAAAAAGGAATATCGTCGTAGTTATCGTCATTTGGTGGCGCTGGGGGCATTGAAGAAGTGCCACTGTCATAGGGTGGCGCTGAATCTTGTGTGGATGGTTGTGAGGTTCCGGAAGGTGACGATATTCTCCAGGCCTGCAAGCTGGTAAAACACTTCTCACCCTGACCGTTACCGGACCATAATCGCCCGGAAAGATTAAACTGCGCCTGAACTTCATCACCCACACTATAATTATCCATCATTGCGCAGTTGTCTTTGATCAACTCCATAGCAACATAATTGGGGTAGCGTGGGTTTTCGTCCTCGCCTGAAAGCTTCATCACAAACTCACGCTTGGTAAAGCCGTTGTTGCCGTACTCTGTGGTGTCTCCAATAGAATGGAGAACTCCCTGAACTTCATAACTCTTGGACATATTTAAACACTGCTCCATTCGGGCTGAGATTGTCGGACATTCTGCCGCCCAGCAAAAATCTAATTATCCCAGATGGCAGGTCTCAATCCAAATACTGTTGCAAGATGCGCACAAAATTTTTAACCGCGCGTCTGGGGCATTGCCCTCTTTGGTCAACACCTACTGCAAATGGCTATCGGTTAACAGTGTCAGTTTCGGGTAGGTGTCTCGAGAGCAAACTGGTAAATGCAGCGTACCCTGCTCCACCCACAATCAGATCTGCTTTAGCAAAACGCGCCATCTCGGCACTAATGGGTTGGGGATTTCGCGCTTTCATATGCACCTCAGCAACCCTTTCCATGATGACAAAAAGACCAACGGCTTCGGCGACACTGTCGGCGCCGGTTAATAAGCCGTGGTTCCTAAGAATAATGGCTCTGTTATCCTCTAGCGCCTTCGCAATCCGCCTACCGGCAGCGACACTTTGCACCTGAACTTCTTCATCATTCCACAAGCTGTGATCTTCAAAAAATATACAGGATTCCTGAGAGATAGGTTCGATGAGCCTCGCCTCTGCCGAAAATGGCGTTCCCCAACCTGTGTGCACATGAACCGCACTGATGAGGTCTGGTCTGGCTTCAAGAATCGGCTGGTGAATGTAGTACCCTGCCAAGTTTACAAAACCGTCACCGTCAACTAATTGGCCATCCGGGCCGACCAAGACCAAATCTGAGACAGTGACGGCGTGATATGACACGCCGTATTGCAACATCCAAAAACAGTCTGTTCGTTCAGGGTCCCGCGCGCTAATATGCCCATCACCTAAATCGCCCCATTTTTGAGCTGCGAGCAGACGATAGCCGAGCGCACATTCGAGTTTTCTTTGCGCGCGTATTTGCTCCGTGGTGAGTTCGGCGTTTCCTTGCTGTTGTTCGATCTGATTCGCCACGCATATTCCCCTATCAATCCGATTTATCAAGCGGGCTCATGGGCCCGCTTGATTCCTGACCGTTCCTTTTCAATCTGTCGAAAGACCAGAACAGCTTCGCACATCATTTGCAATCGGCTTCTATAATAACCGTTTTACTAGCGCCAGCAGAACGATTTAAGCATGTCGCTACTCTGGATAAAATATTATGAAATTCCGCGACCGCGACGTTAATCAGAGGGCGAAGACTTTAGAAAAAAATCCCGTGCAAAGAGAGCGCATTATTATATAAAGTCAACGTTTGACGATGACAAGTTTGGAGACACGAAAATGAAGAAGAATGTGCTGTTTATCACCGCAGATCAATGGCGGGGAGAATGTCTCAGCGCGCTAGGTCACACTGTCGCAACACCAAACCTAGATCAACTCGCTTCAGAAGGCACTTTGTATAAACAACACTACGCGAACGCCGTACCCTGTGGACCATCAAGAGCAAGCTTACATACCGGGATGTATCTGCAAAATCATCGATCCGGCACCAACGGCACTCCTCTCGATGCACGTCACACTAACTGGGCGCTCGAACTGAGGGCAAAAAAATACGACCCAGTACTGTTTGGCTACACAGATACAGCTAACGATCCCAGAATGTTTGACGCGGACGACCCCATCCTGAAGAGTTATGAAGGACCACTGCCCGGCATCAAACCGGTCTGTATGATGGGCACATTTCCCGATGCATGGGCAAGCTGGCTAAAAGAAAAAGGTTATGAGATTCCAGAGCCAAACTACAAACTCTATACAACCCGCAACGGAATAGAGTTTGAGGATGGCGCGCCACATCCGGCACCATTGGCGGTACCAGCGGAACACCACGACACCTGGTTCATGACCGATCAAGTGATGAATTACATTGATGAATTTCAAAGCAAACAATTGGACGATTCATTCTGCGTCCATCTGTCATTGCTCAGACCGCATCCACCCTGGATTGCCCCAGCGCCATACAACTCGATGTACCCACCGGAGAGCCTAAACAATTTTATTCGTGCCGAGAACAGGGAGATAGAATCAGAGCAGCATCCCTTTCTCAAACATTACCTCAATCATCCCTACTACAGCGCGCCAGAAAACGAGCAAAAACTGTTGAGGTTAAAATCCGCTTATTTTGGATTGATGACTGAAGTCGATGCGAATCTTGGTCGTCTATTTAACTACCTCAAGGATAATGACCTCTGGGACAACACACTGATTATCTTTACCTCTGACCATGGAGAGCAGATAGGTGATCATTGGCTGCTGGCGAAACTAGGTTATTTTGATCAGTCGTTCCATATTCCGCTAATCATTCGGGACCCTAGTGAGCAGGCCGCAGCTACCCGCGGCCTTCAAATGGAAGGCTTTACCGAAAATATTGACATTATGCCCACAATGCTTGAGTGGCTAGGGATACCCACACCCGTTCAGTGCGACGGTATGTCATTAATGCCTTCAATTAGACGCGGGCAGTTCCCGAGTAACTGGCGAAAAGAGGTACATTGGGAATACGATTTCCGTGATATTCCAAAAGGCAAGGCGTTGGAGGACTCGCTATCATTGACTCATCACCAATGTACGCTAAATGTTATACGAGATAACCGATACAAATATGTCCACTTTGTTGGACTGCCTCCGCTGTTTTTCGATCTTCAAAAAGATCCGCAGGAACTGAACAATCTTGCTGATAGCCCAGAATATCTGCCGTTGGTGCTGGAATACGCGCAGAAAATGCTGTCATGGCGCATGAATCACGACGAACAAACGCTCACCCACATGGCACTCACGGATGAAGG
>ENA-ORDA01001161-ORDA01001161.1-marine-metagenome-genome-assembly--contig:-NODE-1161-length-23221-cov-4.473557_pt1 | contig 23221 bp, 20 predicted proteins | sample MGYA00237778_ERZ508506 | MGnify/ENA primary metagenome ERZ508506 (study PRJEB26177, sample SAMN06267891) | marine metagenome | isolation source: Monterey Bay, California, USA | place: Pacific... | reverse complement strand
ATTGAGTCATTTACGGCTTTCCTCGCGCATGATCCCAAACGTCCTCGCCGAGCGATATGCCGCAGCCAAAATCCGCGAAATCTGGTCACCTGAGGGCCGGATCATTCTTGAGCGTGACTTCTGGATCGCGGTCATGAAGGGACAGCAAAATCTAGGCCTCGATATTCCAGAGGAGGCCATTGCTGCCTACGAGGCAGTCAAGGAACAGATCAACCTCGCGTCGATCGACGAGCGGGAACGACTCACCCGTCACGATGTGAAGGCCCGAATCGAAGAATTTAATGACCTCGCAGGCCACGAGCATATCCACAAAGGGATGACCTCTCGAGATCTTACCGAGAATGTTGAGCAGCTTCAGGTTTACCGGTCACTCGAAGCCATCCGTGATAAATCAGTAGCAGTTCTGGCCCGCCTTTCCGAGCGCGCTAATCAATGGTCCGACCTCATGATTACGGCTCGCACCCACAATGTCGCGGCGCAGCCAACCACTTTTGGTAAGCGAATCTCGATGTTTGGCGAAGAGGTCCTCAGTGCCTATCATAACCTCGATTCCCTTCTTCAATCTTATCCAGTCCGAGGCTTAAAAGGTGCAGTGGGCACTCAAATGGATCAGGTTTCTCTTTTCAACGGCGACACCACCAAGGTCGCAGAATTAGATGAACAGGTCAGAGTCCACCTAGGCTTACCAAAAGCCTGGACCAATGTCGGGCAAGTCTATCCACGATCGCTCGATTTCCGAGTCGTGAGTGCCTTGGTCGACCTAGCCTCAGGGCCATCCTCCCTCGCAAAAACTCTCCGCCTTATGGCAGGTCATGAAACTGCATCAGAAGGTTTCGCTAAAGGTCAGACCGGTTCATCTGCCATGCCGCACAAAATGAACTCGCGGTCCTGCGAGCGAGTCAACGGCTTCCACGCCATCCTCAAAGGCCATCTCACTATGGCTTCAAACCTCGCCGGCGATCAGTGGAACGAGGGCGATGTCTCCTGCTCAGTAGTACGACGCGTCATGCTTCCTGATGCATTTTACGCGATCGATGGACTTTACGAAACCTTCCTTACCATCCTTGGCCAGATGGACGCCTACTCTGCCGTCATTGAAAAAGAGAACACCCATTATCTACCCTTCCTTCTCACCACGACGATCATGATGGAGGCCGTGAAAGCGGGCGTAGGCCGCGAGACTGCGCACGAAGCGATCAAGGAACACGCCGTCGCAACCGTTCACGACCTCAGAAATGGCAAGGCGAGCGAAAACAATCTTCTGAAACGACTCGAGGAAGATACCCGCCTCCCACTGGATGCCGACGCGCTCTCTCAAATCCTCGCACAAGGCCGAGATAATGTCGGACAAGCTAAAGTTCAAATCGCCCATTTTGATGAGCAAATCAGCGCTCTCAAAGCGACCTACCCGGAAGCTGCCAATTACTCTCCTGGGTCGATCCTCTAGATCCACTCCTCTTACCCAGAGGACAAATAGAATCTAGACTACCAGAGCTATTTTGGGGAAATAACAAGCTCAAAAAGCTTAGACTTGGATCTCTTATTTGACGTTGATTTCTCCAACCAGTTCCACATCGGGTTTGACACCAACCAACCAGTTGCATAGTCCCGCAACGACATGGCACAAGAAACGACATTGATTCTCTTCAAACCCGACGCGATCAAACAGGACCTCGTTGGCACCGTCCTCGCCCGCTATCAGGCCGAGGGATTCAAAATCCGCGGCATCAAAATGATGGCCCTTTCCGACGAGATTCTCGCCGAGCACTACGCCCACATTGCGGAAATGCCCTTCTTCCCATCGGTGCGTGGCTTTATGCAGGAAACTCCTGTCGTGGCCCTTGCTCTCAGCGGGGATAACGTCATCACCCGCGTCCGCGATCTCCTCGGACCAACTGATTCTAAGGAAGCTGCCGCCGGCACTATTCGCGGTGATTTTGGCGAAAAGGCTGCGGACTCCAAAATGCGCAACATTTGCCACGCTTCCGACAGCACCGAAGCTGCTGAAGCCGAGCTAAGGCGCTTCTTCAACGAGGGCGAAATCGTCAGCTACTAGAAATCTGATCTCATTCTAATTTCAAAAAGCCGCTCAAGCACGAGCGGCTTTTTTGTGGAAGCCTCACTTTACAAAATGATCTAAGATCGCCTGAACAAGTCCATCGATATCGTGCTTCTTTGATTCAATCGATGCCGCTTCACAGTGGGACTTGAAGGTCTTATGAGTCACTGGACCAATACAGGCAGCTTCACATCGATCGGGCCAATCGATGTCCATTTTGAAGAAGTTCGTAACCGTCGAGCCACTTGTGAAGGTGATCATATCAGCACCTTCTTCACGTAACTGCTTAGCTGCCCCGGTCGGATCGGAAGTTTCAGGAATAGTCCGATAAGCGAGACAAGAATCGACAATCGCCCCCTGGTCCATCAATCCGTCATAAATTACATCGCGAGTTTCCTCCGCTTTCACCCAGAGAATCTTTTGATGTTCGATACTCTCATTCTTGAAGGCCTCTAATAGCCCTTCCGCGACAAAACGCTCCGGCATGAGATCCACCGCAAAACGGTATCCACGGATTTTAGCCTCGGTGCTAGGCCCGATCGCGGCAATCCGGCACCCCCCCAAACTCCGTGCATCCTGGTAAGTCGCATAAAAAGCATCAAAGAACTTTTCCACTCCATTTGGGCTCGTGAAGACAAGCCAATCGTATGTGTGAGACTCGGCCACCGATTCCGCAAAATCCTGCCGATCTTGTGGGTGTTCAATACGGATCGTAGGAAGCTCGATGACATCTGCACCCAATTCACCCAATCGTTTACTCAAGCCCCCGGCTTGCTCACGCGTGCGGGTCACCACGATTCTTTTCCCGAAGAGAGGCTTGGTCTCAAACCAATTAATCTTCTCTCTTTCCTTTACCACATTACCAATCACAGCAACTGCCGGTGATTTAAACTTCTTCTCTTCCACCACATCCGCAATGGTTTCTAAAGTGCCCTGCACCGTCTGGTGCTTTCCGGTGGTCGCCCAACGTGTCAGCGCAATCGGCGTCTCGGCTGCCGCGCCGCCTTTGATGAACTCAGCACAAATTCCGCGAAGTCGTGAGACTCCCATGACAAAGACTTTTGTCCCTGGAGTTTTAGCTAGATGCTCAAAATCAAGCGAGGTCTCCCCTTTCGTAGGGTCCTCATGACCAGTAAAAATTGTTAACTGTGAGCAATGATCGCGATGAGTCACCGGAATACCCGCGTAGGCAGGACCAGCAATAGTAGATGAAATACCCGGGACGATTTCAAACTTCACTCCAGCCTCGGCTAACTCGGCAGCCTCCTCGCCGCCCCGCCCAAAGATCATAGGATCACCACCTTTGAGACGGGTCACAATTTTTCCCTGAAGAGTTTTCTCCACAATGATTGCGTTAATTTGATCCTGTGGAATGGCGTGATCAGCAGCACGCTTCCCAGCAAAAATTAACTCACATCCTTTCTTAGCCCATCCCACCAATTCGGCGCTGGAAAGAGCGTCGTAGACCAGCACATCGCACTTCTCGATACACTCCTTAGCCTTCAAGGTGACTAATCCTAGGTCTCCCGGGCCTGCGCCCACGAGGTAACAAATTCCCTTTTCTTGCTCTTCGCTCATTTTAGATTTTCAAAAAGTTGATGGGCCACCTCCATAGGCACTACGCCACTTGCACTTGCCTTTCGGAGCATCCCACTTCCCTCAGGGAAGACCCTTGCACCCATTTCAAGATGCTCACCTTCCAAGGTCGACCATACGCCGATCGGAGTAGAACAACCGGCGTCGAGCAACCTCAAAAACTCACGCTCCGCGAAGACCCGATTCCAAGTTTCTTCGTGATTTAAGGCGTCGATGATGACACCGGTTTCTTCATCACCACTCCGGATCTCAAGCCCCACCGCACCTTGGCCAGCTGCTGGAAAAAAATTCTTCTCGGCGAGACACTCCACAAAAAGCGGATGGCGCTCGATCTCAAACATTCCTTCGGTTGGGTAGCCCAAACGGTTCAAGCCAGCTTCCGCCAAAATAATCCCATCGTAATCTGCATCAAGCGCCGCTTTCTTTATGCGAGTTGGCACGTTTCCTCGAAGGTCGACGACTTTTGCGCCCGGCTTGAGAAATTTAACCTGCCTTTCGCGTCGCACCGAACTTGTGCCAACACGCGACCCCTTTTCAACTTCACTCCAAGGGATTTTACCAATCCAAGCATCCGCAACCGGTGCTCTCTCAAGAACCGAACGCAGTTGGAATGGATCTTCAAGAACCGTAGGCAAGTCTTTCAGTGAATGAACCGCAACATCAATTTCCCCTGCCTCAAGAGCCACCTCCAACTCTTTGATAAAAACACCTTTGTCCCAAATTCCCTCGGCTTTCGCAACCTCGTTGAGGGCAACATCCGTTCTGCGATCGCCGGTCGTCTTGATAATCACCCGCTCCACCTCTAGCTCAGGAAAAGCCTTTCCCAGCGCAGCCTCGGTCATCTCTGCCTGCTTTAGCGCAAGGGCACTTCTCCTCGTTCCCAATTTTAGAGTCTTCATTATTTAATCATTCACCGCTGGTAGCGAAGCCTTGTCAATTTCCTCACGGATGATTTCTTCGCAAAGACGGAGTTGTTCCTCACGACGTTTCCTCGCCCCATCTGCCATTTCTTGCAAGGTATCAATGTCGTAAAGATAAACTTCCTCGATCTCCCCTACCTCTGGATCAATGTCACGAGGCACTGCAATATCAACCATGATGAGCGGGCGAAATTTTCGCTTTCGTCGAACGGCTTCCACATGCTGGGGCTTCACAACAAAGTGTGGCGCTCCTGTTGCGGCAATTAACACATCCAAATGGGACAACTCCTCTTCCCATCCGCTGAATGGCACAGCACGCCCCCCGATCTCTTCGGCAAGATCCGCCGCTTTATCAAAAGATCGATTGGTGACCATCACCGAAGTGGCCCCTCGTGACTGCAGAGCGCGCGCTGTTTTTCGGCTCATTTCACCGGCTCCGATCACCATCACGGAGCTTCCCTGCAGGCGCCCAAAAACCTTCTCGGCTAGTTCCACCGAAGCTCCGGCAACCGAAGTTGCTCCCTCCTGAATGGCTGTATGAGTCCGGACCTTTTTCCCAACTCCGAATGCGCGTTGAAAGAGCTTGTTAAGAACCGACTTGGTTGCCCCACCCTCAAGGGAACGCTTATAAGCCTTCTTGACCTGTCCAAAGATCTCCGTCTCACCCAGCACCATCGAGTTCATTCCGCTAGCAACTCGACACAGATGCTCAGCGGCATCCCTCGCCTCATAGTGATAAAAAAAACCTTCTCTTATCCCGATATACTCTCGCCGTTCACAGACCCAATTCTCAAGGTCAACAACCCCACTGCCACCATTCACCACTGCGTAATACTCCGTCCGGTTACAAGTCGAAAGGACGACGCCTTCGAGGACATCCTCGGATGAGACCAAAGACTCGGTTTCCCGGTCAAGCGCTCCATCCAAAAGCGCAAATTTCTCGCGAACCTCAATAGGTGCGGTTTCGTGATTGAGCCCCAGACAAACAAGTTTCATCACAGCTTTGCAAAGACCACGAGTGAGAGAACGAAAAGAACGGTCAAACCGGTGGCTAATTGCCGACCGGGAAGACCACGAACAAAGTAAACTCCGAGTAAAACCGCGTAGAGCACCCAGGTAATAGTCGCCACCATCAAGTGCAGACCAAAATTACCTTTCGGCATTAGCAAGCCCGCAATAATACCAGCGGTTAGGATCAACCACCCAACGACCGCGATGCGGGCCATCGCCTGCACCAGACGACTTATCGAAGGCATTCCGTGAACCAACCCTCCGCCAAATTTGCGCGCCTTAAGTTGATAATTAAGGACGAAGAACATGACTCCAGCAACTGCAGCGAGCGCTAGAGCTCCGTAGGAAAGCACAGAGAGAGAAGTGTGAGCCTCGCGCCAAGCATCAATCGATTCCGCACTAACCACATTTTTTTCGAAGGCCCCTGGAATGAGTGAAATTACCTGTAAAAGAAATACGAGGGGGGCCGTGAAAACGCCCAAAAGTGAGACTCGGTATGTTGTCCCGGTCACGAGATAGAAGAAAGTTAAAGACCAAGCCATGAAGAGGCAAATTTCGCCTAGGTCGCCCAGCGGGCATTGGCCTCTCAATTCACCACGCCAACCAAGCGCCATGAGCTGAGCTCCGAAGGACAACGCCATGCAGACGAGAGCTACCCGGCCCACCTTCTCCGAACGGAGTGCCATGACCCCGACAACACCTCCTGCTGCCGCAAGAACTGTTGCAATGATCACCCAGCTGATTCCCATGACCATGTAACTGCCCTTCCCTAGCCAACCTTTCAAGCGCAGATCGGCGGATTCTTTGAGACTTGGCTAAAAATCTCCTCTGAGAGAGAGTATCTCTGGACAAACAAGCTTCTCAGCCATCTGCGATGACTCACTCAGGTCGAAGAAGCGTTGCTAGACCAATCCAGCCTCAAAACCATCAGCGTCGCTATCGCTACTTTCAAAATCAACCTCACGAACCCGTTTCTTGTCCCGAAGAGTTTCAACTTGTTTGCGTAGCTTTTCACGGATCTCAATCCCGTTTCGGACGGCACGAATATTCACCTCAGGAAGAGAGCGGTCCGACGTTTGAAGAACGATGTTCGAAAGCCCAAAAATACGAAGCCAGAAAGGCTTTTCGAGACGGGTGTCTTTAACTCGATAAAGCTCCACCTCGTTAATCTTCTGATTTAGGATTCCCTCGTAAATTCGCAACCGCTCACTCGTAAATTCAAAAACCATCAGCTTCGTTCCTAGGCAGAGCCAGCCAGCGTAGAAAAATGGAACAAGAGCCAAGAAACCAAGCCAGCCAGACCAAAAATAAGACGCCACACAGATCAATATGATAACTAAAAGCGAGGCAACCAGTGGCCAGAAATTGACGATCTGATGCGAACGACCCTTCCAAACAATCTTTTCTTCTTCAGCAGACATACTTCCAGATTGCCGTGATTGTGATACCTCCGCAAGTGCAGAAGATCACCAAGATTATAACAGACAACCCCGAATCGACTCACGAACCATTGCTTGATGGCAATCCACTCTCTTTTGAAAAGGCATACTGCTGGGGGTCTCGAACGTGAGAGAAACAGGGCAACCCATTTTGGCTAAATAAATTGCCTCGGGCCATCCCTCGGGCAGATCTGGATGCTCTGAATGATGAATCCACCCCGGTTCGGTGACCTCATGATTATCGATTACAGATTCGGGCTCGGGCGGGAAATACGGTGCAGCTGCGGCAAGAAGGTTTTTGTAGTCTGGCACCGCGCCGCCAAGATTGATCTCGTAGTAATAAACTCCCGAACTCTCCCAGTCCTCATGCAGGGAAAGAAAAAGCTGCGGAATTTCCTGCTTTTTCAACCACGCAAGATGCGAGGACACTTCCCCGCTTTTGCCAAAACAATAATCACGATTCAGATCAATCCCGTTAAAATTTTCCCGTGTGCCAGCCTCAAGACCAGTAGGATTGAGAGCGGGACAAATCAACCAATGGAAACGATCATCAAAAAAATTCTCATTTAGTAAACCAAACAGAGCCTGCGGGCCCGAAGGCTCGTCCCCATGTATCCCCGTTGAAAGATAGATGCACGGCTGAGACGGATCGCCTTTTGACGAGGCTAGCAAAGGGAAGCCCCCAACCTCACCAAACGCCTCGCTTTCAAAGCCCCGTGAAGCCGACGCGTGTGACCAGTCACGGAGAAAAGCGTGCCAGTCCATTATTTTTTAACGGGCATAAAGGGCCACTTTGGAGTGCCTTTCGGCTCGGGAGCGGTTGGAGTCTTAGCCAAACCAAAATCGTCAGCCTTTAGGCCACGCTCTTTCCAGATTCCGGCACTCTTACCACTCCAAAAGCCATAAAAGCTCGGGTAAAACGCATCAACAAAATCTACGTTTGCCTTCTCAGGGACTTTGAGGTCGAGGAGATGAAAGCTGGCATTTACGATCAAACGACGAAGATCTTCACTTAGGAAGTCCACTGAAGCCCCCATCGTGGTGCAGAGCGAGCGACCAGTTACTTTAGCATCAGGCGATTCGTATGTGTGCAACCAAGCAAGTGGCATCATGGGGCTATTTTTAGGCCCCTCAATCGGCTTAGAAGCAGGATCCAGCGACTGAGTCACCGCGCCACGAAGCAACACCGTGTCTTTTTCTGTGAGATGCCGAACTCCGTAAACATCACTAGGGCCAAAGACATCTTTCACCGAGTTAAGAACCGGATGCTCATCACAACCTTCTGCAATCACTCCCCGAGCTCCCTGAGTCTTATGACCGCCATGATGATTCACCCAGCGCTCTCCAAGAACCTTCAAACCCCACTCACCTGCCCCGATGTTGCCCATTTTACCTCCACCCTTAAACGCGTGAGTCGCGGTACGAAAGCCTATCACCGGCTTCCCAGCATTTAAAAATCCACCCAGATGTTTGATCGTCTCGGGCGTGTAAGCCCTCATTCGGGTCCCAATGATCATGAGGTCCGCTGAATCGAGCTTCTCCCAACCCGTTACGCCCTGAATGTTGTTCGGGTCGATATACGTCCCATCAGCACTCCACGAGAAAAGCACCGTGGTATCGAAGCCGTGCCGCTCAGAAAGAATTTTTGCTAACATCGGGGCACTCTCCTCAGAGCGATACTCTTCGTCCCCGGACACTAAAACGATATGCTTTCCTTTCCCGGGCCCTTCCTTACCTTTGAAGCTGAGCCATTTTTCCTGAGCTAATCCCGTCATCGAGGTGAGACAGAGCAACGCGAGTCCAAGTGTTTGTTTCATCTCCATCACTAATAAAGGGATTCGGCGACGTGAAAAGAACGAAAGCTCCAACCATCACCCCGCCAGCAAGCACTCCTTGATCAAAAGACTTTTTGATTCACGAATTATTGAACTATCCTGTTCCCATGAGACAAACCGTAATTTTGGCCCTAACAGCCACCATGCTATCCGCGGAAAACACCTTTCCGATGAAATTCCACAAGGCGCCGAAGCCCTTGGCCAAAAACGCGGTGGTGGAAAATTGGCCCCGCTTTTTTGGCCCACGAGATAACTGCACTACGAAAGAGGGGCCATTATTGGATAAATTTCCTGAAGGTGGGCTCACAAAGGTCTTTGAATTGGCCCGCGGTGAATCTTATAGCTCCCCAATCATCGTTGATGGACAACTTTTGCATTTCCACGCTATCGACTCAAAAGAAACCCTCGACTGTCACCACGCCGAAACCGGGAAGCGCCTTTGGACTTTCCACTATCCCATCGACTACCGGGATCGCTACGGGTTCTCAAATGGCCCGCGCTCCAGCCCGGTGGTCCATCAAGAACGAGTCTATTTAATCGGTGTCACCGCCCAGCTCCACTGCCTCGATCTAAAAACCGGCAAAGTTGTGTGGCAGCGGAATCTTCAGGAAGAATTTAAGATTCCGCAGTATTTCTTCGGATACGGGCCAAACCCTATGGTTCATGGTAATAACCTTATTATAAACATTGGAGGAAAAGAGAATAAAACCAGTGGAACTTGCGTGGCAGCTCTAAATCTTGACGACGGAAAAACAGTCTGGACCCACGAGGACAGCTGGGGAGCATCGTATGCCTCCCCGATTATTACAAAAATCCACAATCGGGATGTTGCCTTAGTCCTCGCTGCCGGAGAATCCAGGCCTGCCCACGGAGGACTCCTGGTATTAGATCCACAATCCGGGAAGCTTCTTTCGCGCTTCCCATGGCGTGCTGACATCTATGAATCAGTTCTTGCTTCAACCCCCCTGTCCATTTCTCACAATCAGATTTTCATCTCAGATTGCTATGAGTTAGGGGGGGTTCTTCTTAATTTCTCCAAAGACTTTACGATCCAACCAGTTTGGAAGAAGCGCTTCTTTGGAATGCACATGATGACCCCTCAAAAAATCGGGAACTATCTCTATGGTTTTGCTGGAAGAAATATTCCTGATACTCAGCTAAAGTGCCTCAATTTGAAGAATGGAGAAATATTAATCGAAGACGATGTAAGGTGGAAAGAGGGTCAGCGCGTTACGGGCTTGTTCAGGGGATCCTTCCTTCAAAGTAAGGATCGCACTTTCTCTTTAGGCGAAGATGGGAGCTTTGTTGAACTCAAGATGACCCCGGAAAAAATTGAAATCGTCCAAAGAACCCGACTGTTTTTCGCAAAAGATTCGTGGACCCCCCCTGTTCTAAGCAACGGTCTTCTATATACTGTTCAAAACCTAAAAGGATTTGATGGCACTCCATCGCGCCTGATTTGCTACGACTTTCGGGGAAAATAAGAGAATAACTCAACTATATTTTTCCTAACAAAAACTTTTTCATTTTAATTTGACACAATCGAAGAGTGGATCACGCTTAGTATATGGCGAAGGCGAAAAAAAAAGTGAAGCGCTACAGTGCGTCCGAAAAAAAAGAGATCCTCGATTTTATCACAAAAAAAGGTCGGGGTGGACAAACTAAGGCAGTCGCCAAATTTGGGGTAACAGCTGCGACTATCTCGTCATGGAGGCTTAAAGATGGGGGCTCGGGAACAAAGGCGGCGAAAGGAGCATCCAAAGAGCTGCGCGCAGTGGAAGAGCTTGCGAGCCTGATCAAGGAGATCTCAACGATCGAAGCTCGCCTTGAAAAGCTGAAAAAAGCCTACCAAAAGGCAAAAGCTAGACTCTAGCAATCGCGTGAAAAATGGGGTCTCAATACCCTTCTCTTAGTGTTAGCTTACGAAAGCTTTCCCCCGGTAGAATTATTCGATGGCTTTGGCGGGAGCTGTCGGCTCTCATCCGGCTTGAACAATTGAATTAGACACGGCTCCAGAAATTAGCCCCCAAGGTAACTCATTTCGGCTTTCGGCCTTTCGACTTCTCCACGCTCCTCAGAGTAACGATCGTTCCTGCTCCCCCACAAACCACGGACGAACTCAGCCACATCTTCATCCGAAGTTGCTGAACGAAGGCAGCCCCTAAGATCTGCGCCCTGACTCGCAAACAGGCATGTGAATGCCTTCCCCTCCGCTGAGACCCGCAAACGCGAACAATCCCCACAGAACGGCTGACTTACCGAAGAAATCGTCCCAAACTCCCCCGCACCATCAAGAAAGCGCCATCGCCTTGCGACTTCACCAGGATAGGCGGCTGTAACCTCTTCCACCGGATATTGTTCACTTACAATTTCCAAAATTTCTTTGGCTGTGACTACCTCCCGTGTATCCCAACCATTCGTCTCCCCCACATCCATGAATTCGATGAATCGGAGAATTACACCAACGTCATGGCTCCAGCGGATCATTGGAAGAATCTCCTGCTCATTGACTCCACGTTGAACCACCATGTTGACCTTCACTGGAAGACCGTATTCCTGAGCCGATTGAATGCCTAATAAGACTCGGTCAACTTTGGCCCCCACACCATTCATTTTGGCAAATGTCTCCTCATCCAGAGCATCAAGACTGACAGTCACTCGGTCTAGACCTGCTGCAACTAAGCTTTCAGCATGATGGTTTAGCAAAATACCATTCGTGGTCATGGCCAAATCATCAACCCCCGGGACCGCTGCGATCATCGCAACTAGATCCTCAACTCCGCGGCGTAAAAGGGGCTCCCCACCTGTCAATCGAACCTTACTCACGCCTAATCCAACCCCAATCCTTACTGTTCTAACCAGTTCATCGAAGTCTAAAATCTCATTACGTGGCAGGAACTGATAACCAGGCCCGAAGACTTCGATTGGCATACAATAACGACACCGAAAATTGCAACGGTCAGTCAAAGATAGCCTCAAGTCACGCAAGGGTCGTTGCAGTTGATCAAACACGTCGGGACTTTCTCCCCTCTTCCAAAAATTGCGAGTGCAATTCTTCTTTTAGGCGGACTCAGGCCGGCCCAAGCGTTCCTCGGCCCAGTCTTCGGGCTCCCTCGAAACTCGCTTACAGATTCTCTCTAGGCACTGCTCCCAAACCTCTTCTCCCTTAAGAATACTAACTTCTATACGCAGGTAATAAATCGGAACATCGATTTTGTTTGGTTTTGGAAATCGCACAGCGTCTTTTTCGGTTGTTACGATCATGTCCACTCCGCGGTTGATACATCGATCCATGAACGGCTCGATCTCTTTAGAAGTAAAAGCGTGATGGTCGGAAAAAGTCGTATGAAACATCACCTTCCCACCCAGCTCCTTCAGCAGACGATCGAAGCTTTCGGGCTGTGCGATACCTGAAATCGCGCCGATGTACTTTCCCTCCAGAGCATCCAATGAAAGCACCTCATCATTGAAAACCCCCTGAAGATGCTTGGGCCCGTGCGTACATTGTAAAATCTCTGCCTCTTGATTGTATTTCCGAATCCGCTTGATCAACTCGTCCTGCGGATTTCCGTCACATTTCGTGATGAAAATATAATCCGCCCGGCAAAGATTGGGAGGAGGCTCCCGCATCGTTCCTCGGGGTAAGATGTAGCCATTTCCAAATGGAGCGTTTTGGTCCACGAGAACCACATCAAGTGAATGCTCGAGGTCAAGATATTGTAAACCATCATCAAGCAATAAGGTATCCGCTCCCAATTCCTTCACTGCAAACCGACCACCTCGCACCCGGTCCCGATCAACCACTACAGAGACTCCAGAGAGGTTTTTCGCCAACATAAACGGTTCATCACCAGCATACTTCGCCCCAAGAAGAACTTCACGACCGTCGCTCACGATTTTAGGCGGACTAGTCACAATTTCCCCAGTTTCAGGATTAGTCCATCGCTGCCTTTCTTTTAGTTCGGAGCTCTTATATCCACGACTTAATATCGCAACTTTTCGTCCCCTAGCCATGAGCTCCCTTGCAAATCTTTCCACCACTGGAGTTTTTCCGGTTCCACCCACCGTTATATTCCCGATACTCACCACCATCGTGCCGAGATTCGATCGGCTTTTCCACCCGCTGCGAAAAAGGCGAAGTCGCAAATTGACCCCAAAACGATAAACCCAAGAAAGCCCGCGGAGAACAATCCGCATTACAGAGGGGCCAAGCCCTCGGGCCCGACCAAAAATGACATCAGTCGCCCACTTCTCGAGCTCATTATTGTCACCCGCCATCGGGGTAGTTTATAGTCTTTATTCTTCCGACTTGCCACCTTCTTTATGAATAAGAACTATTCATCACGGCGCTTGATACCATTGAAAAAGAGGAACCTCATCAACAATCAAATACTGAATGCTAAAAATAATGCATTTCTTCATAGCATTACCTAAAAAATAAGGCATCCTTGAATAATAAATTCCCAACCCACGTTAAACGAACCAAATGAAAACCTACCAAACACTTGTGGTCGCGCTTACTGCCGGAACCCTTACTCTCATCTCCTGCTCGCCCATCCAACAACCATATGACCTCGGTGGAGCCGCGGCAGGTGCAGCATTATCAAACAATACTGCTGGTAATCGGAATGATATCGCTCGATCAGCAGCTCCCGGTGGGGCCGCTGGGACAGGCTACGCGGTCTATCGGGAGCGCCAAAATCAAAATAATGGGACCTATCCCAACGGAAGTTACACTGTTGCCCCCCCCACAACGGCTCCAGCTCCCATAATAACGGCTCCAGCTCCCATAACAACAGCTCCAGCTCCCATAACAACAGCTCCAGCTCCCATAACAACAGCTCCAGCTCCCATAACGGCCCCAGCTCCCACAACGGCCCCAGCTCCCACAACGGCCCCAGCTCCCATAACAGCTCCAGCTCCAGCTCCAATAAATAGGAATTACCCTACTGCCCAACCAACCGGAACTCCGGGTGTCGTTATCAGCCCCCACAAGCCTTATAACAAGATCCGCACCACTGGCTTAAAACCTGGACAGCTTGCAACTGATCCCACTACTAAGAAAATCTTCGTCGTTCCCAATTAATAGGAGAGATCCCAATTATAAATAAGGAGCTGCTTCGGAAAAATCTGAAGCAGTTTTTTTATCGGTATTCCTCGATCTCTAGATTTTTTTCAGCACACCAGTCGAATCTCCGAAGCTCTTGGCGTTGGAACCAAATTCGTTAAGCATCCGAACGTAGAGGTTAGACAAAGGAACTTCCTCACCAAGATCAACATGGCGGCCAGTCTCAAAAGCACCCCCTCCATTACCAGCCAAGATGACCGGAAGGTCGCTATGGCTATGGCGGTCGCCATCGGCAATTCCACTCCCGTAAACAATCATGGAATTATGGAGCAACGACTTCCCGTCAATATCCTCGGTCGCCTTCATTTTTTGCATAAAGTAGGCTAATTGCTCAATATAAAATTGATCGATTTTTTGGATCTTATCCAAATTCTCCTGACGGCGCTTGTGGTGGGAAATATTGTGGTGACCTTCAGATACGCCGATTTCCTTAAACGAACGGTTACTGCCATCGTGAGCTAAGAGAAAGGTCGAAATACGGGTGCTATCAGTCTGGAAGGCTAGGACCATCATATCCATAAGAAGGCGCATATGATCCTTATAATTTTTCGGCTGACCTTCGGGCGCGCTCACGCCTGGGTCGAGTGATCGCCCCAATGATTCAGTCTTTTGAATCTGGCGCTCAATTTCTCGCACTCCTGTGAGGTATTCCTCAAGCTTGTGCTGATCATTCCGGCCTAGTTGTTTGTGCATTGCTTTAGCATCATCCGAGATGAAATCTAGAATGGACTTCTGGGTCGCGCGGCGTTGAACGAGCCCCCTTGTTCGCTCTTCTGCCGAACCTGCTCCAAAAAGGCGTTCAAAAACGAGACGTGGATTAGCCTCTGGCGTGTTAGGCTGATTTTCCGATCTCCACGAAAGATTGAATTGATATGCACAAGAGTATCCTGAGTCACACCGTCCAGACTTTCTCACCCCATCACAGGTTAGCTCGAGCGAAGGCAAACGAGTCTTGTCACGGACGAGCTGCGCCGCAATCTGATCGACTGAAGTGCCCACCTTGATATCAGAGCCTGATGTCTTCTTGGCACGCTGGCCTGTGAGAAAAGTAGCACCACCCCGAGCATGATCTCCCCCGCCATCCTTTCCAGGGGTGGCGTTTTCATGCGATAATCCAGAGTAGATTTGCATATCCCCTTTCAGCCCCTCAAGCGCCTTCATACTCTTGCCTAGCTGGTAGTTACTCCCCTTTCCCGTCGGCTTCCAATGCTCAAGGTTCACCCCATTCGGAATATAAAGATAGGCCATGCGGAGCGGATTGCCATTCGCAGTCGAAGCAACCCCCTTTGTTGTAGCCGCCATAAGCGGAGTCACCGACTCCAAAGCAGGCAGCCCAACCGCTGCTCCAAGCCCTCGAAGAAAATTTCGACGATCCAATCTTGTTCCATTCATACCCTGACTATACGTTTTACGGCCCATTTATCTCGCAGAATCTTCTCAAAATTTCTCGCCCCCCGTTCTCAAACCGTAAGTCCCTCAGTAAACCCTAAATTCATATCTGAATAACGGTTAATGGTCGCCAAGCGCCCAAAGCAATAAAACCGCCTCATAGCAGATCCAGCAAGAGCTCATAAACTTTTGACGGCTTCTATCCATAGTATGGAAAAAAGACCCCCCACTTTGAGGCGCTGGCAGGCCCATCAGCACCTCCGCTTTTGATTGATTATGGTTTTACTAATGCCGTTTCTACCTAGACTCCCGCCATGCCCACCGCAGCTGACCTTGATGCCGCCATTCGCGATGTTCCCGACTTTCCGAAACCTGGGATCCTCTTCAAAGATATCACTCCAATTCTAGGGGATCCGGAACTCTTCAGGGCTTCGCTTGAACTATTGGCGGAAACCGCCGGAGATACCAAAATCGATAAAGTTGTCGGGATTGACGCTCGGGGATTTATTTTTGCAGCTGGAGTCGCTCATATTTTAGGAGCCGGATTTGTTCCCGTTCGCAAAAAAGGCAAACTTCCGTGGACGACCCACCAAATGGCCTACAGTCTAGAATACGGGGAGGATATCGTCGAAATTCATGCCGACGCCGTCAAACCAGGCGAAAAAATCCTTTTGATCGATGACCTTCTCGCAACCGGCGGTACAGCCGCGGCCGCAATCAAACTTCTCAAAGCACTTGATGCCGAAATCGTCGGGATATCATTCCTGATTGAACTGGCCACGTTGAATGGCCGTGACGTTCTCGGGCATTCAAATATTCAATCACTCCTCTGCTACTAACTCATGACCTTTAAAAAATACGCCGACACTCTTTTGCGCTACCCAGATCTAGGGTTCAACCTTGATCTCTCCCGAATGAATATCCCGGAGAATTTCGAAAGTAAAATGCAGCCCCAAATCGAGAAGGCGTTCGCGGATCTCAAAGCTCTTGAGGCAGGTGAAATTGCGAACGCAGATGAAGGTCGTATGGTCGGGCACTATTGGCTTAGGAACCCTGACCTCGCCCCGAACGATGAAATTCGCAGCCAGATCACTGAGCCAATCAAGGCCATCAAGGGATTTGCCTCGATGATTCCGACCGGGGAAATCGCACCTCCTTCCGGCGGAGTCTTCAAGAACATCCTAATTATCGGAATTGGAGGCTCGGCCCTCGGCCCGCAGCTCATCAACGATGCCCTCGGTCAGCTTGACGAAATCCGACCCTTCTTTTTTGACAACACTGATCCCGATGGAATGGACCGCGACCTCAAGGAAATTGGCCGCGACTTGAACAAGACACTGGCAATTGTGATTTCAAAATCCGGCGGCACGCCTGAAACCCGCAACGGAATGCTTGAAGCGAAGCACGCTTACGAGGAGGCCGGGCTCGATTTTGCCAAGCATACTATCGCGGTCACTGGCGAAGGATCCAAGTTGGATCAATTCGCACGCGAGGAAGGATTCATCACCACCTTCCCCATGGAAGACTGGGTCGGCGGCCGGACTTCGGTTCTTTCGACGGTGGGCTTAGTCCCAATGGCGATTCAAGATATTGACTTCGAGGAAATGCTCGCCGGAGCAAAGGAGATGGACAAATTAACACGCTCGACCGACGTGAAAAGTAATGCCGCGATGCGACTAGCCCTGGCTTGGCATCACGAAGGAAACGGAAAGGGCGAACGGGACATGGTCGTGCTTCCCTACAAGGATTCACTTGTTCTTTTCTCCAAGTATCTCCAGCAGTTGATTATGGAATCCCTTGGCAAAGCGGACGATCTTGCGGGGAACTCCGTAAACCAAGGAATTGCGGTTTACGGCAATAAGGGGTCGACCGATCAGCACGCTTACGTGCAGCAGCTTCGCGACGGACTTCACAACTTTTTTGCAACCTTCATCGAGGTGCGTAAGGGGCGCTCGGGTCCTTCCATTACGATCGAAGGCGAGAACACCTCGGCTGATTACCTACAGGGTTTCCTCAGGGGCACCCGCCGCGCCCTATACGAAAACGGGCGCCACTCGGTGCTAATTTCAATCGAAGAAGTCACACCGCGAACCCTTGGGCACCTCATCGCCCTCTTTGAGCGGACCGTAACCTTTTATGCCTCTCTGGTAAACATCAACGCTTACCACCAACCGGGTGTCGAAGCCGGTAAAGCCGCGGCAACCGAGTTCCTCGACATGCTCAATGAAGTCCGTGGGCACCTGACTGCCGACCGAAAAAGCGCAGAAGATGTCGCCACCGCAATCAGCTGCGATCCAGAAGAGGTTTTCCACGCCTTGGTTCATCTTTCATCTAATGGAGAAGCAACCCATTCGCGGGGAGAAAACCCCATAGACGACCGATTTTTTCTCTAGGCCCTAAAAAGATCATGCTTCTTGCATTTTCCCAAGCGATCAAGTCAACTCGCGACAATCCTTCTTTGGGATAAATCTCTGTCCAAAACTCCATTCTAGTTAATTGGAGGTTTTCGAGATCTCTCATCCTGTCCATAGTCTCTCCCATGCCAAATCCCTATGAGAGAACTCCGGAGAAAATTTTAGCACCTCCGACCGGATGGCTGAACACCGCGAAAAGGCTTGGCCCCGGATTTGTCCTTTCTGCTTCCATCGTTGGATCAGGAGAGCTGATCGCAACTACCATCTTTGGTGCACAAGTTGGATTCATCTGCCTCTGGCTCATCCTCTTTTCCTGCCTCGTCAAAGTCGCCATTCAAATCGAGTTTGGACGTTTCACCATCTACTCTGGCAAAACCTCAATGCAGGCCCTTGATGAACTTCCTGGACCTAGGTTCGGGAAAGCCAGTTGGGCAGTGTGGAGTTGGTTTGTGACCCATAGCCTAAAAAACCTCCAGGTTGGAGGAATCATCGGTGGCGTTGCCCTCGCCCTTTCAGCACTCTATGATCTTGGTGACCATAGCAACGTGATTTGGACTATCGCGGCCGCTTCTTTAACGATCCTCGTCGTTTCAAGAGGGATCTATGGCCCCATCGAAAAGTGGTCCATTATCATGATCGGACTCTTTACCATTTTCACGGTCGTTTCTCTGATCTCATTACAATGGACTCCCTTTGCAATTTCCGGCAACGAAATCACTTCAGGTTTCGGCTTCGAACTTCCTGCCTCGGCCTTAATCCTTGTTGCACTTGGGACCTTCAGCATTACGGGGGTCGGTGGTGATGAAGTCTTGGCCTACAACTACTGGCTGATCGAGAAAGGTTACGCTTCCTTTACCGGCCCCGAACCCGAAACGTACTCACCTGAATGGCTAGCACGCGCCAAAGGCTGGATCCGTGTCATGCAACTCGACGCAGCGCTCTCCATGGTTTGCTACACTCTAGTCACCGCTCTTTTTTATCTTCTAGGAGCCGCTATCTTACATAGCCAAAAGATCGTCCCCGAAGGAAATGAGCTCATTACAGTTCTCTCAAAAATGTATACCGATAGCCTTGGCCCCTGGGCTGAGAAAGCCTTCCTTATCGGAGCAGTTGTCGTCCTTTTTTCCACCCTCCTAGCGGCCCTTGCCGCTTGGACCCGCCTATTTTCAGATGCCTTCGGACGATTTGGCTGGATCGATTTTAACGACGAAAGGCAACGCCGAAAATCAATCGCAATCCTCTCGATCATCTTCCCCATCATCTGGAGCATCCTCTACTTCCAGATCGGAAAGCCCGGCTTCATGGTGATCATCGGCGGGGCACTTACCATGATCATTTTGTTAATTGTAGTCTTCGCTGCGATCATAATGCGCTACAAATGGCTTCCTCAAGAACTCAGACCATCACGCACTTTCGACCTTGCCCTCTGGCTAAGTATCGTAGCAATTGTGGCCGCCGGAATCGTTTCGGCGGTCAAGTATTTCGTCGTATAACCATTGCGATCAAACTGGAACCGCAAGGTCCTCAACAATTTCCGACACTACCGTCTGACCTGTGCGCCCAGCATATTGAGCATCAGCCTCAAGAACGAGACGATGTCCAATCACTCCCGGGGCCAGTGATTGAATCGTCTCAGGAAGGACAAAATCACGACCTTCCAAAAGACTAAGAGCCTGAGAGATTCTCAGTAAATTCAAGGAAGCCCTCGGACTTGCCGCCAGCTTCACCCCCGCCCGACCACGTGTTGCGGCCACCAAACGGACGAGGTATTCCTGCAAGGCCGGCGTGATGGAAACCTCCGTCACAGCCTTTTTAACCATGAGTAAATCATCACGGGTCACCACCTCCTCGACACGAGACAAGGGGTGCGCCTCCTCCTGCGCATTCAAAATTTTTATCTCCTGATCCACTGAGACATAGCCCAGCGAAGCTTGGTAAGCGAAACGATCCATCTGTGCCTCGGGAAGCGGATAGGTTCCCCGGAGCTCAACTGGATTTTGAGTCGCAATCACGAAAAATAAATCTCCTAAATCATAGTGATTTCCTTCGATCGTCACCTGCTTCTCGGCCATGGCCTCAAGGAGAGCACTCTGCGTCCTCGGAGAGGCCCGGTTCACCTCGTCCACCAAAAGGATATCACTGAAAATCGGACCTTGGCGAAACTCAAAGCTCGCATTACGGGAATCAAGGACGCTCACCCCAAGAATATCTGATGGTAAAAGATCCGGCGTAAATTGGATTCGCTGGAAATTACTTCCGCCAATCGAAGCAGCAATTGCCTTAGCCAAAGTGGTTTTCCCAGTCCCCGGAACATCTTCCAGTAGAACATGCCCACCAGCGATCATTGTCGAGATGACCCGGCGCACTGTTTCTTCCTGCCCCAGCATCACAGCCTTCACCGAGGCTTCAAGCTGGCTGACAATTTCACCTACTCCTCTCATTCTTTATCAGCTTGCTCACTTTTCCATTTCCCCCAAACAGGACGCGACACCTTCTGATGCCATTCCCTCAATTCCTCAATAGCTGCGAGATCTTCTTTTGAAACTTCCTTAGCTAAACTCTCAAGCCGCTCATCATTCAAAAGTCTTATCCCCTTGTTGGTCTCGAGGGGAAGCTCAACGTCAACCAAAACACAATGGCCAATCTTGGTTGGCACAACTAAAACCAACGGACAGGCCCGATCGACCCCTCCCGCATGATCAATCATCATCGAAACACCACGAAAACGACCCACCGCTTTAGACCCGATAATCTGGTCCGGTGACATTGCGGAAGCCGCACCCTTACGGACAAACCCCAAGTCGCGGAGCAAGCTAATTGGTTTGGCCGGTAACTTTCTCACCGCAGAAACCCTGAGAAAAGCCATCATATCCTCTTCCCTAGCAATGCGGCGCCATTCTTTAACCAAGGCCTTAGCTTGCGGCTCAGAAGCTGCTTTCCCCTCAGGATTTTCCCGGCCAACAATCTTTAAAACATCGCTAAAGAATTTCTCTTCCAGCTCCACCTCATCCTTGCCGAACTGTTCCGACAAAGCGCGCATACCCTCCTCACTCCCTTCAAGGTAAGTCCCTACCATTGGGTTAACCTTACCAGGTAAAATCATCCACCCCGAGGCATCCTGCCTCATCCAAACCTGCTGATATTTTGGCTTCCAGTTCTCTCCAGAACCAGCGAACGAAAGGACCCCAAGCGTAATCTTTTCATGCCGGTATAGCTTAACAACTTTAGCGGAAAATGGATCGCCAGACTTCAGTGAAGATCCCCACCATTTTACAGCTTCGATGTAGCGCCCCGAGCGACGATCATCGAACGGGTTTCCACGGCGACCATTTATATTACGCTGGAGCAAATTGAGTCCAGCATCAGCAGGTTTTTCTCCTTCCTTTACCGCTTTTTCTTCCTCTCGATAATGACGTTGAAGAAAGGAATCTAGGCCTTGGGTTTTGAGGTCTCCAATGACGGACTTTAGCAGGGCCTCCGGGTTTTTCGCCCTCACTACCTGATTCTGCTCCTCAAAGACCTGAAACATTTTCTTCACGGCTTCACGGTCTTTCCAATCAGATTCATCGTTTTTTGCCGTTCGAAACGCACGACTCTCCTGATCGGCATACGCAAAAAAAGCCGGCAAAGAAACGCGCCACCCTTGATTCGTCTTGTTTAATCGGAATCTAACGGGACTCAAACGATCACCCTCAATCTCGAAACTCGAGAGAAAACCCACCAAAAATTCAGCTTCTACTTTTACACCCTCTTCGGCAGGGACCTTTATATCATTTGTTCCATTGGAGATAATGACTTTCATCACCTTCTGAGAACTGAGCAATCGCCAAACCCTCTGCTTGTCTTGATTGACCATGCCCTTGCGAGTGGCTTTCAAATGCATTTCCCAATCCCTTTCTGGCAAGGACTCCCGTTCGAGAAATCCCTGCCAAACGATCATAGAATCGGTCTTTCCTGCTTCAGCCGCATTCAAAAACTCCTGCATGGCCTGCTTAGCATCATTCCCGGCTAGAACCTCAGGCGAAACCGCACCTTCCATTTTCTTCCGAAATTTTTCCATTTCAGAGCGAAGTAAACTAGTCATCTCAGAAGTTCGCTCAAGGGCCATCCAATTCTCCAGATCACGCACCCGACTTTTCAGATCCACCTCAAAACCGAGACCGGTATTTTCAAAGCTTCCTTCCACAGGAGCAACTTTCCATTTCCCTTCTCTCCGAACCACGCCCAGTGAAATCACCATGCTCACGTCGGGCCCATTTGGCGAAGTCGCCCCGATCAAAACTGCGGAGAGATTATCATCCATCTTCTCTCGGAGAGGCCGGAAGGAATAATTGCCATTTTGTTTCCACGACCCACGAGCCTCCCAGAACTCGACAATACGATCCTTCTTCTTAGGACCACAAAAAGGTGAAATTGCGAGACTAGAAGAAATCTCAGCCCCGGATAAATCACCATCAAATCCTCGTAAAAACTCAAGAGCAACTTCGGACGGCTCACCCGAGAAAACCCTCAACGAAGCCGCGAAGAAAAAAGTAATAACCCGACGCATTACGTTAACCCTTGCACCGCAAGCCCGTTGACACAAGCCCCGGTCTCATAGAATTACCCCAGAAATTCAAGGAAACAACTTCCAGCAAATGAGCATAAGAAGAGAACCTACGACCAGCCCCGCTGTCATTCCATAGACGGACCATCTAGCCTGAAAAGGCTGTAAATTTGGTCCCACAAAGCTCGGTGGCGCGGTAGCTTTAGCCATCACAAAGGATGGCCTCACTTCCTTTGACCAATAGTTACGATACTCTGACTGGCTGTCATAAATCGCCTTTAAAGCATCACTGGTCGAATCCCACTCCAGTTTGGCATCAAGGACCTCCGGAATATAGAGGTAATCTCCGAGGTCCACACCCGGCCCCGGTTCAAGCTTCACACCCTTGGCTGCCAGCGACTCTTTCAACTTTTCTTTCGCGGTAAGATTCTCATCAACCAGAGGTTGGGCATCTCGCGAAAACTGCTCCGTAGCTTCCTTTTTTTTCTTTTCGTCAAGCCGTTTGATTAAATTTGGTATTTCGGTCGCAACGGCATTTGCAAAATCAGCGGTATCCTGAGAATCATTCAAACGGGCTTCCACCGTCAACTGATCAGCGACCAAATCTAAGTCCAAATCAAGCCCTCCACGTAATCGAAAAACAGCTTCATTTTGGGTCATTCCCCACTGGTTGGCGAAGTCCAGATTAAGAGCGATTCCTTTCAAAGATTCTTCTAATTTTACATTTCGAAGCACCTCGGACTGGTTGGCGTCTGCCACCCCAGTGGCTCCAGCTTGAAACCCATTTTGGGACGACACGAAAACATCACGCACGTGAAACGAGAGAGTCGCATAGGCGACGTATTCCTTTGGGGCCTCATCCCACTTCTTTTTCCCATAGAAAA
>ENA-ORDA01001151-ORDA01001151.1-marine-metagenome-genome-assembly--contig:-NODE-1151-length-23294-cov-6.068355_pt1 | contig 23294 bp, 25 predicted proteins | sample MGYA00237778_ERZ508506 | MGnify/ENA primary metagenome ERZ508506 (study PRJEB26177, sample SAMN06267891) | marine metagenome | isolation source: Monterey Bay, California, USA | place: Pacific... | reverse complement strand
GAAAGACAATTGCGATACGTCTCAAAATGAAGTGTCAGGCTGTACCAGACATCTTTGGAATTTCGGGGCTTTTCCTTGGGATAACAATACAGCGGCGTTGACGGCGGATGGCAGCTTTATGACCATTGAAGAACCAATTGGTTTGACCATGACCTTTGATTCAACAGAAGATCGCAATAATGACCAAACGATGACGTTTTCTACGAAGGATCTGTACAATACAGCATTGCCCGGTTGTGTTTCAAGAACGAACAACGACGGGGATGCATATAGATTATGTACTGATGTGGATGTTTCATTGTTAGAAGGCGATAAGATCAATTTAGAATTCGATGGAAACCAAGTTCATGGGCGCCCCGGGGTTCATGTTTGTAATGCCGCGGATTGTTCCACAGACTCAAGCTATTGGACCTTCGCCGCTAATCCAAAGGATGGCACGACAGTAACCGATACTGAAGGTACCGAATATCTATTGGCAGCAGGTGGGATTTCAAAGGCCTACGCCACAGCAACCACAGGTGCATGCGATACGGCAGAGATTAGCTTTGCTGCCTTAACTGACGCAAACTTCGCGTTTGGGATTGCCGATATTCCTGAGTTAAGCACTTCGTCTACAGATTATCCGCTTCCAAGCCAATCTTGGAGCGATAAACCTGCAGATTCAGCTTTGGAATGCACCGTAACCATGGGCGATGCGACGAATTGCGACGCCTTGGATGAAAGCTAAGCAAAAGGCTGGGTTTATCACTAAGCCCGGTTTTTAAGGTTTTACGTTAAGTTATGTGAGCGGCGGCAATCTATTTGCCGCCGTTTTCTTTTGACGTTGGGCTGTTCACGTTTCAGGGGTTGATTTAACGCCGGCCCCTAAAACAAAGGCTCGCGCAGCAAATCCTTTTATGTTCGACACGTGGGCAGTAGAAAACATGAAATTTGAAATACCTTTCATCGAAACTGTGATGAGGTGAAAATATCCGAATGCCTAATGACAAATGATCAATTCAAATGTAATATGAAAGGCAGGAAATATGATCGGATCCAGCGTCCTCTATGCTCTTTAGAGTTATTCCAAAATTAATATTAGCACTGCTCTGCGCAGCTTGTGCGCCGACGTTTGATGATTTTTCTCAAAGAAATGATTGTGGGATTGATCAGGCTTTTAACGTGCAAACCGCCGAAATTCACCCACATTTTATAAAATTTAGGGATTTAAAAAAAGGTTTTAAGTTTTTCAACTTAGATAATAACTCTTTTGAATGCTCTGTTGTAAAACCAGAGCAACCCTTGCACATGTTTGAGGCAGCAGACGCGGAAGCGATATATCAGGAATCAAAGATACTATCTGATGGCGTTAAAGAAATTGAGTTTTTTAACGAGATTAGCCAAGAACAAACCTTTTCCGAAACGGTTGAGAACCTGTGCGAGACGATGCAATTTTCCTTTATGTTTGGATTAGAAACCGCTTCGGGGCCGGTAATTGGCTGCCAATTAACAGCGCAGACACAAAGCGCAGTTATGTTTCGAAAAAATAACGAATTATCAGATGCTATATCGATTGCCGCAATCAAAATTTACAGCCCGTTGATTAAGAAGAGCCTGCGCTAGAGATTGCGAAGGTTAACGCCCAGCCTGCCAGCATAAAGGGTATGAGCGGGATTTGTGCAGTTTTATTATTTTGTTTTACCGCATGCAAAATTCCCAAAAGGGAAAAGAATATTAACCAATACCCCAATAGATTACTTTTTAAAGTAGATATAAACGCAAACGCGGCGATGTAATCTGCCCCCCCAACGAGTTGTTTACCGAACAATGTCTCAAAAACAGCCACACAGATGCGTAAAGCTAACAAAATAGAAGACCAAATTAACATGTAGGATAGCGTATTTTCTTGAAAAACAAAAACCGTAGCAATAGTAGCAGTGGTTGCGATCAATAGCGCCTGCAATGAAACGCTTTTAGTAAAATAATCATCAAAAGCAAGCGGGAGCCAAAAAAGGTTGACCAAAAAGAAAAACGCAAAATTTCTTTCATCTTGTATAAGCGTAGCGCTTCCACAGATGAACAGACCAAGAAATATAAACGGTGAAACACTATCCTGGCCTTTTGTTTTGAAGCGCAAGTAAAGCCCGCATATAATAAACCCCAAGGCAACGTTCGCAGCGATCAAATTAAAGTTGTGCATAGACAAGAATGAGTTTGAACGAGTTTTTTTGATTGCCGGGTATAATGTCGATGCTGTGCAATCTCAAATTTTCTACTTTTTGCGCTAAGTTTAAAATTATATTTGTATCTTTTTCATTTAATGGCCCCAGCTCTGCCCGTATCAAATTTGGGTCAAGTTGCGACACGGCGACTTCAAATTGAAAAAAACGTGTAAAGGCTTGTGCAATATCTGCTGAAGTGGTGTCGATCGTGTGTCGGGCCTTTGAAAACTCGTTAGATTTTGTATTTTCACTGGTATGCCACATATTCAATAACAGGGATGAAATTGTGATCATGATGACGAAGACGTATTTAATCATCACATACCCTCGCCTTTAAATCCCATTGAAAACCCTTGTTCGGTTTCCTCGAGGATGCAACCATTTTCAGTACAATATGTTTTCAATTTTTCCCAGGTTTCATCTTCTAAAGGAACCTGAGTCTTGATGAAAACTTTATTGAGCGAGTTATTAAACTTGAGTTCGGCCAGCCGCGGTAAACGTATTTTGCCTGATACTTGTGAAAAGCGGGATATTATCTCGACATTATTATCAAAAAGCTGTTGGACTGGTTTTGAGCTCTGGTGAACACTTATTATCCATGGAGCCAAAGCCAGACAGAAGCATAACAGAGAAAATAGCATAAAAATATACGAATATTTGTTTTGCTTTTGTATCTCAAATCTTTGGGTTTTGGTTTGAAAAATTGCATTATTTAAATTCCGTTGATCTTGCGGATCGCCAATTAGTCCCGTGCATTCTGGATACAGTACTTCAACGGATGGAAATTTTAGCTTGATTTGTGCAAGTTTGGCTTTGGACGCCCAAATTTGTTGCCACTGATTGGAACCCGCAATTCGGGTAGGTGGCAGGCAGTAAACATCGTCTGCGGTTAAAAGAGACTTGTCAGAAAACAGAAATTGGGATGGTTCTGGCGTAAAGCTGAGTTGAGTTTCTGGAATAAAGGCTTTTGCATAATTGCCTTGCGATAAGATGATCGCATCATATTTAACATTCACGGTAGCGGCATTCGAAAGGCTTTCAATGAATAAAAGCTTACCGCTTTTTAATCGATAAATTTCTGCAGATGTTTCGTCTATGTATCTGATAATGTGTTTTTTCATTAACTTAGCTCCGGGCGCCATAAAACCATTTTGGAGATAAATACCCAGCCTCGCGGGATTTCAAATTTCTGCTCAAAATATGCAAAGGTTTCTTTCTCATAGGTCCAATAGGCAGCGGCGTGCACCCAATTCGTAGATACGCTTAAGTGCCTATATTTTTTCTTTAAATCTGGGATCTGTTCTACATTTCCCAAATATGCAATTAGGCCGGCTTTGTTAATTATTTTTCCGTTGTCTATCAATTGTTTTATTTCTGTTGCTTTGGTTTTTGGTACATCTAATAAGATTTGAACATGATCTACTGTTGCAAAGCGCAAATTGATTTTGTGAAGGGGAGACGAAATCCGAAAGCATGTAAACGCTTTTGTTGTTTCGGTAGCAGGAAGCTGAAGGAATGCAACCAGATCAATAAGTGAAAAACTATGATGCGGAGTGGGGCCACTTTGCATGAAATCAGCCAATTTATCTGCATATGCTTGATCTAAACCACAGCTGTCCAATATTTTTTTAAAGTTTTTTAACTGGTCTTGAATTATAATACGCTTCTGAACCGCTGTGGTTTCCACAATATGATTGACATTAAACAATCCATCGAGGCTCACTGTATTTTTATCCACATTTTGCCAAGGGTTATCACGCCCGATCATAGAAACATTTGTCAATAACTGTAGCGCTTCTCGTCGGCTTTTTTCGACCGAATACAGAGGTATATTTTCTATAAAAAGATTTTGTTGCTTGAAAATATGGATTGAAGTTGATGCGATTGCAATAATCACAAACAAGACTAAGGGAAGAACAAATCCGTTTTGTCTCAATGTTCACCTCACCTCACATCTAAGATTTGAGACAACCCATAATTTCGAGTTTGGAGTGTAAAGTAGAAAATATTATTATCTATCTTTTTAACATCGTATGCGCCGCTCAACAAATCAACTTTTAGGGGTGCTTTGCTATTGTCCAAGTTTCGCAACACTGCTTTATCAGTGAATTTCCAAACCACATCTACGACCTTAATTCCGCCAGAGCTTGGGCTGATCACAGGCTTTGACAATAAAATTTCAACGCTCCCATTCTTGTTCTCCGTTAAATAAATTCTTTTTTGGCCGGTTGGTTTTTTTGTTGCTGCTGAAATATCCGCACGAAGTGTCTTAAACAATAGCTCAACCTTTAACCGGTCTTGCGCTGCATGCGAAAGTGATTTCCACTGTGAGAGGTTGGACAACATATCCGAAGAAAGCAATGTGATCAAAGAAATGATCAAAAGTGCCACAAGTATTTCTAGCAATGAGAAGCCGGAAAGTTTGTTCATTCGAAATCTAGACCAATCCTATTTGTTTTGATGCGTTTGATTTGCAACTCGATCTGCTTAACACTCGCATCTTTTAACGGCGAATACCCGGGCATATAGATTTGATCGTATAAATTTAGCTCTGCTAAGATTTTCAGATCATGTTCAAAGCGTTCCGCTGCGTAACGTTCTAAGATATTTGAGTGGAAATGGTTTTCAGCGGCTCTGCTTTGCCAAAAAAGTCCAATGGCGATACCAAGAATTGAAAGTGATATTAAAACTTCAAGAAGAATGAAGGCTTTCGGCCTTAATTTGGAGTCAATCATAAAAGCGACCCGCCGTAGATACTGAATATTCTTTTCCGTTACATCGAATTTGAGTTTCTTCTACTACGCCACCAGCCCCGACATAAATCGCTTGATCATCGCACAACCCTTTTAAATCTAATAATTTTAAAGGTTGAGCGGGGTTGCTGGCTTGATCGGTAAGGTGAAGTAAAATCTTAAGTTGAACTGCTTCTTCAAGGCGTTTGCGTTTTTCGGATGTGTTTCCTAGCAAAGTTGACCAATCCGCAAACGTTAACAAAACTCCAACAATAACTAAAGCGATTAGGATTTCAAATAAACTGAAGGCCCGCATTTACATTACTTTATGACATCGCTGCGAAGGTCATCACTTTCAGAGCCACTGGTAAATTTTCCATCTGGCCCGGCGGATAGAATGACGAAGTTACCAGTATCTGGCAGAGCTTTTAAAGCATAAGATGTTCCCCATGGATCAGTTGGAATTTTTGGCAAATAGCCCGTTCCTTGGTCTGAGCCCGCGATCAAGTCATTTAAACCATTTTGAACCTTGGGGTATGATCCGGTATCTAATTTATATAGGTTTAGAGCTGTTGAAATTGCCAAAAAGTCATTCTGCACTTTAAGTTTGCGGGCTTGATCAGGCCGATCAAAAACATAGGGCGCCACAAATGTCAGCAACACACCGATAATCGTAAGCGCCACTAAGATTTCTATAAGGGTAAAAGCTTTAATTTTTCGCGGATGACTCATTCTCTACCCAATTGAATTTTGAAGGGACATCATAGGTGTTATAATCACAAAGGCCACTAGAAAAATTATCACTCCAAGCAATAGAATTGCCAGGGGACTGATGATTTGCGTGATAAGAGCAACACGCTGTAGTTTCTTTTTAGAACTTTCATCGGCCAAAATCCTCATCGTGATTTCTAGCCCTTGGGATCTTTCTGCAATCTCTATCGTTGCAAGGTCCATATCTGCAAAAATATCAGTTTCTCTTAGCGAAGTTGAAAAAGTGACGCCTTGCTGAAGACGCTCGGTCACTTGCGATAACCTTCGTCTGTGTATTGGATTTTTAACTGAGTTCGAAGCGAGACGCACCGCCTCTGATAATTCACATTTTAAATTAAGCGCCAGCGACACAGCATTCATAAACTGACTAGCGGTAATATTTCGGATAGACCTTTTAACAAGGGGCATTGCTTCGAGAAAGCGATATATACTGCGCTCAATGGAATGAGAACGCTTTCCAAAAGCAAACAAAATCAAGCCAATAATAACGCTCCAAAACGCTATTAGAAACGTTTGATATCCTTTGCCCGCGCCAGCAAAAATAAACTTTTGCAAGGGACTTGAAACGCTTGGGTCAATCATAGTTTGAAATTCGGGTAAAACAGTATCAAAAACCACGATCAATGCTAAAAGTGCAAAGAAGGTCACAAATATAGGGTAAGCAAGAGCCTTTTGAGTTTCATTTTTCAGATGATCTCGTGCTTCTTTTTGTGCGATTAAAATTTTTATCGCATTGTGCAAGCCGTTCTTCTGACTCCCAATCCGCAAAACCCCAAGCGTGCTTTTATCAACATCGGGGAACACCGCGGCGAGTAATGTGTGAAATTCATTGCCTTCTTTTAGTCCGGCCAAAAGCTTTTCGCATACCACAACGATTTTCTTGTTGCTTTGAAAAGAGGCTATTTGAAGAGAATCAACCAATGAAAGCTTTTGTTCTAAAGAAATTTGCAAAAGCCCTATAACGCGCCAGAATATTTTTTCGCTTACCGGTGCTTGCTTTTTTATGCGCGTGATTTTGATACCTTTTATGCTCAGTATTTGTTTGGCTGATGTAATATTATCAGCCGGCACAGAGCCGAGGACTTTGCCCGCAAGCGATATTCCTACATACTCATAAACCGGCATCTACAAGCTTTCTAATTTGATGACTTCTGACAAAGGAATCCGATTCTGTTGATGTAATGTCTGAGCCTCGTCTGTCATTGAATCTTGAAAGTCTAAGTCACTTATAGCTCCCTCTAAAAGCCGTTTATTAGACGTATCAATCAATATGTGCGACATCACCGGTTTTCTCGATTGAAAGCCGGTGTTAAAACAGTGATCACAGCCCTTTAAAGTGGCTTGAGCTTTAGACGTATGCGCCGCAGACATGACGGATTGAGAGCCACATTTTTCGCAATATAATCGCACTAATCTTTGGCTGAAGACGCCGAGCAAGCAATCCGAAAGCAAAGTGGCGTCCACGTTCAAATTGAGTAGCCGTTTCAACGACCCAATAGGGTTATTTGCATGGACTGTGGTAATTACCAAATGCCCCGTCATCGCCGCTCTTACCGCAATTTGGGCGGTTTCTTCGTCACGTATCTCTCCAACCAAAATTACGTCTGGGTCATTGCGCATAAGCGATTTGAGACCGTTTGCAAAATCAAACGCAACCGTTTCATCAACTTGGGTTTGAACAATATCATCAAAATCGATCTCTACCGGATCTTCGATAGTCATAACATTTAGGCCGCGGCCTTTAAGCTCATTTAATAAGCTATAAATCGTCGTGGTTTTGCCTGACCCGGTTGGACCGCAGACCATAATCAAGCCATTCTGTTTTAAAATAACTTTTCTTAGTGCCTTTATATGACCCTCTGACAGCCCTGTATTTTCTAAAGTAAATACGTTTGGATCTTGATTAAATATTCGTAATGCAATGCGTTCTCCAGCTTGAACTGGCATTGAGGCGCTGCGGATATCGACGGACTTACCTTTGTGAATTACGGTGAAGCGACCATCTTGCGGCTTTCGTCGTTCGGTTATGTCCATGCCGCTCAGCAATTTAATTCGGGCGGCGAGCATTTTGGAAATGCGTTTATCTAACTCTGCGTAATTCATTAAAATTCCATCGAATCGCATTTTAATTAAAAGCGATTGCGACGTTGGATCGATATGAATATCAGAAGCTCCGCGAGCAATAGCAACAGATATCAGATTGTTAAAAAGCCTTATCGCAGGGGTGTCAGCATCCGGTGCCGCGTTCAACGCGATTTTTGCGGATCGTTGAAATTCCTCATCGGTCACAAATTGATCAATTTGTAAGTTGATCGATTTTGTTTGCTCTTTGGCGTTTATGAAGTTCTGATGCTCCGCTTGGTCAGCAACCTCAAATGACGTTTTATCCCCTAAAATATATCGTAATTCTGATTTTGTAGCAGAGTCCAGATCTTCAGCTGAGAAAACGGTTATAGGGTCGATATTGAAATCGATATGAACTCCTAAAAGGTCTGCACGCTCTTTATCAATCATTATTTTGTGACGCCGCGCTTGCGGGTTCTTTTATCGCGCTCGGGAGGCGTTTTCCAATCGCGTCAACGTCAAAGTAATTTGATTTTTCTGTAGGGCTTTTATAAAGCTCCGTCCCCAGTGTTTTTTGCCATGTATTATAAATTTTCTTGCGGTCCTTTTTCGTATTGACCAGCGTCGGTCGCAGGAAAATAGCCAAATTGCGGCTAACTGAATTGGTGACCTCTTGTCTGAAAGCACTCCCTATCACGGGCAGATCCCCCAGAAATGGTACTTTCGTTATCCCAACTTCTTGCTGCTCAACTTTTAGCCCACCTAATGCTACGGTTTCACCCTCATTGGCTGAAATCACCGTAGAAATCTGCCGCTTTACCGTCACAACATCGCTTAGCCCAGGTGCCGATCGATCGATCCTAGATTCTTCCTGCCAAATTTCCATTACTATATTTTTATTTATGCCAATTTTTGGTTTAAGCTTTAAGAGGGTTCCAAGGTCTTCGCGCTTTATTGTCTGAAATGGTGCGGTATTGTCACCGCCTTGATTGGTATATTGCCCGGTAATAAACGGAACATTCTGACCCACAAGAATAATAGATTCTTTATTTTCGGTCGCCATCAGGCTGGGTGTGGCGAGAATTCGATTGTCCGTATCCCCCTGTAGCGCCGTGAGCATCAACCCGATGTCAGGAACGACATTTGCACCCCGCCCCGCGGCGAAGATTCCACCAGTTGCACCGGCAAGAAAGGGATCTCCGGCTGCCGCCCCTATGTTCACCCCTGAAACGCCGGTTACAACAGAGGCGGCCAGGTTATCACTATTGACTGAAAACTGTAGGCCGAGTTTTGCAGCTGTTTCTTCTGAGACCTCGGCAATGATCACATCGACATACACTTGCCTTGGTGCTCGATCGAGCTGTTTGATTATTGTTGAAATATTTTCAACCTCCCACCGATCTCCACTTGCTATTATTTGGTTCGCGCTTGGATGGGGCGCCACACTTATATCTTTCGTCTCTCCGGCTAGAATAGTTTGTAGGTTTTCAACGATCTCTTTGGCATCAGCATAATTCAAATCAATTACTATTGTGGCTGTTTTTGGCAGGTCATTTTTAATTATATTATCTGCCTCATTAATCTCCGTTTCGGATGATGTTTTTTCCGTTACGGGGGTTTGATAAGGAAGCTGGGTCAGTAGATCTTTCAGAAATACTAGATTAACATTATCCCCCAAAAGCAGAACTGATTTGGAATCGAGCGATTCCTCAATAACTTGCAATTCTTGAAGTCCTTCGTCTGATTTAATGAGGGTTTTCAAGCCTGAAAACGATATTTTGTCATTCAACATGACCCGTTTTAAAAGGCGTTTTGGTTTAGGTTCTTCCGGCTTCATGGGTGCGGTGATTGTCTTGCTTGAGATTTTATAAGACCGATCGGCCAGTTTGCTAACCGTGCCACCGGCCCCTTCAACAAGTTCAACCAATAGAGAATGAATTTCCTCATTTCCATTTAAGTTTTCGCGAGAAATAGAAAAGGTTTTTTGTGTTTCAAATTCCAAAATGTAGGTGTTGTCAGTGAGGCTAGAGAAATATGCAACTACTTCATTTAATTTGCTGTCCAATAATTTAAGCGATGCACTATGCGCAGGTATTGACCCAAAAACTGGAAGCCAAAAAATTAAGAAGATAATTCTGAAAAAAATCTGTTTCATTTCATATACACTTTTATCAGCTTCAACTTTGCGTTGCGTTGAATTTCAACATTGAAAGTTCCAAACTTTCCTTTTTTGTTAATGTGTTCCAGCAGTGTTTCGACGTTATGCGCTGGAATCCCATCGACGCTTAAGACCAAATCGTTTTTTTTGAAGGGTGTTAACTGAAAGAACATTAATGGGAAGTCTTCAGAAAGTAACCATCCATTTCGACCTCCCCGGCTCCGTGAGGCCACCGGATGAATATTAAAGTTCTCAATAAGAATATTTGGAAGCCCAAGCGCCTTGGCAACGCTTTTGGCTCTTAAAAGCTCGTCTACGGTTGCGGTTAATTGGCGCTTTGTTTGGCTTTGAAGTTTTGCCACGGCTTCCGTATTTTGATTTAGCACATCTGAAGGTTTATCTTGGCCATCAAGGTTTAATATATATTCATTTCCATTTCTCGAGATAAAAACCAACTTCTGTTCTTTAATCTCGGACAATAGCAGTTCCTTACCATCGAAGTAAAATTCTTTACCGGGTTCGACAAGCAGCAGGGTTTTATCTTCCAGCTTATTGAAAAGGTAAGAGGCATAGTCAGCGTCCTCAAAGCTCGCAATAAGCTCAAGCCCATTAATATTTTGCTGCTCGTGTTCGGGCCAGAATAAACGCTTTAAGTTCACCTCTGCCAAGGCCCTTAGGGGCATCAAGGCGACGAGTGCCGCAACAACGACGAATATGGGTATTCTTATTGACATGTTGTTAAAGCTTGAGACGCTCCGTAATTTAGAATTGATTTTGACCTTATTAAAGATCTTCTTGTAATCAAACCACTTCTATAGCGCTATGCATAAACTTATCGGTTCAAATCAAGCCTTCACATAGCTGGAGGTTTCAGACAAGTTTTATTATCGTGCAAGAAGTTTCGGCGAACGTTCTTTTTCGCCAGGGTCTGACGTGAAGGTATTTGTGCTGCTGAATATCCCGGTCTAATGAATGATCACGACCGCCTAAAGTATAGAAGTAAATGAAATCAAAATTTAATATATTTTAAGCAACTTTTTTCGCATGATTGAAGTATAGTATTTTCATTGAAATGCAGATGCCCGCGATGCCGATACGTTCAATTTAACGTATAAGTACCTACCTGCGGACCCGACTTCAGGGATAACCGCCAAAGATAAGCTGAATTATATATTAATGGCAGTAGATTGCTCGGATAGGGCAGTCTCACAAGAAGCTGGTTTGCTCGCAAAAGGCTTGGTAATTAGCCATGCTGATATCTCTAATACAGTTTCAGATCGCTAATTCAAAACCAACCCTAGATCGATGCAGCTTACATGAATTATTTATATAGAATGTTACTTTATCTGAAAAATTATTACATCTGCTTACCAAGAGGCGAGTGGAAGTAAGATTTAGAAACTATTGGATGATGGTGGCATAGGTTTGGCTTTAAGGGCGCTTATAAGACTCAAAAGTGATGGGCAGGGGGCATCAAGTTTTGCAGCTTAATGGGGACCTATGATAAAGTTTTGTAAAGACAAACGGAAAAACAGTATTTCCTTTGGTCTGCATTTTATCATGAGCGCGAAGTTTAGAAAACTATGCTCGGGAGAAAAGCGAAGCGCCGATATGGATCGCCGAATGAGATCGTTAAAGATAGGCTTTTATTTTGAGGTCCAGCAGCCAAAGAGCTAGGCTTTGCGGATAAACAAGTTGCACAGCAATGGCTGAATAACAGAGCTGAGAATTCACACTTAACCTCTCGAGGATGAGAACGGGCGATGAAGCGTTTCCGGCGCATGCACAGTCTACAAAGGGGCCTAAATTCCGGCCTTATTTCAAAATAACTTCAATTTCTAAAGATCCCTAGCAACGTGTATCAACACCAAGCTAAACCGCGAAGTTGCTCTGATCGAGTGGTACTGCCTCATTATTCCGTAAATTGGATGCTTCCGTCACTTGTGATGCTTGAGCCGTTCGGTTTCATGGCATTTTTTGCTATCGCTGGGTATGTTGATTAAAATCGAAGCATAAGGTCAGCTACGTTCATCACGAGCAGCGTCCGTTAACGTGTTTGAATTCTGCTTTTGAACGCGTTCATACTCTTCTAATCCCTGCTCCATCATTGCCTGATGCCCTTTAGCTTGCCGGATCAAAGCCAATCCTAAGATCCAACCGATCGCCAAAGAACCTATGCCAAAAAGTATCATATTGCGCACAATCCAAAAAGGCTGCCCATTGATGTGATCTGCATAGGCTCCAAAGAAAAATAGCGAAGAAGTTAGCGACAAACCAATTATAAGTAACACTCCATAACCAATCTTAAATTTTGGAAACATGGCGGCTAATGCAACTATCGATAGGCGAATTATTAGCTTAATCATTATACGTTCCTTTAAGGGGTGGCATTATCCTGCTTCTTTGGGCGCAGGGTCGTTTATTTTTAATTGATATTGTACTTATTTGGACTTTTCTTATTCAAAGGCCTCACCCTCGGCGATATAGTTTGGCGCAGGAATACATGCAAAATTTCCCGTAATTCCCACAGTTCCGACCTCTTCCATTTGAGCAGCTGCGTTTAAACATTCTTCTTTTGTATCCATTTCACCAACGGTAAGCAGGCCATTTATCGCTGTGAAAACTAATATCCAGGAATATTGAAACAATCTAATTTTCCTTCTAAGGGGTCAACGTCCTGCCGCTTTTGGCAGTCCCGACTATTGATTAGGTACAACTATGTCTTGAACCTGCGAAACCTAAGCGCAGCCAACGAGGACAGGCATATCCTACACAAACAAAGAACAATAGAAATGACAAATATATTTAATTAAATGTTGCATAGATAAACATTATTCTCCGACCGCCATATTGTGGTTATACGATAAAGCAGAGTCTCCCTGTATCAAACTGGTTCTGGTTCGGCGGTGGATCTCTTAGGTTCAACACCAGCGGCTCAAACGCTTAAGGGCCTTACCTGGAACTTTTGTTACCCTTTAAACACTCAACTTGTTCGGCCCAACATCTCCGGCTTTCTTATTAACGCCATCACCCCGTAAACCTTTGCATAACCAAGCGTATCTGAGCGGCGGTATAGCTAGGCTTTCTACCCTTGCAGCTTTCCGGTTTGTTAGCTTTAGCATGCGCAATACCTTCTAACGGGGCTTTCTTCATCGCTAACTCTTATGGCTTTGCGATTGGTGACATAAAGGTAAGCATTGCATCGCGTGAGGTTGTGGCCAGCGCATCAGATGGCTTGGTCTCAAACGCTAGAAGGTTGAAGATCGCCTTAATGGTAACGCTATAATCCAAGAATAACCGGATATTCTTTTTGGTGTCATCGTCGCTACGACCAAACTGGTCTGCTTTTTCTGGTCATAAAAGCGTCTTCCTCTCGGGGCGAATAAGAGAGATGCCATCGGTTTGGGCGTTCAGCTTGGAAAGTGTAAAAAAAACTGACATTCGCGCATCTGCAATAACCTCTTTTTTTATCAAACCTGACTGTTTTTATTGAGGTGGCTAATGCTTGATGGATTGCGTTGATATGCTGGCTCTCAGATATAAAAACGTCTAACTCATCTGTTAGATCAAATTAATGAATGGGGTGTCCTGTGCGTTTTGTAGCCTTTGGTGTCCAGTCAATCCCAATTCTAGGGGGTGTTCGTGAGTTGGCTTACCATAATCGGGTATAGCTTTTAGCCACAAATTACTCGCATTCAGCGATGGCTGCAGCCATGCCCATGCCAGTTGCTACATTCACCAACGGCAAAGAAGCCGCTGCAGCCGTACACTCAACTTCACCCCGTATGAGAGGTTTATCGTCTGGCGCTTTCAAGTTGTAATACGCCATAGAGCCGCCGAGCGCTGCTATGATCACGACCAGTGTTATGATTTGGCTAGTGTTCATTAAGTTTATTTTTTCTGCTGCTTTTTCTGCTCTTTGGGTTTTTTACGCTTAGAGTCCCGTAGTTTTTCTTTGGCTTCCGTACTTAGCATAATGGCTACTGCCCGCAGATCTGTTTGCTCTAAGCGTTGCGTTTGCGTGTCACTATTCGTTCGAACTTGCTGTAGTGGATCGTTTCCTGACTTCTGCTTCAGCATCAAGGCATCATTGAAGGCTTTTAGCATTTGGCCCGAGTTTTTATTCAGTTTGGCATCCATACAATAATGATAGCAGAAGAAGCCTGGTTGGTTAAGCAAAGCTTTCATTCGGGTCAGTTGACGCCTGCGCAAAAAAAACATTGATCTGATAGTCTCTGAAGGACGTATCTCTTTCATGATTAAAAACAATAACCGCCCCGCTAAAACCCCGATCAGGGCAAAGGCCGCCAAATTTGCTTTTACGGTAAGCCAATCTGATCGATTGATGTTTGGCATAACGATATACGCGGCTTTGGCGTTTTTACTGATCACGCACAGCTGATTAAGTGTTTTCCTCGCTAATCAGCCAGAGCAAGCAATGATTACAATGCCCCCTGAGCTAAAGATACTCTTGATATATTGCTTGCTGGTAATGCTGATGCTGGTGGCACAATCAATCTTGGCGGTACACCAGCATGGGCTAAGGCCATTGGTTGGTTCAAGAGATGGCATAGAATATACGGGCTTAGCTGACCGAGCCATACGAGCGTTAAACAACACGCTCATCTCGCTTGTATTGATTATTCCCCCGGTTTTCACACTTGCTCTGCTGTCTGTTTCTACCAATATAACCACAGCCGTTTTGCAGGCATTCGTTGTGGTGAGAGTAGGGCACTTTATTGTGTATCTACTTGGGATTTCTTGGATAAGAAGCTGCCTGTGGTGGACAGGTCTTTTATGCACCGTTTATTTGTATGTGATCTGTTTAGGTCTTTAGCGAGACGTAAGGTTATATCTTTTGCCATGGAAACGGCTTCTCTTCACTCGCGCCAAGCAGAAATGCGAAGGCCTTATCATACCAACTCCTAAAGTTTGAGGCCAGTTCGGTGATAAAGACGTTTTTCTCCTTCGAGATAACAATCCACAGAAATTGCACGAATGCCAAAAATCCGATGATTGTTATGCCAATGTTCATCATTATGCCGATGACAAGCATCTGAAAGCCCCTCATGACAATCTGTTTACGCTCTGATGTTACAAGTTGTGACACTCTGCCCTCCTTTACCAAGGGTGGATATAAGAAGACTATGCTGCGGCTTCAACACCAAGCATCCCCCCCCTTAGCGGGGGCCTGTGGGGGGATGCTCAATAGTGGCGTTTTTGCGCTTAAATATGCGGGGGTGTAGGCATGCAGCCTATCGCGTTTAACTTTTGGTCGTGATCTTGATTAAGATTCGCACGCGCAGTGGCTTTTCTCCAAAATCAGCGTTGAACAGCCCATCCTTGAGCCCGGAACGCATAAGATAAAACTTTCTGCAGAGAATTCTGGTGCCTTCATCGCAGCCCGCAGTATTTACTATTCTATCTGTTCTTGGGCTACTCAGGTTGCGATCTAGTCGTTGTCCCGCCTATGCCCATTGTTGTATTTACGACATAAGCAGTTGAGGGGGTAGCAGAGCCATTGAATTTTTGGCGCACTTTTTGCTCTTTAGGAAGATAAAGCAATAAAGGATCGAAAAAATGTCAGGCTCCCTAATAAGTGCAGATTTAATTATTGAAGGTGACATAAAGAGTGATGGAAACTTGACTGTCGATGGAAGAGTGGTCGGGAATGTCAGCTGCATAAATGTGACGATAAATTCGGGTGGGTTTATTCAAGGAAACATAAAAGCACATCATCTTGTCAGCCTTGGAAGTATTTCAGGGGATATTCACGCCAAAAGCGTTGATCTGAAAGAAGGCTCGACAACTAAGACCAATTTGGAAAGCGATAATCTGCAAGTCAGCTCTGGGGCAGTTCTTCAAGGACAAGTAAATATCAGCGGAGCATCGACTTAACCCTGAAGGGCATAAAATAAAATTACACCTCAAGTCAAAGCGCATATCAGGCGTGGTTTCTATCACAGAGACACCGCTTGCAGATGGTTTGGTTGCCGGGGCGGGTTTGAATTTGGCCTGATGTTTTGTGGTCCGGATCTAGCGTTTGAGAGCAAATATTTTTTAAAGGAACCTTATGGTCCACTATTGGGGGCTAAGCTGCTTACCTCTGATAAACGCCACTGGCGCGAGATAGCGGCTCACGGACCTTTACCTGCTATTATTGGTATCTGTTCTTGATCAAGCGCCTTGGCTAATCTGCCCAACAACAAAGAGCCGTCAGAATAAAACCTTTCCAATATTGGGTTTTAAGAAGTCTGGCTATTTTAAGGTGAGCCTTCTCTATGCGCTTATCTATGCGTGTCTGATTTTTTTCACCTTCTACATAGCCGATGAAGCCGCCCAATTTCACGCCGTTAGAGTTTGCAGCAGCTAATGAAGCATTCGCTCTTGAACTGATTGCTTGGGCTTCTTTTGGGCTCTAAGGGCGTGTGGTTCCACTGGCATAATCAACCCCGGCACGATGAAGGATATATGAAACTTTTGGCGCCGGTAATCTGATCAAAACTCTTCTAAGCCTGATCTCGTGAGGGGCTATTTACAGTAATTTTATCAGTAGGTTATCTATCGGTAGGCTGCTTTAGTCTGGTGATATCTGGAGCGGGTAGCGGGAATCGAACCCGCACCTTAAGCTTGGAAGGCTCTTATGATACCATTTCACCATACCCGCACTCTGATAGCGCGTGATAGAACATGGTCCATGGGGCGTCAAGCGCGAAGATAGGCCTTTCGATGGCGAACATTACAATTCATGTGCACAGGTCTGAAATCGCGGATCGAGAAGGCAGTTTAAAGCGCCATATTCCTCGCAAAAGCTGGCTTGGGCGGTGGTTTACCCTTTGCGCCGTACCGCACCCGGGTGTTTCAACAAGCGGGCAACCTCTGGTCAATATGATCGCGCTCGGCTAGGAACCTTTTATGTTAAACTGCCTAACCTATCCTTGCGCGCAGAACGCTGCCTCGCTGCTTATCGTACATGGGTTATACGGGTCTGCGCGCAATTGGGGCGTGATCAGCAAGCGGCTTTCGGATCAATTTAATGTTTATGCCGTTGACCTGCGCAACCATGGCGATAGCCCCTGGTATGACAGCCAATCTTATCACGATATGGCGCAGGACTTGGCCCAGATCATTCAGCATATTGGCCACCCGATGCATGTTATTGGCCATTCAATGGGCGGTAAAGCGGCGATGGTTTTGGGCCTAACGGAGCCTAATCTGGTTGAGAGATTGCTGATCGCCGATATCGCCCCCGTCGCCTATGGCCATGACCAAAGCCAGTATATTGAAGCGATGCAGCGGCTGGATCTTTCGCAAATAAGCACCCGCGCCGAGGCGCTCCAAGCTTTGGCTGCCGATGTTCCCGATCTCGCTTTGCGAAATTTCTTCCTGAGATCACTGGATTTGAAAGAAAAGCGCTGGAAGCTGAACCTAAAAATTTTGCAGCAAGAGATGCCTCAAATTCTGGGCTTTCCCGAGCTTACCGAAATTTTTCAAAAGCCTTGTTTGATGTTGGCGGGCGCAGAAAGCACCTATGTTGCAAAAGAAATGCGCCCGCGCATCAAGGATCTGTTTCCAAATGCAAAATTTGCCAAAATACCCAGAGCTGGCCATTGGCTGCACGCGGATCGCCCGCGCGCTTTTGAGGCAGCAGCGCGGTTGTTTTTTGCCTGACAGTCTGCCGTTGCTATCATTGAAGAAGTCCGCGGCGGTTTCACACCTTGACCAATCTTTCATTTCAACTCATATCCTCAGTCATGACAGAGCTTAATAAAATTCGAAATTTTTCCATTGTTGCGCATATTGACCATGGAAAATCCACTTTGGCAGACCGGTTGATCCAAGAAACCGGAACCGTCAAAGACCGCGATATGAAAGAGCAACTGCTTGACGCGATGGATATCGAACGCGAACGCGGCATCACCATCAAAGCCAATACGGTGCGCATTGATTATCAGGCAAATGATGGCGAAACTTATGTGCTTAATTTGATTGACACCCCCGGCCATGTTGATTTTGCCTATGAGGTCAGCCGGTCTATGCGCGCGGTTGAAGGATCCTTGTTGGTGGTTGACAGCACGCAAGGGGTTGAAGCGCAGACCCTAGCCAATGTGTATCAAGCGCTTGATGCAGATCACGAGATTGTGCCCGTTTTGAACAAAATAGACCTGCCGGCAAGCGATTGTGATCGGGTGGCCGATCAGATCGAAGACGTGATTGGGATTGACGCCTCCGAGGCGATCCAAGTCAGCGCCAAAACGGGTGTAGGAATTAAAGAGACATTAGAGGCAATCGTAAGCCATCTACCCGCGCCGACCGGTGAGCGGGAGGCCCCTTTAAAAGCGATGCTGGTCGACAGTTGGTATGACAGCTATTTGGGCGTTGTTGTGCTTGTGCGCGTGATGGATGGCACGCTGAAAAAAGGCGAGCGGATTAAAATGTTATCCAACGGGTCAACGCATCATGTTGATCGTATTGGGGTTTTTCGGCCTCAAATGGAGCAGGTCGACGCGTTGGAGCCGGGTGAAATTGGCTTTATCACGGCATCGATCAAACAAGTGCGGGACACGCGCGTGGGTGATACGATCACGCATGAGAAAAAAGGTACAGAAGACGCGTTACCCGGCTTTAAGCCCAGCCAACCCGTGGTGTTTTGCGGGCTGTTTCCGGTCGATAGCGCAGAATTTGAAGATTTGCGCGACGCCATCGAAAAGCTTTCTTTGAATGATGCCTCTTTTAGCTCAGAAATGGAAACATCTGCGGCCTTGGGCTTCGGGTTTCGCTGCGGGTTTTTAGGCTTGCTACATCTGGAAGTAATCCGTGATCGGATCGAACGCGAATATAATATCGAGCTTATCACAACGGCACCTTCGGTGATTTATCACATATATATGCGCGATGAGACGATGGTTGAATTGCACAATCCGGCCGATATGCCCGATCTCAGCAAGGTTGATCATTTAGAAGAACCCCGTATCAAAGCCACCATTTTGGTGCCGGATGAGTATCTGGGAGATGTGCTGAAACTCTGCCAAGATCGTCGTGGCATTCAAGAAGATCTTACCTATGCTGGAAGCCGCGCAATGGTGGTCTATGACCTGCCGCTGAATGAGGTGGTGTTTGATTTTTATGATAGGCTTAAATCTGTATCTAAGGGCTATGCGAGCTTTGATTATACGCTGACGGGCTACCGCGAAGACAGCTTGGTTAAAATGTCAATTTTGGTGAATGACGAGCCCGTCGATGCGCTGTCGATTATGGTGCATCGTGACCGCGCTGAAACCCGTGGGCGGGCCATGTGCGAGAAGCTGAAAGATCTTATCCCGCGCCATATGTTCAAAATACCGATACAAGCGGCAATTGGTGGCAAGGTGATCGCGCGTGAAACGCTTGCGGCACTGCGCAAAGACGTTACGGCCAAATGCTACGGCGGAGATGCCACGCGAAAGCGCAAACTTTTGGATAAACAAAAAGCGGGTAAGAAAAAGATGCGTCAGTTTGGAAGGGTTGATATCCCTCAAGAGGCCTTTATCTCAGCGCTCAAAATGGATGGTTAAACCTGTTTTAGGCCGTCCAAATTTCACATTGAAAGCAACCTGAAATCGGGCAGATGGCTGCGCGGTGCCAAACAGCGTTTCGCAACCGAGAAAAGGTTGACACAAAATTCCACTTGCGTCGGCCTGATCCGGGCGACACTCTGTAAATTGTATATAGTTTTGCGATAAACAGGTTGGCTTGCATGGTGAAAAAATATCTCCCCGCTCAAATCCTGCTGCATTGGTTGGTTCTGGGCTTTGTGGCGCTGCAATATCTATTGCATGAGCCAATTTCAGAAAGCTTTGAGAAACGCCTCGAAGGCGCTGAGGGGGCAACTTCGGGCCTCGTAGCATTACATATTTTTGGAGGAACCTTGATTTTGGTGTTGATGATGGTGCGTTTACTGCTGCGCTTGTCAAACGAGTTGCCAGCTTATCCGAAAGAAAACGCGCCTCTTCAAAAGTTGCTATCCCAAATCGTCCATTGGTCATTTTACGGGCTTTTATTCTTATTGCCGCTGACCGGGGCCGTTGCTTGGTTTCGGCTGTCTGAGGCAGCGGGTGATCTGCACGAGGCGCTACGGGGGGGGCTTTTGCTTGTGATTGCGCTGCATGTTGGGGCCGCGCTGTTCCATGAATACCTTCAGAAGACACCGATATTACAACGCATGTGGTGGGGTTAGCAGGGCAGGCTTGCAGCTTATAGCCGGGTGCCGCCTGAGCGCCTGTGTTTAAAGCAAGGATCTGGATTGGATGGTACCGTCTCCCCGGTTTGAACGGGGGACCTCTGGATCCACAATCCAGCGCTCTAACCAACTGAGCTAAGACGGCACGTGCAGGCGATGTAACTTTGCTGATGCGCGAATGCAAGCTTTAATCCGATCTCGAAGCGGCAAAAGTCAAAAATTCCAATCGCGATCGGCTTGCATAAAATAAGGAGCGCAGGTAAAAAATGATCCGCATATAAGGAGAGGCCACATGGGCATCAATAAGCAATCCGATCTCGAAGCCAATTTGCAGATCGGGCCCACGGATCGCGGTATGGTTCGCATTTATGTTGTTGGCGACGGCATCGAGATGCCCATGGATTTTGACCCGAGCGATGCGGAAGAAATCGCTGAGGAAATTATGGTGGCGGCAAAGGCCGCGCGCGGGCTTTCTGGTTCATCAAACTGACATCTTAATATTGCGCCGCAGGATCGCGAAGAAGTGCCAGGCGCCGCGCTGCGCGCCGCGCAAACCGGTGAATGATAGATTTTCTACGCGCCGGGCTTAAGGTGCTTATGGGCGCGTCGCGCATCAGTTCAGCATCATAGCCATCTGCCCAAAACACGCCTGTCTGCTCAGGCAAAATATCCACCGGAAAATCTGTTGGAACCGCCCAAAAATATTGGTCACACCAGGGCAAGTAATTCTGCCATTTCCCGTCAGACATAAAATCTTCTCGGCTCGATTTACACTCAATAATCCAAATTTCGCTTTTGGTGCCCAAAGCCAGAAGATCCACGCGCAAGCCCTTTATTGGGGGGAATTCTTCAAGGCTTACAAAGCCGAGCCCGGTTAAATGCCGCGCCATTCCCCTTGCCAGCAATTGACCCGTTTTTAATGTTTTCGCAGGTTGTAAATCCATCTTGTGAAAGTGCGGTATCGGGTTTGACTAAGCAAGGTTTGATTGGTTTTATGGGCGAAATATTCACCAAATTATCGGGAAGCCTTGCCATTTTAAAGCGCAAGCACTACGTGACAGTGAGGCGGGTTCTGTTCTTCGCGTCTACGGTTGCATTCCGGTGGCCTTAAGCAATTCCGAGGGAACTGGCTCTGTTTGAACCCTGGTTCATTTATCTGGTGCCCACCTGTACATACAGGTCCTCGGGAATGAGAGAACCCCACGGTTGCTACGGGCCCGCCACTTACTTTCTGTGTTGCAGCGTAAATCTGAAACCGCATCACGTCAAATAAGCACTGTCGTTATAGAGCCTTTTACAGCTTCAAACTGAGCCCGCGCGGAAAAGTAAGATGTTTGGGCGACGGCTCAAAAATGCCTGGGTTAGCTGTCCAACTAGGCCCTTATCGCAATCTGCATCTCTGGCTTAGCGTGAGCTCAAGCGCCATTAATCCAGGGCTAAAGTCAGCGTTGAGCAGATAACTGATAAAAACGCTCCATTAGGCGCTTAACCTTATGGGGTATTTAGAGTTCGGACGCGCGTTCCCTCTGATCTTTTGAGCGATTATTACTGGCCTAATAGTTTTCAGAATCCTAAATCGTGCTTTGGATAGATTGTTAAGTTTTATAAGTGGCGCTGAGCAGATTATGCGCTCTATCTTTTGCATATGTCTCAATTCCTTAAAAGGAATGCGCGCTTGCGGTTCCGGCACTAGAGAAATTAAAAACGTAGATATTTCTGCTTCACATTCGCGAAAGACTTGTCTATTGCACGTGCGTATAAGTGCGGTCGTGGCGGAATTGGTAGACGCGCAGCGTTGAGGTCGCTGTTCTTTAACCGGAGTGGAAGTTCGAGTCTTCTCGACCGCACCATATTTTCAGTATAACTTATTGTAATTCCTTCGAGTTTAATCATCGAGGGAGACCGTCGTGTTGCACATTCCGTACACAATATGCCGTTCAGGCACCTATTATTATAACCGCCATGTACCTAAACACGCAGTGGAAGCTTACGGTGCGTTCATCAGGCAAGCCTTATCCAAATGCCCGGAAGAGGCTGAGGCTTATGTAAAACGTCTGGGTAATGTATTGGAGGGATCTTGGAGTAATACGACCTCAATACAGCCTGTTGATATTCCAACTATTTTATTCAGCTTCAAACCAAGATCTTTTAAACTTTCTGAAATTGCAACGGACTTTGATGGTCTTACTGCGCATTGCCTTAGGCATACCTTCAGAGACCGTCTGAGAGCTGTGGAATGCCCAATGGATCTGATTGATCAGATTGGTGGGTGGGAGTCGGTAAGCTCAATTAGGAATAGTTATGAGCAAGGGTACACAATTGAATGCATACCCTTTATTTTTTCTAAGTTCATTATCAAGCTGAGCTCATGAAAGCGCCATTCACTTAAGACTAAAACTTAAACCTGCACCATATGAAACTTGTGCAGTGTAGTCACTGTAAGTCGCACTCAGAGAATATCTCATATTCGAATCTGGGAGAACACCACCAAGACCAACTGCAATTGCATTTTCATTGTCCATCGAGCCAAGACCAAACCCCAAGTCTAGTACGCTGTCAGGATTATACATCATATTCAATTGTGCAGCAGCCATTACCATGGCGCCAACACCGTCAACATAACTCTTGTTGGCCGCTTCATTCCCAGTCTTGGGCTTAGGAACCTCTAAAGTACCTTTGATGATCGTTTTATGGCTGGCGTTATTCCCAAGTTGCAATGTGCCGCTTGAAGAATAGACTTCATCATTCCCACTCGCACTTACCGCCTCATCTGACAAGACAATAGAGTTTTCACCAATATGAACTGTTCCGTCTTCTTCTTGCCTAAACAAAGAAGCGCCATCTGACGCCGTAATTTGGTTCGTAGAAAAATTGCCCTTGGTTGCTACTGTATCTTCTGTGGCAGTTGCGTTGCTGATATTTTCCGAATAACTTTTAAAGTTTATTAAGGTAGAGCTCGATGTGTCTCCGGTTTCCGCTAAAATAACCTCGAAGCCGGCCGCTGTTGCGCTGTCATATCCTTCTTGACTGGTAGCTATCAATTTTTCAGAAATTATGGGCATCGAAAAAATGACCAATATGGCTACTCCAGCAAAACTAATTTTTTTTGAACTTAAAATTAATCCAAATATAATTAATGTTATTATAAA
>ENA-ORDA01001149-ORDA01001149.1-marine-metagenome-genome-assembly--contig:-NODE-1149-length-23311-cov-7.824180_pt1 | contig 23311 bp, 43 predicted proteins | sample MGYA00237778_ERZ508506 | MGnify/ENA primary metagenome ERZ508506 (study PRJEB26177, sample SAMN06267891) | marine metagenome | isolation source: Monterey Bay, California, USA | place: Pacific... | reverse complement strand
AAGAATTGATGAAAGAAGAAGAAAACATGAACAGAGTAGAAAAACGTATCGTAAAAGAATTAATCGAGCAGGAGTATGATGGTATGGATAGTGTAGAACAATCTCGTGTATACGACAGCAATGGTTTTTATACAGGTGACTTTCTTAATGAGTATGCTGCAATGATTCCAGAGCGTGAAGAGTCTGATGTAGACTTCCACGGTGACTTTGACAAGATGACTGCAGAACAACAGGACGCAATCATTAACCCAAAGCACTACAAGATGCTACCTGCGGAGGCTATCGCTAAGCATCCAGACGGTATGGAGTACATCGACTTGATGGCCTTCCTACTTGAAGGTCACGAGGGTGTACAGGCGCATCTCTTAGGGCAGATATACAAGTACTCTATGCGCTTGGGTAAGAAAGATAACAAGCTACAAGATGCCAAGAAGATTGAATGGTATGCTGCTCGTTTAGTAAAGGAAATTACTAATGGATGATTGGGAAATTGCAGAACAAGAAAAAGCTTATAAATACGCCAAGCCTAATCTTGTACGGGCCTTGCATGACTTGAATGGAGCACTTCATTGGTTACATGAAACTGGTGACTGGAATTCAGAATCAGTTGATGAAGTATTTCGTAAGTTAGATGAAGCAAAAGACATATTAAAGGTGATTGTAAAATGAACTATCAGTTATCACAAATAAAAGAAATGGCTAAGAATTATCGTGAGTTGCATCCTGATTACTCTATTCGTGATGCAGTAGTAAAAGCTAACGAAGCTTATGACATCTTTCGAGATGCAGAGTTTGAGGTACAACTCAAGAAATAAACGTAACTACTAACAAGCTAGGAGATTTTATGAAGTTAGTATTTGATATTGAGGCTAATGGCCTCTTGGATACCGTGGACAAGTTTCATTGTGCAGGTGCCATAGATATAAACACAGGGAAAGAGTATTGGTTTAGACCAAATGAGCTCGCTAAGTTCCTTGTGTTTCTAAGTGAAGCAGACACAGTTATAGCTCACAACGCGTTTGGCTATGACATCCCTGCCTTAGAGAAACTATCAAACTACACTTGGCACATGCCACCTCAAAAGGTGCAGTGTACTAAGGTTATGTCTCAGGTTCTCAACTACAGACGCTTTGGCTTCGGACACTCTCTCAAGCTATGGGGTGAACACTTCGGAGACCAGAAAGGTGACTACAACGGTGGTTGGGAAGAGTTTAACGAGGACATGTTTGAATACATGAAACAAGATGTTAGGCTCGGTGCTAGAGTATATAAAGCACTAATGCAAGAAACTAAAGCAGCTGTTCAACACATGGGTTCTAAAAAGATTCTTAAAGCTCTTCGTAGTGAAATGGAGATGGATAGAATCATGGCAGAACAATGTCAGAACGGCTGGCAGTTTGATGTTAAAGGTGCTAAAGCACTCTTAAGTACTATTGAAACAAGGATGACTGAGATTGAGACTTTTATCAATCCCAAGCTTCCTGCAAGAGTAAAGAAGGTAGATGATGGCCCCAAAAGCCCTAAGTATACAAAGGCAGGTAAACTTGCTAGCCACCTCGATAAGTGGTTTCAGCTTGATGGTAAGTGCTCTGTTGATTCTTCTCCTTTGTGGGGAGAATTCTCTAGGGTTGATTTTATTGCTGGTGACATCGGCAATACTGATACTGTTAAACGCTTGTTATACTCTCTTGGTTGGAAACCAGACGAGTGGAACTGGAAGAAAATTAACGGCCAATTCATCAAGGTCTCTCCAAAGCTTACCGACAGTAGCTTGGAAGGACTCGGAGATGTAGGTAAGGCACTAATGGAGTACTATACACTTCGCTCAAGAAACTCAATTATTAAAGGATGGTTCGATTATGTTGATTCTAAGTCTCGTTTGCATGGTGATGTATTTAATGTTGGAACGCCAACTTTTCGTCAGACTCACAAGATTATTGCCAATCTCCCTAGCGGCAAAGCTACGCTCGGCAAGGAGATTCGTTCTCTCTTTGTTACCCCTAGAGGCTATAAGTTGGTTAGTGCCGACTCTGCCGCTTGCCAGCTTCGTCTTCTTGCTCATTTCTTAAATGACAACGATTTTACTCATACTATACTTGAAGGGGATATTCACCAAAAGAACGCTGATATTCTTGGGTGTGACCGCCCTACTGCTAAGCCTTTTATCTTTGCATTTCTTTACGGAGCAGGGGGTAAGAAGCTTGGTAGCATTCTTGGAGTAAGTGACAAGGAAGGTAATAAAAAGAAACAACAGTTCCTAGATGCTATGCCTCAGTTGAAAGCGCTTATTAACAAAGTGCAGAAGATTGTAGACATTCAGGGTTATATTCCTGGACTTGATGACAGACCTATTCACACAGAGTCTGCTCATAAAGCCTTGAATTACCTTATCCAAGGTGCTGAAGCGGTTGTAATGAAGTATACAGTTATTATGATTGATAAGAAACTAAAGGAAGCTAACATTGACTACAAGCACCTACTGTTCTATCATGACGAGCATACTGTAGAAGTTCGTGAAGACCAAGCAGAAGAAGCAAAGCGTATTATTATGGAATGCTTTGAAGAAGCACCTAAAGAGTTGGGTGTTGATATTATGACATGTGGCGATTGCCTTATAGGAGATGATTATTATGACGTCCATTAGACCTTTCGATGAATCAGAACGACAAAGAGCAGCAGAACGTGCTCGTATTAATTCTCACGATGCTTTCATGGACTTCCCTCCTGTTAAGCCTTCTCTAACTGTAGAGGAACGCCTTGATGAGATTGAAGACCTACTTGAAGCTATGTGTGAAGACTTAACTATACAGCACATGCTTGAAGTACGTATGATGCGTAACAAGGCTAAGAAAGCAAAGAAGGATGACTCCGTTGTATACGATGTCAAAGCCAACTATCAGTGAGTATCAGCGGCGGCTGCGGATAAGAGTGTCCGTGGCTGCTTATGCTTATGAGTACATGAGTGACTCTATAATGAGCGATGAAGAATTCGATAAGCTGTCATTGCTTATTGACCCTGAAGTAACTACCGGAAACAGGAAGTTAGATAACTTCTTTAAGAAGAAATTTAAGCCGGAAACAGGTATGTGGATTCGTATGCATCCCGACACACAAGGCTTAGCAAACATTTATCATAGAGTCTGGAAGGACAGAGCATGAGCATTACAGTATCTTTAGAAGCACACGTACAAATTGCATTCGACAAGTTCTTTGAAGAGCTTAAGTTTCAAGGCTTAGACGTTTCTAGCCCTGTGCATGAAATGTTAACTGACCTTGAAGTTGATATTCAGGAAATCTTAACACAAACAGACCCAACACGTATTAGCGAGTTTGAAGACTGCTTTGAGGCAGGTAAACAAGAAGGCTATGACTGGGGTCATGATGAAGGTTATGATGCTGGTCTTGAAGTTGGTGAGCATGAAGGCTTTCTGCAAGGTCACGAAGAAGGCAAGGCTGATGGCTGGGATGAAGCCTTTGACGAAGGTCATGATGAGGGCTACAAGAAAGGTTATGAAGAAGGCTTTGACGGTGGCTACGAGCAGTGCATGGATGACCATAACATAGAGGATTAATATGAAACAATACCTGTGGAACGTATTTTCAGGCTTGTCATTCTTTATTAACTCGTTGGGTGGGGGTTCTCCTTATGAGACCTTCTGCTCAACTCAGTACAGAAGAAAGAAGGCAGGTAAGATTAATCTTGTAAGGGCTTTGGATTTCTTTATAGGTAAAGACCATTGCCTAGTATGTCACGTAAACACACAAATCAGAAAAGAAGTAGGATACAAAAATGATTGAAGTAGGAAAACCAGTAATTGTAACACCAAAGTGTAAGAAATCAAGCATCGAAGTAGAGATGTTTACTCATCCCGAAAAAGAACGTAGAGGTTTAAATACAGAGACGCTATGGCGTTCAGCTACATTCTTAGTAATCCCTAAAGATGAAATGGAGTGTATTCTTTTAGGTTCTTGTGTTTCTCATGATGAAGAATTCTGTACAGATAACTTTGAAGAGTGGGAAATGCTAGATTGTTGGGATGGCTGTATGGAAGAGTTTGTATTCTATTACGGTTGGTCAGATGAAGAAAAAGAAGCATTTCAAGAAGAATACGAAGAGTCTGATATGAGTATGTATGAGTTTGCAGCAGAGCATAAAGGCTATGTTGGACAAGAATGTATTTATTACATTGAAAACGGTATTAATGTTGAAGAGCACGAAGGAGCTTAAAAAATGATTACTGTAGAGTTAGATGAAGCAACTGAAGAACAAGTAATAACACTCTTAGACAAAGGAGGCTTTCATGAAGACGTACAGCTAATTGTTGATGAAGATGGTTTTTGTTTTATTCGACAATGGAACGAGGTAGATGGGCACTATAATGTCATAGAAATGTCATTTGATATGATTAATATGATGGTTAAGTCTCTAGACTTAGATGATGGTGTTTATGTTACTAAGCACCTAAACAATAAAGTACTTACAACTAAAATGGATTGGAGCCAAGATGAGAACAATCAGTAAAGAACTATACACAGACTTAGCTATAACCTTCTATGAGCAACCTCACCGTCACGTTCATGACTTAAAGAGAGGTCTTTTAGAAGAAGCCCAAGAGGTAGTTGATGCTACTGGTCGTGAGAACTTCATTGAAGAGCTAGGTGATGTACTATGGTATATTACCGTATTAGCTGATAATGCAGATTTATCTCTGGGTGAAATTATGTTAGCTAACATTAATAAGCTTGAAAGGAGAATGCTAAATGGCAAGACCCCCAAAGAAGTTTAAGACACTAGCAGAGGCTATGGCACATGGTGCTAAGCTTATGGGTAGCTACAAATACTTCCAAGTAGTAGAAAACAACATAGTAGGAGATTGGACATATGAGAAAATTCGACAAGATGTTTATGGAGATGGCTCGAGTCGCGGCTCTGGAAAGCAAAGCAACGAAACGAAAGGTCGGAGCCTTAGCCGTAAAAGATAACAATGTAATAGGAATTGGAATAAATGGAACACCAACGGGTTGGTTTACTAACGATGATATCGATGTTGATACGGGGAGAACGGCAGACGAAGTCCTCCACGCAGAAGAAAACTTGGTTAGCAAAATCGCTAGAAGCGGCCAAAGCAGCAGTGGTGCTACTCTTTATGTCACTACTGCTCCTTGTGTTAAGTGTGCTCGTCTTATTGCACAGTCTGGCTTTACTGGCGTGGTCTTTGATACTCACTATAAAGACGATGCTGGTCTGGTTCTTCTGGAAATCTTGGGAATAAAATGCCAACAAATTATGGTCTAAAATACTGCCCTATTATGACCAGAGGGGCTTTCCCTAAGGGGTGAATTAAAGGATAACTATATGTTAAGTATTATTGATGGTGATGTATTAGTATATATGTCTATATGGAAGAATGAAACACTAAATGAAGCACAAGGTAAGTTTAATGAACTATTAACTGATGTTATGTCATCTACATTCAGTACAGACTACGTCATGGCTATAGGTGGCCCTGATAACTTTCGAGTAGACCTATTTGACGATTATAAAGGAAATAGGAAGAAAGCCAAAGATACTAGACCTGATTGGTTTGGTGACTTGAAGTCTTGGGTTGTAGATACCTTTGAGGGTGCAATACTTACCGACAACTGTGAAGCTGATGATATGGTAAGGGTATGGGCTAATGAATGTGATGATGCGGGTATTCCTCGTGTTGTATGTTCAATCGATAAAGACCTTGATTGTATTGTTGGTAATCATTTTAATCCTCGAACACGTTCAATCTACCAGATAACAGAAGAATATGCAGAACGTTTCTATTGGCAACAAGTCTTAACCGGCGACTCTACGGATAACATCCCAGGGTTATGGAAGTGTGGCCCTGTAAAAGCTAAGAAGATTCTAGCTCCTGCAGAGACTCACAAAGACTTAATTAATGCTGTGTGTAGAGCTTATGATGATGCACACGGTGAAGAGGGCTATGCCCACCTCATTGCTAACGGACGTCTTATTCATATCTGGAGAAAAGAGCATGACTACTTCAAAATCAAAGAAGAAGTATACCAAGCCGCTATTGCTAAGTGAAATAGGGCATTGGAAGTTCTCAACTAAATTTAATCCTTGTGATTGGTTTGGTTTTCTATACTGCATTAGGAATACTGTAACAGGTCAATTCTATTGGGGCAAGAAACAGTTCTTTCATGGTGGTAAAAAGAAATCCGCTACATACGGTAAAGAGATGACATGGAGGACTTATACAGGTTCTTCTGTTCACCTTAAAGCCGATGTAGCTAAATACGGTCATGATAAATTCACATTTGAAATTGTTGACCTATATAAGAAGAAAGGTGGATTGTATTATGCAGAAGCTTATTGTCAAATGGTATCTGAGTGTATGACTGAGATGCTAGATGATGGTAAGACTCCTCGCTTCTATAATCGACAGATTGCAGCTATTAGGTTTGTTCCTAGTGAAGCAGTCAGTGATAAGACTAAGAAGTATCTGAAAGGAATCAAAAGGAAGTATTGATGGGTCGTATTGTAACGAAGAATCAACCTTGTGAGAAATGTGGGAGTAGTGATGCTAAACAGGTATATGAAGAAGGTTCTGCCTTTTGCTTTAGCTGTAGAGCGTCATTCCCTGCCCCAAGAGAAGGAAATAGTCAATTAATGTTTGAACAACAAGAATTCTCCTCATGGGGAAACAACTTAAATGAAATCAGAGATGAATATGCTGTCCGTGGTTTCAAAGAACGTAATATCGTTAAACAAGTAAGTGAGCATTACGGCGTTAAAGTATCTTATGATATTGACGGTGGTATTGACGCTCACTATTACCCTTACTATGCAGGTGACGAACTATCAGGTTATAAAGTTCGAAAGCTTCCTAAAGACTTTACCTCTGTAGGTAAGGTTAGGGGTGGCCTATTCGGTCAACAACTTTATACAGGTGGTCGTAGGCTTGTAATCACAGAAGGCGAACTTGATGCTATGGCTGTACAAACAGCATGGTATAAAAAGTATAAGACCTTCTACCCTGTAGTATCTCTACGTAGTGCTAGTAGCATTAAAGACTTAATTGAAGAACGTGATTGGATTCGTAACTTTGATGAAGTCGTTATCTGGTTCGATAAAGATGAAGCGGGTGCAGAAGCTACTAAAGAAGCTGCTCGTATTATTGGTTATGATAAAGTTAAGATAGCCAAGTCTCAAGAGAAAGATGCCTCTGATGTATGGATTAAAGAGCCTGACAATCTACTAAAGATTATCTATGACTCCTCTGATTATACACCTGCAGGTATTCTAACTAAAGAAGACCTATGGACTCAACTAGAGACCTATAACACTCTAGAGTCTGTACCATATCCCCCGTTCATGAATGGACTCAATGACAAACTGAAAGGTATGCGCTTTGGAGAAATTACTCTATGGACCTCTGGTACAGGTAGCGGTAAATCAACACTACTACGTGAGATTGCCGTACACCTACTCCAAACAACGGACGACAAAGTCGGAATCGTCTCACTCGAAGAATCACCAGCAGAGACAGCAAGAAAGATGGCTGGAATGGCCCTTAACCGAAACCCAGCAGCGGAAGAAATTCCTCTTGAAGAGTTACGGGTTGGGTACGATGAACTCTTCGGAGACGATAGGGTTCTGGTGCTAGACCATCAGGGTTCTATCTCTGACGGTTCTATCATGGACTATCTCGAATACATGTGCCTATCTGGTGCTAAGTATTTGTTTGTTGACCACATCACTATCCTCGCTTCAGAGGGTGCTGATGGATTAACCGGCAATGAAGCTATTGATAAGATTATGAATGACTTACTCAGACTAGTAAAGAAGCATAACGTATGGATAGGTCTTATTAGCCATTTGCGTAAAACAGATAACAAAGGAAAAAGCTTTGAAGAAGGAAAACTCCCGTCAATGGACGATATCAGAGGTTCAGGCTCTATCAAACAAATTTCTATGGATATTATCGCTTTTGCTCGTAATGTTAGTGCTGATAGTGCTGAAGAACGTAACACCATTCTAACCAAAGTTTTGAAGTGTCGCTATACAGGTCTAACTGGCCCTAGCGGTAATCTATCTTATGACTTTGATACAGGTAGACTGAGTCTTGGCACTGAGTTTGAGAAAGTTGATGATACAGGATTTATGAGGGTATAATGGAAGAACTAAACGCAGTATATGTATCTATGATTTTACAATTACTAGATTCCAGAGATGAAAGCGGGGGTGATATGCTTGCCCCCGAAGTAGAAGAGTTTTTTGACGGATTAGTAGAAGAGTTTATGGACGCACCAGAGGAAGACCAAGAAAAGGTTTTCTTTTGGGCTAACAAGTTCCTTAAGACTGAGGAACATAATAAATATTATCATTAAGGAAACAACATGGAAAAATATTTTAATGAGTGGATTCTTCAAGCAATTAAAAGTAAAGAACACTTAGAAGCTTTTCTTAAAGCCTCTGAGAAAGTTGCTGAAGAAAACAAAGAACTGCTGATGGAAATGTGGGATGACCACTTTGACACACAACTAGACAACATACACAATTTCATGGGCTATGAGGCTTGTGAAGAAGATTGTGATTGTACAGACGAATGTAAAAAAGGAAACTAAATTATGAACGCATACGAATCATTTATCCATCTTTCTCGCTATTCTCGTTTTCTAGAGGCCGAAGGTCGTCGTGAAACGTGGAACGAAACTGTAGATAGACTGATTGGTTTTTGGCAAGGACGCATTAGTAACAATGTTATTAGTGATGCTGAGTTTCAAGAGCTAGGAACAGCTATCCGCAACAGAGAAGTAATGCCCTCTATGAGAGCAATGTGGAGTGCGGGTAACGCCCTAGAACAGAATCATTTCCGTGGTTATAACTGTAGTTTTACTGCTATTGACCACATCCGTTGCTTTGATGAAATCCTATACATCCTCATGGCGGGAACAGGTGTAGGCTTTTCTGCTGAAGCACAATATGTAAACAAATTACCAATTGTTAATGACGCTTTCACTATGTCAGAACGTGTTATTGCTATCGAAGATAGTGCTGAAGGTTGGGCTAAAGGTCTCCGTAAGTTGATTGCTGAGTTGTATCTTGGTAATGAGCATACTTGGGATTATTCCAAAATCCGTCCAGAAGGTGCTCGTCTAAAGACTATGGGTGGTCGTGCCTCTGGCCCAGACCCACTAAAAGAACTGTTTAAGTTTGTAACAGAAGTATTTCATAAAGCAGCTGGACGTAAGCTGACATCTTTGGAAGTACACGATATTGTCTGTAAGATTGCTGAAGTAGTTGTAGTAGGTGGTGTACGCCGCTCTGCTCTAATCTCTTTGAGTGACCTTGGAGACCCTGAAGTACGTGACTGTAAGTCTGGTCGTTGGTGGGAAACTGCTGCGCATCGTGCTTTGGCTAACAACTCTGCTGTTTATGATGCTAAGCCTTCTATGGCTGTATTCATGGACGAATGGGTAGCACTTATGAAATCAGGCTCCGGTGAGCGTGGTATCTATAACCGTGGTGGTGCTCGTCACATGGCTCCAGAACGCCGTGATGGTGAGTATATCGTTGGTTGTAATCCATGTGCTGAAATCCAGTTACGTTCTGGACAGCTATGTAACTTAACTGAAGTAGTAGCCCGTCAGGGTGATACAGCAGAAGACTTGTGTCGTAAGGTTCGCTTAGCGGCTATCCTCGGTACACTACAAGCATCTTTGACAGACTTCAAATATGTTCGTAAAGTGTGGCAGAAGAACTGTGAAGAAGAAGCATTGTTAGGAGTTAGTTTAACTGGTATTCAGGACTGTGAGTTATTGCAGAACCCTACACCAGAGTTATTAGTAAGTATGCGTAACGCAGCAGAAGAGGAGAACGTCAAGTATGCTTCAATTATTGGCATCAATCCGTCTAAGGCAATCACAACGATTAAGCCGTCAGGAACCGTGTCACAACTGGTGGATTCCGCTAGTGGTATACATGGTCGTTTCGCTGATTATTATATCCGCGCTGTACGCCAAGCAAACAATGACCCTCTAACTGAATTCTTGAAAGATGCAGGAGTACCTAACGAAGCAGACGTAATGAACCCTGCTAAGACAACAGTATTCTACTTCCCAATCAAATCTCCTGATGGTGCAGTCTTGGCTTCTGAGCAAGGTGCTATCCAACAACTAGAGAACTGGTTGATTTACCAAAAGCATTGGTCAGAGCATTCTGTCAGTGTTACTGTTTATGTTAAAGAGCATGAATGGATGGAAGTAGGCGCATGGTGCTATAAGAACTTTGATGCACTAACAGGTGTATCATTCTTACCCTATTCTGAACATACTTATGCTCAAGCTCCGTATACTCCTTGTTCTAAGGAAGACTATGAAGCAGCGGTAGAAGCAATGCCTGATGTTGACTTTGGACTTTTAGTTAACTACGAAGAATCAGACAACACAGAAGGCGCTCAAACCTTAGCATGTACAGCGGGAGGCTGTGAGATTTAAAATAGTGACCCTTTAAGAACAAAGACCTGAACATGTCTCTAAACTGTTCCAAACAAATAAAGGAATAAAAATGATTAAATCCCTGATAACAGTATTAGCAATAGTATCTTCAACAGCGGCTTTCGCAAACGTTAAAGGTCACCATGACCCTACACCTATGCGTAAATCAGTACACTTTGATGAAGCGAACTCAGTGTTAACCTTACGTGGTCCAACTACTAAAGACATGTCAGCAAAAGTCCATTCTATTATGGTCAAACATGAAGTATTAGTAGTCAATATGGCTGGCCCTGGAGGACACTACTATGCTGGCTTGAATATCGGAAACTTAATAGCCAAAGAAGGCTCTGCAGTAATCGTACCTAAAGGACTAGAATGTGTTAGTGCTTGTGCTTTTGCAGCTATGGCAACAAAAGACAAACTAGTTATTAACGGTGCCTTGCTGTTTCATTTACCCTACACTACTGGGGTAAGCACTGTAAAGACTATTCAAGAGGTTCAACAAGAAGCAGGTCTAGTATACTTTGACATGGTAGCTTACGTTGCTCGTCACGGATATCCTGTTTACTTTGCTCGTGAATTACTTGCTCAAACATCTCCTTGTAAATTTGTATATGTTAAGGATGCAGAATCATTCTTAGCTACACGTACAGGTGATGTAACAAAACCCCAGTCTTACAAGCGTAAAGTGACTAATCGCTGTATGCCAAGCTTTCAGAGGTAATAAAAAATGTTTAACTTCTTCAAAGATAAGAAGTGGCTAGTGTGGTCTTACTTCGGTGGGGCCACCATTATAGCTGCTATGTGGTACCAAGTTCAACTTGATGTCAAAATCAATGAGTGGTTTGGAACGTTCTATAACATGATTCAGCAAGCTTTAGCTGAACCTAATTCAATTACTATGACTGAGTACTTCGGCACGTTATGGACATTTGCAGGTATTGCAGGTATCTATATTATGGTTGCTCTAGCAGTCAGCTTTCTAACTGCCCACTGGTTGTTCCGATGGAGAACATCTATGGTAGAAGAATATCATGATTTATATGATAAGGCACGTCACATTGAGGGCGCTGCTCAACGAGTACAAGAGGACACTGTTAAGTTCTCTCGTATCCTAGAAGGACTAGGAACTAGCTTTGTAGAAAGCATTATGATACTTATTGCGTTCTTCCCTGTTATGATGGGATTAACTGAAGGACTACGTGTTATGTTCTTTGGTGAATGGCAATATGGTTTAGTTACCGCAGCTATTATATGGTCTGTTGGTATTACAGTTGTTCTCCTTGCTGTGGGTGCGTTACTGCGATTAGTAAATATCGAGTACGACATTCAAGCACGAGAGGCAGCTTATCGTAAGCTATTGGTGATTGCGGAAGACGATAACAATATTCGTCCAAAGACTTTTAATGACGTCTATGATGATGTCAGAAAGATTCACTATAAAAATTACTTCCGTTATGTATGGTTTAATGTAGCACGTTTATCATGTCTACAAGCTAATGTATTAGTTGGCTATGTTGTTCTTGCCCCTGCTATTGTAGGTGGTATGCTAACACTAGGCACTATGCAACAAATCCTAAGAGCCTTTGGTAAGGTAGAAGGGTCTATGATGTATCTATTTAAATCATGGCCTACAGTTATCGAGTTAATATCAGTATACAAACGTCTTAGAGAGTTTGAAAAGGAAATAAAGAATGGCTAAATACGTAATCAAGCGTAACACACCTAAAGAACCAATGAAGCAACCTGGAACGTATCTCCGTGAGGAAGGCGTTCTTATGCTACATGATGGCTTCAAGAATGAAACTATTTCACCATTGGTAATGACTATCTTTGAGTGGAACTTGATGCCGGAACATCAGCAACCAGAGCGAATTACTCTTTATATTAACAGCCCTGGAGGTCGTGTTGATAGCTGCTTAATGCTTATCGATGCTATGAAGACTTCTAAGATTCCTGTTGATACATTCGCTACTGGCCTTGCAGCTTCTTGTGGGATACTAACCCTGATGGCAGGTGCTAAGCGTTATGCTTCTCATACTGCTCAGATTATGTCTCATCAATATGCTGCAGGTTCTGCTGGTAAAGAACATGAGCTATATGGTCGTCTTAAATCTTTTGAGCATACGTCTCGTTGGATGGAAGACCACTATATGAAATGCACAGGACTCAGCCTTGAAACTATTCGTAGTGAGCTACTTAGCCCTACTGACGTTTGGTTAAATGCTGAAGAATGTAAAGATTATAACATTATTGATGAAGTGGTGGAGACCTACTAATGACACACGGATACACAGTTATGGTTAATGTCGGAGACTTCGGCAGTGATTGGATGTATATTCAAGAAGGGAACCGTTTAGGTTATAGTTCCCCTCTAATATTTTTATCGTATGAATCAGCTAGGGTTGAAGCTGCACAGTGGAATGAAGCAATTATAAAGGTTAAATGATGGAGAATAATAAAATGGCTTATATACTAGGTTCTTTGTTAGGATATCTGATTAACTTCGGTATATTCTTCTTACAAGTATATGTCTGTCTAATGATAGTAGGATTGGTTTAATGCCTTATATAGCACCAGAAGAACGTAATGAGATTGACGAGTTAATAGAGGGTTTTGCACCCGTTGATGGTGGAGAACTCCAGTATGCTATTGCTGCATTAATTCATAAACATTATCAGTTTATACAATGGTCTAGTGAAGACGGTGTTCGTTATAAGAACATGGAAGCTGTCATGGGTGCCTTAAGTGGGGCTGCTATGGAACACTATCGTTGTGTTGTAGCACCTTATGAAGAAAAGAAGATTAAAGAAAATGGAGCGGTTTATGGACAATACAATAGTAAATCTTACTGATTGGCGTAAGCGTAAAGAGAACCCTAAACCCCTCCAAGTAGAAACAATCTTCGATGCATCTGATATGGTATTAGATGTATTAGAAGTTAACTTTGAGGAAGGTGTTGCTGTTGGATTACTAGACGGTCAACTCCAAGTATCCTCAACAATGGACGATGTAGATTCAATTATACAGCTGTTAGAAGCAGCTTTAGATTCGGTAAGGAATGACTACTAATGACATTTAGAGAAGTATTAAAGAAATTAGGCATGTGGAATAAAGCCCAACGTGATACCTATAAACAACTCGCTACCATGAGCGACAAAGACCTTTTAGACATTGGTCTTAATCGTGGTGATATTTTACGTTTAGTTAAAGAAATGGGAGAAGAAGAAAATGACTGATATTACTGAAACACAAGTAGACGAAATCTTTGAAGAAACAATCCAAGAAGCTTTCGATGAACTGATGTCTGACTATGAGTTGGATAGCACTATGTCAATCGAAGACATGTTGTATGAGATGTTTGCTTCTGGCTTTGAAGTAGCCGTAGAAACCCTCAATGACGATGACGACGAGGATGAGGACGAAGAGTAATGTATTATATTATAGGTAAACCTGATTGCCCTTACTGTGATAAGGCTAAGAACTTATTAGAAACTAAGGATATAAGCTATATCTATGAAGACTTATCAGACCAACCTGACCTACTAACACTACTAAGGAATATGGGCATTAAAACTGTTCCTGCTATCTTTGAGTATAAAGGTGGTTTCGATAACTTACAAGCAGAACTCTTTGATATTGGAGATGAAATCTAATGACAGAAGAAGCTAAGCGTGGTCGAGGTAGACCTAAAGGCTCTACTGATAATAAGGTTAAAAAGATTAAACTCAAACCATCACCCAAGACAGCCAAGGAGGACTTCTATAAGAAGTACAAAGACATCGGTCTATTAGCTGTATATGGTGTTGATGAGTTTACTAAAGAGCTTATTATGCACTTCTGGAAAGACCCTAATCAAGAGATAGTCGCTACTGACCCTATTGACCAAGAGATAGCCAACCTTAATAGGCATATGTCTGGATTAAGCTTTAGTATGTATCGTTGGGAAATGCAAACTCATGTAGGCTTTATTGAAGAGGGTTACTATCCTGTTGTGGTAGTGGCTAAGAAGTATTGGGATACTGTTATGAAACTCCCTAACCCCGAAGAAGTTGAATTAGTATGTTTAGAGGATTACTAGGATGAGTGAAGTATTTTATGCAAAGAAATCTAATGGTAGTAGTTTTATTGTTGATGTTGTTCATACTGATATGATGAGTGATGTCATGACTGTTGAGTATAATGGTCAAGAGTATACAATGAAGTATAATCATTTCTCTCATATGTATGAGGGCTTCGTAGATGGTCAAGAAGGCTATCTGGTCTAACAATCTCTTAGGGGTATCTCTCTGACTTGTCCTTCGGGATGGGTTGGGGAGGTACCCCTTTATTTTTTTTTTGCTGGAGTAAGAACAATGAATGATATAATCTGGGGAATTATGGGTGCTATTGTGATGACACTCTTCGGATTAACTATAGTAGGTGGCATATATTTAGCCATGGAATATCTCTTATTAATATAGAAAGAAAAATACTGCCCCCTTATGATATAACTGCCTCTCTACTAGCATCTGAAAGAGAGCGTGGTCAAGACCCCCGATGATGCTCTATAAGGTACTCTGTACCGCCCCTTTAGGACACCCCCTAAAATTTTGTGGCGGGGGTTTATCCCTTCGGAGAATCTTTATAGGTTATCTTTAGGTAGAACGTTTAAAACAATATGTTTGTTGTTTATGTTTTATCATTATAACTTTAGATTAACCTTTAAAATATTTTTAAAATAGTATTTAATGATATTAAATGATAGTGTCTAATGATTTTAGTGAATACCCTTTAACAACCTTAAGGAACGCTAATGATTAATTTTTACCACTATATCGACATCGTACCATTTGTACTTGCTACTCTGATTATCGTTGTAGGTGCTGGGAGGATAAACCTCAAACAGCCCTTAACTATGGTTATAGTACTTACTACTGGCCTCTATATGGTTGCTCAATCTACTTGGTTCTCAAGTTGGATGGCTGGCAATGTATGGGGTAGAGACTTTAGTAACTACATCTGGTTTCTCTTTAACACTCTAACTATGGTTATATTCTCATGGACATTAATAAGATTGGACAAGCAGGAATAAAGCTTGACTTATGGTTTCATACTCTTAACCAGAAGTATAACAAAGCTTCAAAAACACATAACTGGGCTTATGGAAGAGGCTTAGAACAAGCTTCTGGAATGGGTTACTGGTTTATTGCTTTAACTATGCTCTTTGGTGGTGGTTATGGTGTTGAGTCTGAAACAATACAAATTAATAACTTCTTGTGGGCTTGGATGGCTGCAACTCTTGGTTATTGTCAGATATATTACAATGGACTTGCTCAAAGGAAAGTCTTTAACTTAATGGCGACTACTGGATGGATAACAATTGCTATATCAGCTTTTGTGGAACTCGGTGGTTGGAACCTACTAACTGCAGTAAGCTTACCTTATTGCTTATGTTCTTTTTATCTTTATGGTTTTCTTGTAGGACCACAAGGTGATTCGGAAGATTAAATAAAACAATCTCCAAAGGAAAGGGGATAAAGATGATAGCAGAAACTCAAATACTTATGAAGTATCTTCCACCTTCTCTAGGTGTCTTCATGGTAGTGGTCGCTGCAGGACTCATGGGTCTGTTTAGAAGCATGACCCTGAGTAAATCAGCTTATGATGGCACTGTAGAAAGTTTGCAGAGACAAATTAAAGTGCTTCAGGACGAACTTAAGGCTCAAGAGAGTCGTAATAAACTACTAGAAGAGAAGATTAATAAGGAGTAGCTCTGTACACATTAGTATAGACTCTCCTATCCTTTTTAGTTAAGTAACTTCAAGGGCTTCTGCACGAAGCTTTTTAACTTATTTAGTATTAAGAAGTATTTTTTCGAATGAAATAGATTCCTACAGTGAATCAAAACTCTAGACCTGAAAGGAGGTCAAAATGCCAGATAATCGTTTAGATAAACGCGGTGGTGCTCGTGAAGGTGCTGGACGTCCTAAAGGCTCTAAGAATATTAACTCTATGGCTTCAGTTAAAAAGCTTGAAGAACTTGGGTTTGACCCTATTGAAATGATGGTAGTACAATACAGAGAGATTGATGCTGCTTTATCTTCAGGAAACATCCGTATTGGCTCTGGGGCTTATGCTCAGTTGATAGCTACTAAAGGACAACTCATTAACAACCTTATGCAGTATGGCTATAAGAAAGTTCCTGAGAAGATTGAACAAGAAATCACAGAGAAGAAACCTATAGCTATTAAGCTTAATATGGGGAGTAAGAAAGATGGCGAGGAGTAACCCTCAACTATGGACTAGAGCTAAAGCCCAAGCTAAAGCTAAAATGGGTGGTAAACACTCTGCTAGAGCCATGCAATTAGCTGCTTCTATTTATCGTAAGTTAGGTGGTAAGTACTCTGGTGGTAAGACTAAAGCTCAAAAGAGTATGACTAAGTGGACTAAGCAGAAGTGGAGAACCAAGAGTGGTAAACCTTCTGTCACTGGCCCTAAGGCTACTGGTGAGAGATATCTCCCTACTAAGGCTATTAATGCTATGCCTAAGAAGAAGTATGCTGCTAGCTCTGCTAAGAAGCGTAAAGACACTAAAGCAGGTAAGCAATATAGTGCTCAACCTAAACGTAAAGTAACTAGGAGGAAGAAATAATGCCGTATGGTAAAGGAACTTATGGAAGTAAAGTAGGTCGTCCTGCTAAGAAGAAAACAACAACAAAGAAGAAAGTACCTAAAGGTTTTCATATGATGCCTAATGGTAAGCTCATGAAGGGTGCTACTCATAAAGCAGGTAAACGTAAGACTCCTGTTAAGCGCACAATGAAACGATGAAAGACTCTAGATTAGTAAGGGCTGGTGTTAGTGGTTTTAATAAACCTAAGAGAACTCCAGGACACCCTACTAAGTCACATATTGTTGTGGCTAAAGTAGGTGATAAGATTAAGACTATCCGTTTTGGTTCTCAAGGTGCTAAAGGTAGTCCTAAGAAAGCCGGAGAGAGTGCTAAGTATGCTGCTAGACGCAGTGCTTGGAAAGCTCGTCATGCTACCAATATAGCTAAAGGCAAGATGTCTGCCGCTTATTGGGCTAACAAAGCAAAGTGGTAATCCAATGATTACTCCTAAAGTATTAGATGAATGGAAGCTACTCCCTAGAGTTATGATGTTTGTTATTACAGCAATGTCATGGCGAGTAGTAGAATGGTATATGCACTTAGAAAACCCATCAGTACAACAATCAGGTTTAGTATCTATAGTAATGGGTGCTTTAACAGGTATGTTTGCTGTTTGGATGAACAAAGAACAAAACACTAGTATATCTAATCAAAAGGAGTAACTAGGTGATTGACCCTGTAACAGCTATCGGAGTAGCAACTACAGCCTTTAACGGAATTAAGAAAGCTATATCAGTAGGTAAAGACCTACAGGACATGGCTGGCCCTCTAAGTAAGTGGGCTGGTGCTATGGCAGATATGGACTTCGCTAAACAACAACAGGAAAACCCACCTTGGTATAAAGCCCTAGGGGGTGGAACTGAAGCTCAAGCAATGGAATTATTCGCAGCTCAAAAGCAAAGAGATTCCATGAGGAAAGAGCTCAAGGACTTTATCTGTGTTATGTATGGCCCTTCTCATTGGGAAGAACTATTACAGATAGAAGCCGATATTAGAAAGAAGAAACGAGAGAATGAGTTTAAAAGAGAAGAACGTAAACAGGCTATTATAGAATGGTCTGCTGGTCTGTTCCTCTTAGCCTTTCTTGGTGGAGTATTAACCTTCTCCATTTGGCTATATACAATTAGTTAGTGAGAGATATAATGGAAATAGAATTACATGAAGGACAGAGTCAGATTGTTAATGACCTGTTTGTAGAAAAGTCTTGTAGATACGCCGTAGTGAATGCTAGTCGTGGTTTTGGTAAGTCTTACCTTGCTGCTACTACCGCTATGATTGCAGTCCAAGAATTAATGGAACTCCCCGCAGATGTTCCCAATAAGAATGTTGCACTAATCGCCCCTACGTATAGTCAGGCAGTAGATATTTACTATCCACTAATAGCTTGGCAGTTAGGCATGGAAGATTATGCAGATAAAGCAAGTAGGGCAGCTGGACAGTTCTGGTTCCCTAATAGTGTACAACTTAAGCTATGGTCATACGAGGCATCTCAAAGGATGCGTGGTACTGGTCAATACTTTGTAGTAGCCGATGAGGTTACATCTTGGAAGGGTGCTGGCATGAACTTGAAAGAGTCATGGGAGTCTATTATCCAACCTTGTGTATCAACTCGTTGGTCTCCAAAGAATGCTGCACGTTGGGGTGCTAATGCTGGTAGAGCCTTAATCATTTCTACCCCTAGTGGTTATGATTACTTCTATGATATGTACAATAGAAAAGACTCTGATGACCAGTGGAATAGCTATCACTATACCTATCAAGACTCCCCTTATCTCGATGATGAAGAGATTGAGAGAGTTAAATTAACACTAGACCCTCTGAAGTTTGCTAGAGAATATACAGCATCATTCGAGGACTCTGGTAACAATGTCTTCTATATGTTTAATAGAAAAGAACACATCGATAAAGAACTACCTTATTTTGAGGCAGGTGAAGATGTACACTTAGCTATTGACTTTAACGTAGGCATTATGGCATCTTGTGCTTTTGCTCTTAGGGGCAATCAGATACACATCCTAGATGAGTTCCAAGGACACCCTGATACGGAGAGTCTGGCTAAGAACTTTCTAGAGAAGTATAAAGGGCATAAGTTGATAAGCTACCCTGACCCTAGTGGTAAAGCTCGTAAGAGTTCTGCTGCTGTAGGTGTTACAGACTTCTCTATACTACAGTCTAAGGGGATAGCTGTTAGAGCTCACAGTAAGGCTCCTCCTATCATTGATAGTGTTGCTGCTGTGAATAGAAAGTTCAAGAATGCAAATGGTGATATAGATATGTATATCCATCCCAGATGCGTTAATACAATTAAGTCTTTAGAGCGTACTGCTTGGACGGAAAATAATCCCGATACTGCCACTATATCTAAGAAGGAAGGTGTTGAACACTGGACTGATGGTATAAGGTATGCGGTAGAGTATTTATTCCCTGTTCGAGGTGGCTCTAAGGTAACAACAAGAGGCTTCAGCTTCTAAACACATATATAAGGAACTAAAACAATGGCAAAACCATTAACATTTCGTCAGAAGGCAGCTTTGAAGCTGGCTCAAAAGAAATCAGCTGCTAAACGTAAACTATCTGGTGTTAAAGCTAAAGCACGTGGATTGAAAGTTAAAGCACAATTAAAATCTATGAAAGTCAAGAAAAAGGCTGGACAACTCAAGAAGAAAGCTGGCAACATTAAGTCAACTGTTCGCACTAAAGCTCGTAACCTTAAGCGTAAAGGCATTGCTAAGGCTACTTCTGTTAAAAAGACAGTAGGAAAGAAAGCACCTCAGTTGGCTAAGAAGGCAGGAAACATCAAGTCTACTATGAAGTTTAAAGCTAAGGCAGGTGTCCGTAAGGCTCGTTCAGGTATCCAAAAGGGTAAAGCAGCAGCTAAGCCTGTTATCGCTAAAGGTGTTAACAAGGCAATGACAGCTAAGACTAAGGCTCGTAACCAAGTTGGTAGAACCGTTAATGCATTAAACACTTCAGCTGCTGTTGGTAAAGCTAAAACTAAATTTGGTAAAGCTATAGCACGAGTAGATGGCGCAAGAGCCGATAAACGTATCCGTAAAGTTGATAACGTGCGCCGTACTATGGCTACTCGTTTGTCTAACAGTAAGCGTCTAGCAGCAGCTACTAAGAAGGCTCCTGCAAAGGCTCCAGCTTCTAGCCCTTATCAGCCTAAGAAGAAAAAGCAATCACGCCGTTTCGGTCGTAAGTAATAGACTATTGGGTCATCCTATCTTGGGTGGCCCTTTTATAATTTGAGGAAATCAATAATGGCAAACTTTGCAACTAAATTTTATAGCCCTTCCTATGTAGGTGGATATACATCTACCACAGTGAAGGGAAATCAAAACCATAACTCTAACCAGCCTCGTGGTGTTATTCAAGTGGATATAACTTCAGGTACAGTAAGCCTACAGATGAGATTAACAGACGAAGCCCCATGGTTCGCAGTAAAGAGCTATGATGCAGATACAGTTGAAGAAGTAGTAATAGCCCCTCAAATGCGTGTAGTAGCTACGGATACTGCAGAAGTATGGATTGCGGAGACTCATTAAAATGTCTAATGTATTCTCAAACATGATTCCTAACGTTGGTGGTACTACCATCAATCAAACACAAATTGATAAAGCCAATGGAGGCTATGAGTTTACTGGTGGTTTTATAAACCGTACAACAGGTGCTTCAGGTTCTTCTGATATTGGCTCTGATGTATCTTATACTCAAGCTATGGCAACTTCTAAACAATGGTTACGTTTTGGATTTAACACTACAAGACAAACAGCCAATGATGCTCCTTATTGGGCAGATGGCTCAGACTCAACTGAAGCCCCCCATAGTGGTACTACCGACTATGTTGGTAAAGGTCTTTTCTCTGGTGCTTATATGCCAGAGGGTGTAAACAATATGTTCTCTTTCGATGATGATACAGCCTATAACGCAGCATCTACTAGTGGTTCTCTACAGTACAATGCAGCGACAGGTTCTTATCGTATGGATGAGCTTCATGTTGGTGACTTCTGTCAGTTTCGTTTTGACTTTAATCTACGCCCTCAGATTGCTAACACTACTCTAGAAGTAGGTCTTATTTGGCAAACTCGTGATGCTTCTAATAATGCTACTTTTACTTTTGCTTTAACAGGTGAGCCTGTATACTTTGGCGAGGGTTCTGTTGGTCAAACTTTCTTGATGCGTCCATTGATGTCAGCTTACTTGGCTTCAGCCGAAGACGTTAATGCTCGTGCTTTACCAGCAATCCGTTCAGATAACCCAGTATTTGTTCAACCCTTAACAACACTATTTACAGTAGCGAGGTAATTAAATGGCAATTCGTATCGTAAGAAATGCTAATGGTAACTGTATTCAGTTCATAGGTTCATCACAACCTGCTTACTGGAACTCTTGCTTAAGCGGTGCGGTCAACGAGGAAGATAATACTCGTGTTGACGTTGTTAACGACATTCGCACAACAGATTCAGACAACCCTTTCTTTGAGTTTTTTGGTATTCCTTATACTGATTTCAGAGATAAGGATGGTGGTTCTTTCGCAGATGCCGCAACAGCAGCTGCTTATATCACAACACAAGCTAACGTGACAGGAACAGGTGTTATCGAGTTCTCTGCAACTGATACCCTAGACGTTTCTCGTGACGCTACTAACACCAACATCTTGTTCTCAACAGGTGACTCTTTTGGTGTTCATGCTATTAAAGCACAAGCTCAATCAGATGGTAACATTACTATACGTGAGAATACAGCTAGTGGTAGCAACATCTTTGAAGACATTCGTCCAGCTAACATAACAGTTGGTGGAGTATCTCCTACAAGCGTTACAACAACAGCAGTTGTAAATACACTTAATGCTCTATTCGAGGTTACTCCTTTAGGCTTGGGTGGTGTAGACCCTACAACATCCTATTCAACAGTTACTAACAGCGGTCTAAACATTAACATAAATGGCGATATTACCTATAATGGTGGTGTAGCTACTAAAGGTTCTAACACAGGAGTTCCTCATAACGACTTCGTAAGTACTTCTCTATACTATATCACTCAAGCGGGTGAGTATATTGAGATGGATTGGGGTTCTACTCCTAATGGTACAACAGACTATGGTAATGACTTTGTAATGGGATTCTTCTCAAACGTTGTAGCTGCTACTCCTTCTTCAGAGTATGAAGGTATGGACATGGGTATGCGCTTAAGAGGTCTAGATACTTTCTCAGCACACAACTATGGTTTAGTTATTGAGAATGGTTACTACAACAACCCACACACTCATCAGAAGTTCCGCATGGGATTAGATACAGACAGACGTCTTTATATCTCTTTCTATGATGAAGTAGCTGAAGAATGGCAGGTAGCAGTTCGTAGTGCTTTCCCTACAACTGATGAAACCTATGGTGTAGTATTCTTCCTTAAAGAAGAAAATGCAGAATTAAAATGGACTGGACTATCAGCAGAAGAAGTTGACCCTGCTAGCTTTAACGTTCAGTATCGTTATATTGAATCACCAGACGGAGAGTTCTACTATCCTTTGTTTAGCAACGCACAACAAGCTAACTGGGTAGACCAGCTGAATGGTGGTAGTGGTGCAAGTCACACTCACGTATTTGCTGATGAAACACCAACCTCAAACACATGGTATATGCCAGCTACAGGTGGTACTCATGCAGGTTCTAGCGCCCCTGTTGCCTTTAACGGTGTTACTTACACTGAAATCTTAACAGGTGATGATGCGGGTTATACCCCTACAGCTTATGGCACACAGACTTTAACAGTTGATGAGGGTGACGCAGTTAACTTTGCTATTGACCCTGCAGGTGCTAACTGGACAACTACTATTAGTGGTCAACCAGCTGGCTTTACTTTGTCAAATGGCAACCTTGTAGGTACTGCTCCTGAAGTAACAGGCATTATCTCAAACAACGCTTCTGATGATTATGTTATAACAGTAACTCGTAGTAACATCTTTGGTACTTCTACAGGTACACTTACCCTAACAGTTAATAACCTAACACAGACTATTACGGCTATTAGTGGCTTTACTCACAAACCAGAGACTATCACTATGGTAGATTCTGATACACTAGAAGCTGGTTCTGTAGTTACTATCGATGATAGCCTTGAGCAAGGTAAACGTATGGTGTTCAGTGCAGCATTCATTCAAGG
>ENA-ORDA01001147-ORDA01001147.1-marine-metagenome-genome-assembly--contig:-NODE-1147-length-23386-cov-8.359432_pt1 | contig 23386 bp, 17 predicted proteins | sample MGYA00237778_ERZ508506 | MGnify/ENA primary metagenome ERZ508506 (study PRJEB26177, sample SAMN06267891) | marine metagenome | isolation source: Monterey Bay, California, USA | place: Pacific... | reverse complement strand
CCAAATCTTTAGTCGTTAAATCAAAGGTGCCAAAACCATCGTTGGGTAACGCGTCACAAATGTTATACTTGGTTGGGGTAATAGCGGTAGCCGCTAAATAAATAGTAATATCAAAGCTTCCTGTATCAAAACAAAGCTGGTCAAAAACACTTTCAATACGCACAAAAATTGTCTCAACAGGTCCAGTTACATTGTAAATTCCTGGCAATGGGTTTACATCTGTATTAGCATCATCAAGTGTATTGTGATAGGTAATGTCATACAGCAGAGGATCAAGACCATTGAGAACCTCAATATCTTTAAGATCTGGTAAATTAACAGCAACTATACCGCTGGAGTCACCATCACAAAATCCTTCATCAGTAAGTTCCGCAACAAAAGGTTGGGAATAATTAATTGTAAAATCTTCTAAAGCAAAACATATTCCGCCTAAATCTTCTATACGCACAAAAATTGTTTGTAAAGGTGGTGCGGTAATTAGAAAGGCATTGGGCGTAAGAATTTCATTTACACCTGCTTGAGAGTCTGTGAAATCTTCATAGTATTTTACTGTAAACAAAATAGGGTCTTGAGCGCCCAAAACAACCGCATCATTAATGGTAAGATCAAAAACCCCCATTTGAGATCCATCATCACACTGAAACAAGTTGATTGGTTGGTTTGCTATTGGCTGTGGGGCAAACTCAACTACAATATCATCGGTACCAGAACAACCAGAATCATCATTGGTAACTTCTATTTGATAGGTTCCAGAAACTGTTACCTCTAGCGTGGCATTTGTTTCTCCTGGAATAATATCAAATACCAAAGTAACAGGATTGAAAATAAACCATTGATAGGTACTCCCATCTGGAGGACCCCCTAGGCCAGATAAACCTATCTCTAATGTTTCACCTTCACACAAAGCAGTTCCTAGCTCAATGGTAACATCTGGGCCAAGGTTTACTCCAATATTAAAAGAGCCACCTTCAAGAAATACGGCAGCATCAAATGCAGAATCTGTTTCATCTGCGATAACTAATTTTATATTGTACCCATTTCCTGGAATTACATTTCCTACCGCTGTTAAAGGAACGGTTTGGCCATTGAGGTATATAGGAGAGTCTGCGGCATTTACTGAAGGCAAACCTTGAACATCAAAATTATATTGTTGAAAATATTCTGTATTTATATCTTCACACTGCCCCGGGATACCATACCTAACATTTGTAACCTCTATTGGAGTTGTGGTGCCAGGTAATACCGCAAGATTTTGAACAACACCCGTTATTTGATCTGTGAGAATAAATGCGAAAGCGTCAGAAAAAGAACATTCAAAATTTCTATTATATTCTTCAGAGGCTAAAATAAAATTAAAATTTATCTGAGGAATTTGTGGCACAAAATTGAACTGAATGGCAGAGGCGTTATTGGTAGCTGTTGCAGTGGTGTTTGCCTCTAAATCTGCGTCTCCGGGCCATGATGCGTCACCACCACTTAGGGTTACACCAGTATTATTGGGTCCAGATGCCTGAGAAACATCACCCGTCATTAAAATAATACCGTCAGTAAAAGGAAAATTTGAGCCGTTTGCGTTAAAATAACCAATCCCGTTTACGTTACCAAAATCTGTCCCTGTGCGTTGGCCAACATTAGTAACCTCAGCACATGGAGAATCAATAAGGATATCTTGAATTAATTCTTGAGCCGTAAAAGTTTCATCTATGGTTATCTGACCAATACCCAAAGAACAATAGAGCGCAAATATAAAGGGTAGTATTTTTTTCATTGACATATCAATATGAGGTCAAATATATTCATTACAATGATTTTCTTTCGGTATTTTTGCAAAAAAAAATCACACAAAATTCACACTATGAACCAATTTAACATAACTGTACAACCAACAAATAACGAAAATATTGTGAAGTTTGTTACAAATTCGTTTTTAACACAAGCGAAAAGTTATGAGTTCTCCAACATAGACCAAGCAAAACCAAGCCCTTTGGCTCAAGAATTGTTTTACCTTCCCTTTGTGAAAACAGTCTATATATCTCAAAATTTTGTTGCTATTGAAAAATTTAATATTGTTGATTGGCCATCTGTGCAGGACGAAGTAGCACAATCTATTGCAGATTACCTAAATAGTGACAAAGAGGTAATCACCCAAGAAGAAACATCAAAAAAAGTACCCGTAACAGTATATGCAGAAAGTACTCCAAACCCAGGGGTGATGAAGTATGTTGCAAACAAACCCTTAGCTGATGGCGTTTTTGAGTTTAAATCTATAGAAGATGCTGTAGAGGCACCACTAGCGAAAGCACTCTTCTCTTTTGCTTTTGTAAAAGAGGTTTTTATTAGCGCAAACTATGTATCTATAACAAAATACAATGTGGTTGAATGGACAGAAGTCTCCAATGAACTACGCTCATTTATAAGAACCTTCATAGAAGAGGGTAAAGCTATTTTTAATGATGCTTTTTTGCAAAGCAAGAAAGAGGTTACACTAGCAAATGACAAGAAAAAAACGGCTGTTTCTCAAGAAAAAAACGACAAGACATACAGCAACATTGAGCAGGAGATTGTTGACATTCTTGATGAGTACATCAAACCAGCTGTAGCAAGTGATGGTGGGCACATTGCCTTTGACTCCTATCAAAAAGACACTAAAACCGTGCATGTCATCTTGCAAGGGGCATGCAGTGGTTGTCCCTCGGCAACCGTTACCTTAAAAAACGGTATTCAAACCATGCTTCAAGAAATGATGCCTGGCCGAGTTGAAACCGTAGAGGCAGTTAATGGCTAATATTGTATTGCTTACAAACACAATAGATGTTTAATACTATAATTTGAAATTTCAAAAAGTGTATTTTTGTTTATAAGATTTATTAAACCCAAGTATAGATGAAACAACTTTATTTGATTTTACTTTGTTCGATTTTATTTTTTTCTTGTAATACTTCAAAAAAAGACGCCGTGGACATACATCAATACACCAACCTACTTGCCCAAGAAACAAGTCCTTATTTATTACAGCACGCGCACAACCCTGTAGATTGGAGAGCTTGGAATGACCAAACATTGGAGGCTGCAAAAAAGGATAAAAAACTCATGATTGTTAGCATAGGATATGCTGCCTGTCATTGGTGCCATGTTATGGAGCGAGAGAGTTTTGAGGATAGTGCAGTTGCCGCTGTAATGAACAAAAACTACATCAATGTTAAGGTAGACAGAGAAGAGCGTCCAGATGTAGATCAAATCTATATTAATGCGGTTCAGCTATTAACCGGTAGTGCAGGATGGCCACTTAATGTTATAACACTTCCAGATGGAAGACCTGTTTGGGGAGGTACCTATTTTAAAAAAGAGGATTGGGTAAATGCCTTAGAACAAATGCAAAAAATATACACCCAAAACCCAGAAAGGTTATTTGAGGTTGCAAACAATCTTGAAGAAGGTATAAAAAGCATGGATCTTCTTCCTTTAAATGAGGAAAATGTAGATTTAAAAAACTACAATACCAATGAAATTTTAAGCCAATGGCAAGCATCTTTTGACAACACATTTGGAGGCCCAAACAGAGCTCCTAAATTTATGATGCCAAATACCATTTCTTATCTTCTGCGAAAGGCAAAACAAAGCAAAGATACAGGCCTACTTCAATATGTTACCACTACCCTAAACAAGATGGCTTATGGCGGAATATATGATCATATTGGAGGTGGTTTCTCAAGATATAGTGTAGATAAAAAATGGCATGTTCCTCACTTTGAAAAAATGCTGTATGACAATGCACAGATGGTCAGCCTCTACAGCAACGCCTATTTAGCAACTAAAGATAATTTATACAAAGAAGTGGTAACTCAAACTCTTGCGTTTGTTGCTAGAGAATGCACAAATAGTGAAGGTGCCTTTTACTCTTCCTTTGACGCAGATAGCCTCACGCAGGATGGAGATCTTGAAGAGGGAGCCTATTATGTGTTCACCAAAGAGGAACTTACGAAAGAACTTGGAGAAGATGTTGAATTATTCTCAACCTATTACAATATTAATTCTTTTGGATTATGGGAGAACAATCATTATGTTCTAATACGCTCTAAAAGTGACCCTGAAGTGTGCGCAGCGTTTGGCATTACCAATCAAGTATTACAAAACAAAAAAGAAGCTTGGAGAAAAGCACTTCTTAGTTACAGAAATAAACGAGATAAACCAAGACTGGATGATAAAATTCTAACCTCCTGGAATGGGCTTATGCTTAAAGGATATGTAGATGCTTATAAAGCATTCCAAGAACCAGCATACTTGCAGGCTGCTCTAAAAAACGCACATTTTATAAAGTCTAAACAATGGCAAACTTCTGGCGCTTTGTTTCATAGCCATAAGGATGGGAAAAGCACTATTAATGGATATCTAGAAGATTATGCCGCGGTAATAGATGCCTTTATTGGCTTGTATGAAATTACCTTGGATGATCAGTGGCTCTTAATTGCCAATGAACTAACAAGCTACACCTACGGGCATTTCTTTGATTCAGAAAAACAACTGTTTTATTTCACCAATGACCAGGATACGTCTTTAATTACAAGAAGTTTTGAATACAGAGACAATGTAATTCCAGCATCCAACTCTATGATGGCAAAAAACTTATATGTTTTATCACATCATTTTGACAACCAAACCTACAACGCTACCGCTTCTCAAATGCTTAAAAATGTACTCCCAGAGATAGAAAAATACCCGTCAGGGTTTTCTAACTGGTTGGACTTATTGGCTAATTTTCAAAACAGCTTTTATGAAATTGTTGTTGTAGGAGAAGATGCGCAGCAAAAAGTGAAAGAAATTCATCAGTACTATTTACCAAACAAACTTATTGCAGGTAGTACAAAAGCAGGAAAGAGCCCACTTCTAGAACAGCGTTTTATAGAAAATGAGACCTTTGTTTATGTTTGTGTCAATAACGCGTGTAAAATGCCCGAGACAGAAGTATCAAAAGCCATAGATTTAATTGAGCTTTAAAAAAGGCAATAGATCACAAAAATTATCTCACAAAAAACGCACAAAGTAATTGCTGCCTTACAGGTTTTGTTTTTATTTGCAGCTGCTTAAAAAGCATCAAGTATCCTTAAACAATAACAATAATTTAACACAATTAAAAGCTTGAAATATTAGTTTTGAGCTTGTTTTTAAAAATAAACTATGTCATTAATAAAAAATAATTTTCTAGTATTAGTATCACTTCTTGTGTCTTTAAACATGCTTTCCCAAAGTATGACCAATGACCAAACATTAGATAATGACTATTTATCCTCGAAAACAACACCGGTTTTCAAGGGCTACAAAAATACCATGGGATCCATATACGCAAATAAAGAGTTTCAAATAGGGTCTGTATATAAATACGGTAGATTAGTGGCTAGTAATGTTGCTCTTAGGTATAATGTCCAGGCAGAAGAAATAGAATTAAAGGCAAACACTAGCACCTCAACTACTGTTGCCAATGTCATCAAAGCAGATCAAAACATCTCTGTACGTATTTTAAATGATGATTTTGTGTACCTTATATCTCCAGACAAAAATCAAAAAGCAGGATACTTTATGGTGATAGCCCAAGGTGCTAAGCTTACTGTATATAAAAAGATAATTAAAAATTTTGTGGAGGGTAAAGAGTCTGCAAACTCATATTCCAGAGATGTTCCAGACACCTTTAAAGAAAAACAGCAGCTGTACATTGTAAGCAGTACAGGAAGTCTTACAAAACTCCCAAAAGGGAAAACAAAAAGAGAGAAGCTGTTAGTCTCTAAGAACAATAAGATGAGTGGATATATTCAAACCAACAACTTAAACCTTCGTAAAGAGAAAGATTTCAACCAAGCGTTAGACTATTTTAACGCGCTTTAATCTTGGCAAAGTTTTTGCTATTAGATATAATATAAAAACCATACAAATGAAAAAAATCATACTTACCGTTGTTTTATGTGTATTAACACTTAACACAGCTTTAGCACAATTTGATACCGCAATGTTTGTTTCTGATGTTTTTCTTTTAGACAACTACATTAAAAGACAAAACAATGGTATCAACTTTAAAGACACAAAAACCTATAGAGGTACTCCCTATAACAACCCAAATTTCTTACCAGGGAACATTTACAAAGAAGGAACACTTCTTGCTGATAACATTGCGATAAGATACAATGCCGTTGCAGATGAGATGGAAGTTAAACAAACTCTTAGCTCAAATGATGAAAACGCAAGAGTTCTTACAAAATCTCAAGACATATATGTAAAGATTATAGAAGACATATATGTGTTTGTACCCTACCAAGGAGGTGTTGAAAATGGAGGTTATTTTCAAGTTATCTTTGAAGGAGGTCAAATAGCGCTGTATAAAAAGCACGTTAAAGAATTCATCCCAGAAAAAAAGGCTACATCTTCCATCACAAAAACACTTCCTGCTGTTTTTAAAGACAAACCTGTTTTTTACTTAGTTACTAAAAGTGGTAAATTTTATCAAATGCCTAAGTCTAGAAGCAAAAAACTAAAGGTATTTGGAGAGAAACAAAATCAAATGAAAACCTTTACAAAAAAATATAATTTAGATCTTAACAAACAAGAAGATTTACTTACAGCGGTAAAGTACTACGATAGCCTTTAAAATAATACGCACATAGCGCTTCAAATACCCCTTTAGGCAAAGAATACTAAAAAAAGCCCTACACCAAAAAGTGTAGGGCTTTTTTATTGGTGTATATTCTATTGATATTTTGTTTTGGCTTTTGGTAAAACTCTCTAGTGTTTTTTCTATTTTTGGATATCACAGTATCGTTTTTGTGCAATGCTTAAAAACACGATAACTAGAAATATTTTAAAAACCCTTGGGCAAAACCAAAAGATAAAGCAACCATGTCACAGCCAAAAAAACGTTTATTTCTTATTGATGCATTTGCTTTAATCTTTAGAGGGTATTATGCATTTATTAAAAACCCTCGCATTAATAGCAAAGGGATGGATACCTCTGCTATTTTAGGGTTTATGAATTCGTTTATTGATGTTATTAAAAGAGAACGTCCAGAGTATATAGCCGTTTGTTTTGACAAAGGAGGTAGCCAGGCAAGAAACGAATTATTTCCAGAGTATAAGGCCAATAGAGATGAAACGCCAGATGGTATTAAAATAGCGGTACCGTATATTCAAAAAATATTAACTGCCATGCATATACCCATCATGGTCAAAGAAGGTTTTGAGGCAGATGATGTGATAGGAACCTTGGCAAAAAAAGCAGAAAAAGAAGGATACCAAACCTTTATGGTTACTCCAGACAAGGATTTTGCTCAGCTGGTTTCAAATAATATTTTCATGTATCGTCCTGTTTTTGGAGGTGGGTATGAAACATGGGGAATCCCAGAGGTACAAAAGAAATTTGAAGTTACTGACCCCATGCAAGTCATCGATTATTTAGGGATGATGGGTGACAGTGCAGATAACATTCCTGGACTTCCTGGAGTTGGAGACAAAACTGCCAAAAAATTCATTAGCCAATTTGGTTCTATGGAGGGGCTACTTGCCAATACAGCTCAGCTCAAAGGAAAAATGAAAGAAAAAATAGAAGCCAACAAAGACCTTGGTCTTCTTAGTAAAGAACTAGCAACCATAATGCTGGATGTGCCCGTAGATTTTAATGCAGCCAATTTTCAGATGAGTGCTCCAGATGTTAGCGCCGTTACAGAAATTTTTGAAGAATTAGAGTTTCGCCGTCTCACCACTAGCTTTGCCAATACATTCTCTGAGCAGGCCATGGCCACAAAAGGAACCAGTAACCAACCTAAGACTGCTGCTACTGATTCAAAAAAGACATCTCCAACACCTCCAAGCCCTAGCGCTGGAGAAGGGCAGTTTTCACTCTTTGGTGGAGACAGTGAACCTACTGCGCAAAGCCAGAGCTACACCAGTAGAAAAACCATTAAAGACACAGAGCATTTTTATCAAACCGTACAACCTGGTATGGGAACACGCTTGTTTATAGAAAATCTAATGAAGCAACCCAGCGTTTGTTTTGACACAGAAACAACAGGGCTAAACCCGCTTACCGCAGCGCTTGTTGGAATTGCTTTTTCTTGGGAAAAAGGCAAAGGATTCTACCTTCCTTTTCCTGAAGACAGAGACGATAGCCAGCAAATTATAGAACAATTACGTCCCTTTTTTGAAGCTACAGAAATTGAAAAGGTTGGGCAAAATTTAAAATACGATATTAAGGTTTTACGTAAGTATAATATTTCGGTACACGGAAAATTATTTGACACCATGCTGGCCCATTACCTGATCAATCCAGATATGAGACACAACATGGATATATTGGCAGAAACGTATTTAAACTACACGCCCGTATCTATTACAGAGCTCATTGGTAAAAAAGGGAAAAACCAAAAATCGATGCGCGATGTGCCTATAGACCAGCAAACACAATATGCGGTAGAAGATGCAGATATTACATTTCAGCTCAAAGAGCACTTCGCCAAAGAGCTTAAAGACAATAATCTTCAAAAATTATTTGACGACATTGAGGTGCCACTTCTAAGAGTTCTTGCGGCTATGGAAGCAGAGGGCATCAATCTAGATAAGGAATTTTTACAGTCACTCTCTGGAGATTTAGACCATGATATTCTTACCCTAGAGGCCAGCATTTATAGAGAGGCTGGAGAAGAATTTAACATTGCATCTCCAAAGCAATTGGGAGAAATTCTTTTCGGTAAAATGAAACTTGTTGCCAAGCCTAAAAAAACAAAAACAGGGCAATACTCTACCGCAGAAGACGTGCTTTCATCTCTGGCTAAAGAGCATCCAATTATTGCAGATGTGCTTGAGTACCGTGGGCTAGCCAAACTAAAATCCACCTATGTAGATGCCTTACCACTACAGGTAGAGCAGGCCACGGGAAGAGTCCATACAGACTATATGCAAACAGTTGCAGCAACAGGACGTCTTAGTAGCAATAACCCTAACCTGCAAAATATCCCAATACGTACCCAGCGAGGGAGACAGGTAAGAAAAGCCTTTGTTCCAAGAAACCAGGAGTATGTATTGGTGGCTGCAGATTATTCTCAAATTGAGCTTCGTATCATTGCCGCATTAAGTGAAGAACAAACCATGATGCAGGCCTTTAAAGATGGGCTAGATATTCACTCCTCTACAGCGGCTAAGGTGTTTAATATACCCTTACAGGAGGTGACCCGAGAGCAACGAAGTAATGCCAAAACTGTAAACTTTGGTATTATCTACGGCGTTTCTGCCTTTGGACTAAGCAACCAAACAGATCTTTCAAGAGGTGAGGCAAAGGAACTCATTGACACCTACTATAGCACCTACCCGAAATTGCGTAATTACATGAGCGAATTGGTAGATTTTGCAAGAGACAATGGCTATGTACAAACAGTTTTAGGCCGTCGCAGATATTTAAAAGACATTAACGGTTCCAACGCCATAGTGCGTGGCGGAGCAGAGCGTAATGCCGTCAATGCTCCTATACAAGGAAGCGCGGCAGATATTATTAAAATTGCCATGATAAACATTCATGAAAAATTAGAAAAAGGTGGCTATAAAACCAAGATGCTCCTGCAGGTTCATGATGAACTGGTTTTTGATGTGTACAAGCCAGAACTCTCTGAAATGAAAACACTCATTAAAACTGAAATGGAAAATGCTTATACACTCGCGGTGCCTCTTGATGTTGAACTAGGAGAAGGTGAGAATTGGCTACAGGCACATTAAAAAATACGTTGTTTACAAAATCCTAGTCCTTGCATTTTAAATAATACTATTGTAATTTACAAAAGATTTAAAAAACTTAAGATGAGAGAACTATATAAAAAAGCAGTTGTTTTATTGGCTGTATTGCTATCCAGTACAATGGTACATTCTCAGTGCGAGGAGATCACCATTGAGAGCCTAAGCAACCCAGGTGTTTATGATGTTGCCACACTAACAGAGGCAGATGGACTTCGTAATGGCCCGGACTATTTTGGTGCCACAGTTTATTATCCTACAAATGCTACACCACCCTATGCTAGTATCGCTATTGTTCCAGGTTTTACCGCCTCGCCAGAGAGTGTAGAGGCCTGGGGGCCATTTTATGCCTCTCATGGTATTGTTACTATTATTATTGGAACTAATTCTATTTATGATTTTCCAGAAGCCAGAGCAGAAGCCTTATTGGATGCCCTAGAAACACTACGAGAAGAAAACACTAGAAATGCCTCTCCACTTCTTGGGGCTATAGATGAAGACAAATTTGCCGTTAGCGGCTGGTCTATGGGAGGCGGAGGAGCACAACGTGCTGCTGTTTTAGACAATAGTATTAAGGGAGTCGTGGCGCTATGCCCTTGGCTTCCCAATCCAGATCTAGACCACGACAGTGCTGTGGTAATTTTTAGTGGCCAAAATGATGCTGTAGCGCCTCCAGGGAATCATGCCAACATTCATTATGACAATACCCCTGAGAGCACAAACAAGCTTTTATTTGAAATAGAAAACGGCAATCATTCTGTGGCAAATACACCAGAGGGAGGCAACTCAAGTGTTGGTAAAATTGCATTATCATGGTTTAAATTGTATGTAGATCAAAACGATTGCTATTGCTCTTTACTGACAGAAGAGTTGTTAGACAATCCTCAAGAGGCGTCAAACACAGAAAGTAGTTTTGAGTGTGAAGTTTTAGATACACAAGAGAATGTAAGTCAAGCAATTTTGTACCCTAATCCAACAAGAGACATCATAAACATTTCAACACAACAAGATGTGCGCTATACGGTATACTCTACTCTAGGGCAGTTAATGCTCTCTGGAGAACTCAAAGGAAATTTAAAACAAATTAATCTTTCCTCGCTGCCAGGAAACATCTTCTATGTGCGTGTCAATAACGAAACTTTTAAAGTGTTAAAAACACAGTAATATTTCGGCTATAAATCTCTGCAGTAATATTGGTTTATCACTCAATTTTTTATACTGGGGCAATAAATTAGTATTGTCTTGCTGTTAAAGAGTTTATCACAGTAATACTATTTCAAGAAATTACACGAAAAATCTATCTTTTACTATTTGTTATTCAAATAAATAACAGTATTTTTGCCGTCCGATAATACGGGACAGAAATAATTTATTAATAATTAGACAAAGAACTATAATGGATACATTAAGTTACAAAACAGTATCTGCTAATAAAGCCACTGTAACAAAAGAGTGGTTAATAGTAGATGCGGACGGGCACACACTAGGTCGTCTTGCGAGTGAAGTTGCAAAATTACTTCGCGGTAAACACAAGCCAAGCTTTACACCTCATGTAGATTGTGGAGATAATGTGATTATCATAAACGCAAGCAACGTCCAATTAACAGGAAACAAGTGGGCAGAAAAGTCTTACATACGTCACACTGGTTACCCAGGTGGACAAAAAAGTCTTACTGCCACAGAATTGAAAGACAAGAATCCAGCACGCGTTGTTGAGAAGGCGGTTAAAGGAATGCTACCTAAAAACAAGTTAGGATCAGTACTTTTTAGAAACTTGAAAGTGTATGCAGATGCAAACCACGGTCAAGAAGCACAAAAACCAAGAGCTATTAAAATTAATACCGCAACAAAGTAATGGAAACTATACACAAAATTGGAAGAAGAAAAACCGCTGTTGCGCGTGTTTACTTATCTCAAGGGAAAGGAAACATCACAATCAACAAGCGTGAGTTTGATAACTATTTTACAACACCAACATTACGATACAAAGTAATGCAGCCACTTATGATGACAGACAACGAGAAAACGTTTGACATCAAAGTAAATGTTTTTGGTGGTGGTATCACAGGACAGGCAGAAGCAATTCGCTTGGCTATATCTCGTGCAATGTGCACACTAAATGATGAGAATAGAGGAATCTTAAAGCCAGAAGGTCTTTTAACTAGAGATCCAAGAATGGTAGAGAGAAAGAAATTCGGACAGAAAAAAGCCCGTAAAAAATTCCAATTCTCAAAACGTTAATTTTTACACCCAATTTATTGGGTATTTTGGAGAAGAGTTTTTCTTACTCCATACAAGTTCATAGAAATACAATTATATTAATAAGCTGTTAGTCCCGCTCTGCCGGGTGGGACAATTAGTTTAGTATCTAAATTACTTCATACCCTATGGCATTAGCCAAATGGTATATTAAAAGCAATTGACATCTAAACACACAGAACGTAAACTAAAAACAAAATGGCAAAAGACAACAACACAGAAGTTAAAGAACTTCTAAATGCAGGTGTACACTTTGGACACCTAACAAGAAAATGGAATCCAAACATGGCTCCTTACATCTACATGGAGCGTAATGGGATTCATATCATCAATCTATACAAAACTGCTGCGAAAATTCAGGAAGCTGGAGAAGCTTTAAAGAAAATAGCATCCTCTGGTAGAAAAATACTTTTTGTAGCTACCAAAAAACAAGCAAAAGATATTGTTGCTGAAAAAGCAAAATCTGTAAACATGCCTTACATCACAGAAAGATGGCCTGGCGGAATGTTAACAAACTTTGTAACTATCAGAAAAGCTGTTAAGAAGATGGCTACTATTGATAGAATGAAGCAAGACGGAACCTTCATGACACTTTCCAAAAAAGAGCGTCTACAAGTAGACCGTTTACGTGCTAAACTAGAAAAAAACTTAGGTTCTATTGGAGAAATGAGTCGTTTGCCTGCAGCTTTATTTGTTGTTGATACAACACGTGAGCACATTGCAGTAGCAGAGGCGATAAAATTAAATATTCCAATTTTTGCCATGGTTGACACAAACTGTGATCCAAGAGTGATCGATTACATTATCCCTTCAAATGATGATGCTTCTAAGTCTATAGACAAGATCATGACCGCTGTTGCAGATGCTGTAAAAGAAGGCTTATCAGAACGTAAAGCTGGAAAAGAAAGTGCTGAAAAAGCAAAAGCTGAAAAACAAGCCGCTGCTGAAACTAAAGAAACTGAAGAAGCGGCTCCTGTAAAAGAAGCAGCAGCTCCAAAAAAAGAAGCAGCTCCAAAAGAAGCAGCACCAGCTAAAAAAGCAGCACCAGCTAAAAAGGCTGTAAAGAAAGAAGTAAAGGAAGAGGAAGCTACTAAAGAAGAAGAGTAGGTCTCGATTCAGTTAAGATATAGAGTCGTTTAATTTTTTTTCTTCTAGAAATTCTATTAAGCGACTTTTTAAGTTCACAAATACAATAATAAAATTTCCGACATTCGGAAATAATAAAAAAACAATACGATGGTAAAAATAACCGCCGCACAAGTAAACGAATTAAGAAAGAAAACCGGAGCTGGAATGATGGACTGTAAAAAAGCCCTTGTTGAAGCAGAAGGAAACATTGATGATGCTATTGGTATCCTAAGAAAAAAAGGACAGAAAATTGCAGAAAAAAGAGCAGACCGTGACTCTAGTGAAGGGGCTGTTGTTTCTCAAATTAATGATGCAAAAACAAGAGGTGTTGTTGTGTCTTTAAACTGTGAGACAGATTTTGTTGCAAACAATGATTCATACTCTGCAATGGCCAGAGAAATGGCTGCAATTGCAATTAATTATGACTCAAAAGAGGCATTCTTAGCTGCAGCTTTTAACACAGAGATGACTGTTGCTGAGAAACTAATTGAGCAAACAGGTGTTATTGGTGAAAAACTAGAAATAGGTGGTTTTGAAATACTAGAAGCACCTTTTGTTGGCACTTATATCCACGGAAAGAAAATTGGCGCACTTGTTGGTTTATCTAAAGATAGTGACAGCGCTGCAGAGGTTAGTAAAAGTGTTTCAATGCAAGTTGCTTCTATGGGAGCCACTACATTATCATACAAAGATTTTACTCCTGAGTTTGTTGCAAATGAAACAGAAGCAAGAATTGCTGTTATTGAAAAAGATAATATTGAGCTAGGACGTTTAGGGAAAACCCTTAAAAACATTCCTCAATACATCTCAATGTCTCAATTAACAACAGAGGCTTTAAGTGCTGCTGAAGAGGCTGCAAAAGCAGAATTAAAAGCAGAAGGAAAGCCAGAACAAATCTGGGATAGAATTCTTCCTGGAAAAATGGAGCGTTTTATTTCTGATAATACTTCTCTAGACCAAGAGAAATGTTTGTTAGATCAAAACTTCATTATGGATGAAAAGAAAAATGTTGCACAGTACGTAGCCAGTAAAGGAGATGCTACTGTAGTAGGGTTTAAGAGAGTTACTTTGGCGTAAGTCAAGGACCTATATACTTATAAAATCCGTTTTCAACCATAGTGGTTGAAAACGGATTTTTCTTTTTTACATGCTTAGTTAGAAACATCTTTTATAAATTCACTATTTTTGCAACTACTAAAACACCACTATGCACTATAAAAGAATCCTTCTTAAACTCTCAGGAGAAGCCTTAATGGGTAACCTTCAGTACGGTATTGATCCAGAAAGACTAAAAGAATATGCCCAAGATATAAAAGCAATTATAGCCACAGGGGTTCAAGTTGCTATTGTAATTGGAGGAGGAAACATTTTTAGAGGTGTTGCAGGAGCCAGTAAAGGCATGGACCGCGTACAGGGAGATCATATGGGCATGCTTGCTACTGTAATTAACGGTCTTGCATTGCAAGGAGCCCTTGAAGACCAAGGCATTCCAACTAGACTGCAAAGCGCTATTAAAATTAATGAAGTAGCAGAGCCTTTTATAAAAAGAAGAGCTGTACGTCATCTTGAAAAAGGACGCGTAGTTATATTTGGAGGAGGTACAGGTAACCCCTATTTCACCACAGATAGCGCAGCCGTTTTAAGAGCCATAGAAATTAACGCAGATGTTATATTAAAAGGAACCCGAGTAGATGGTATTTACTCTAGTGACCCAGAAAAAAACTCAGATGCGGTTAAATTTGAGTTTATTTCTTTTGAAGATGTATTAAAAAAAGGGCTCAAAGTGATGGATACTACTGCGTTTACCTTAAGCCAAGAAAACGAACTACCTATCATCGTTTTTGACATGAATACTCGTGGAAACTTAATGAAGGTGATCTCTGGAGAGAAAATTGGAACCAAAGTAAATCTTTAAACTAGTATTTTAGATAACATTAATAAAGACCCATTTTAGGGATATACAGATGGAAGAAGAAATAGAATTTATCATAGACAGTGCAAAAGAAGCCATGGATAATGCCGTGAGCCACTTAAATAAAAAATTTGTAAATATTCGTGCTGGAAAGGCATCTCCAGCGATGGTAGGAAGTGTTATGGTAAACTACTATGGTAGCCAAACTCCATTGTCACAAGTTGCTAATGTTGCAACACCTGATGGTATGACAATTACAATAGCTCCTTGGGAAAAAGGATTGATTCCAGAAATAGAAAAAGGAATTCATCTTGCAAATATTGGCTTTAACCCAATGAATAATGGAGACAGTGTTATTATAAACGTTCCACCTCTTACAGAAGAACGCAGAAAAGAATTAGCCAAACAAGCTAAAGCAGAGGCAGAAGACAGTAAAGTTGGAGTGCGCAACGACCGTAAAAACGCCATGAATAGCATTAAAGAAATAGAAGGTGCAAGCGATGATTTAAAGAAGGGTCTGGAAGAAGATATCCAAAAAATGACAGATGCAAGTATTACCAAAATTGATACTCTTCTTGTAGTAAAAGAAAAAGAAATTATGACTGTATAACATGCACATCATATCAAAATAAAAAAGCCTCCTATTTGTTATTATTTTTTTTAATAGTTAGGAGGCTCTTTATTGAAATATAGTATCTAAGTTGTTTTTTAGTTCCTTATATATTAATTTACAAGTATTTAAAAACACCTCACAAGCGCTCCCTAAAAAATGAAGAAAATAAGTTTCTTATTGGTTTTTATTTTTGTGAATTTCAATGCCGTTTCACAAACTAAAAAACTAGATACCCTCCACCACCAAAAAAACATTGACTTTAACTATAAAGCTTTAATTATACCTGCTTCATTAATAGGATATGGAGCCTTAAGCCTCTATAATGATAAATTAACTACCCTTGACACATCCCTTAGAAATAGCATAAATTCAGACAACGAAAAAACATTTCCTCTTGATGAAGGTACCCAATCACTTGCGTTTTTATCTGTGTATGGGTTAAATTTATTTGGCGTAAAAGGGAAAAACAATTTTAAAGACCGTAGCATTGTTTTGGCAACAGCCTACCTTATAATGGGATCCAGTGTTACTGTATTAAAAAAAGCCACGCATCGCCAAAGACCCAACCAAACTGGATACACCTCATTTCCCTCTGGGCATACAGCAACAGCATTTATGGGGGCTGAGTTTTTATATCAAGAATATAAGGATGTTTCACCCTGGTATGGTGTTTCTGGATATTTTATCGCCGCTGGTACTGGATATTTAAGAATGTATAATAATAAACATTGGTTTTCTGATGTAATTGCAGCTGCTGGAATAGGTATTTTAAGCACCAAAATTGCTTACTGGGTTCAGCCCCTTTTTAAAGAACTGTTTTCTAAAAAAGAAAGTTCAACTACAACTGCGGTAATCCCTTATTACAACAAAAAGGAAGTAGGCCTTTCAATGTCAATGTCATTTTAATAGATATGCCTCATATTTTACAAAAATCGAGGTGCCATAATTTTAATTGCCCTAAATAGATTTCTTACCTTTACAAAACAACAAAACATCTATCATTGAATAAACTTTTTAGCATCGGATTTTGGAGTGCCACGGCGCGTTTTATATTACGCAACCGGGTATTTATTTTGGTTGCTATTGCTTGTTGTACCGTCTTTCTTGGAATGCAATGGAAACATATGCGCTTCACCTATACAGAGGCAAACATGCTTCCCGATGACCACCAAGTAAACACTGCCTATAATACATTTCTAGATACCTTTGGAGAAGAAGGAAACCTTATCATATATGGCGTAAAAGACAGCTTATTATTCACTCCATCAAATTTCAGCACCTGGAACACCTTATCTAAAGAACTTGGGCAAGCCCCAGAGGTTGACCTCACTTTATCTGTAGGAGATCTCCAAAAATTAAAAAAACGCACAGATAGCATCGGGTTTGAAATGGTTCCGCTTGTAAGGGATTCTATTTTAAGTGAGAAACAACTTAAAAAACTACAATACGAACTTTTTGAAAAGCTTCCTTTTTATAGTGGATTGGTCTACTCCCCAGATAAAAAATCTGTAAGAACTGCCGTCTATCTTAAAAAAGACATTGTAAATACCCCTGCCAGAAAAATATTTATAGAGAAGGTGCTTATTCCTAAAATAGCAGCCTTTGAAAAACAAACTGGCATGAAAGTCTATACCTCTGGTATGCCTTACATTAGAACCTTAAACTCTCAAAACATTATTGATGAAATAGGCATGTTTATTGGAGCGGCTGTGATTGTCACCTCTATTATTTTCTTCTTTTTCTTTAGATCATACAGAGCAACCTTCATATCAATGATTACTGTTATTATTGGTGTATTATGGGCCTTTGGAATACTTGGGTTACTTAAATATGAAATCACGGTATTAACCGCTTTAATTCCTCCGCTTATAATTGTAATTGGAATCCCTAATTGTATTTTCTTGATTAACAAATACCATCAAGAAATAAAACAGCACGGTAATCAAGCAAAATCATTACAACGCGTTATTGCGAAGGTTGGAAATGCAACATTAATGACCAATGTTACGACTGCTTCAGGGTTTGCCACATTTATTCTGACAAATAGCCAACTACTCAAAGAATTTGGAATTGTTGCCTCTATCTGTATTATTGCCATATTCTTGCTTTGCTTGCTTATTATTCCAATTGTGTATAGTTTCATGGCAGTGCCTAAAAACAAGCATTTAAACCATTTAAACAAACGTTGGATTAACCGCTTTGTGGATTGGATGGAAAACAAAGTGAGGCACAATCGTATTGCTATTTATATAATTTCTATTGGGCTATTGTGTATTAGTATCATTGGAATTTACAATATAAAAATCTCTGGCTCACTGGTTGAAGACATGCCAAAGAAGACCGAGTTTTTTAAATCCATCAGGTTCTTCGAGAAAGAGTACAAAGGCATTATGCCCCTTGAAATTTTAGTAGATACCAAAAGAAAAAAAGGTGTAATGAAGCTTGCTACTTTAAAGCGAATGAATGAGCTTCAAGAGTACATAGAGGAATTCCCAGAGTTTTCACAATCACTCTCTGTGGTAGATTTAGTAAAATATAGCAAACAAGCGTACTATAATGGCAATCCTGAGTACTATCAATTACCCAATAGTCAAGAGAGAAGCTTTATTTTAAGTTATGCCAAAAGCAGTACAAAAGATACAAATTTGCTAAAAAGTTATGTAGATAGTACAGGACAGTTTGCTCGTATTACTACTTTTATGAAAGACATAGGTACCGAGCGATTTGACAGAATTGAAGAGGACCTAAAGGCCAAAGCACTTAAAATTTTTCCACAAGAGAGGTACAACGTAAGTTTTACAGGGAAAGCATTACTATTTCAAAAAGGAACAAAGTATTTAGTTAAAAATCTAATTATTAGTCTTTCTCTGGCCATTTTACTAATTGCCCTTTTTATGGCTTGGATGTTTAGGAGCTTTAGAATGATATTGGTTTCTCTGATACCAAATTTACTTCCCTTAATTATCACCGCTGGTTTGATGGGCTTTTTAGGAGTCCCCATAAAACCCTCTACCATTTTAGTGTTTAGTATTGCCTTTGGTATCTCTGTGGATGACACCATTCATTTTTTAGCCAAATATCGCCAAGAACTTATTGCCAATAACTGGAAGATTAAAAAATCTGTATACGCTGCCTTGCGTGAAACAGGAGTTAGTATGTTTTACACCTCTATCGTGCTTTTCTTTGGGTTTTCTGTATTCACTATCTCAAGTTTTGGAGGTACTGTAGCACTTGGCGCATTGGTTTCTGTTACCTTAGTATTTGCTATGCTAGCAAATTTATTGTTACTTCCATCTTTACTGCTTTCTCTTGAAAAGAGTATTGCAAATAAACAAACCTTAAAAAAACCGGCCCTAGGCATCTTACCAGAAAATATGGAAGAAGAACAGGAGCTGTTAAAATAGTTAATACTCATTTCTATTATCTGAATTATAACCTATCTTTATTGCTTGATTTTTTTGACTATGAAACACACAGAAATAGTACACGTTTTACAAACAGAGCCTACCATCAACGAACTTAAAATACGAGGTTGGGTTCGTTCCTTTAGAAGCAACCGTTTTATTGCGGTAAACGATGGCTCTACTATTAAAAATTTGCAATGTGTTATTGATTTTGAAAATTTTGACCAAGACATACTTAAAGATATAACTACAGGAGCTTGTATAGAAATTACCGGAGTGCTAGTAAAAAGCCAAGGGCAAGGACAAACCCTAGAGGTCCAAGTGTCTGGCATTGTTATTTTAGGCACCGCAGACCCAGAACAGGTAAAACTAACCATTCTTTCTCCAAAGCGTCACAGTCTAGAAAAGTTGCGCGAACAAGCGCATTTACGTGTGCGCACCAATACCTTTGGAGCGGTGATGCGTTTGCGATCAAAACTATCTTTTGCAGTACACGAGTATTTTCAGAAAAATGGATTTAATTATATGCATACTCCAATTATCACAGGAAGTGATGCAGAGGGTGCAGGAGAAATGTTTAAGGTAAGTGCTCTGGATCCAAAAAACCCGCCTTTGGATGATAAGGGAAATGTAAATTATAAAGAAGACTTTTTTGCAAAAGAAACCAACCTTACGGTAAGTGGCCAATTAGAGGCAGAAACCTTTGCAATGGGACTGGGTAAAGTATATACTTTCGGGCCAACTTTTAGAGCAGAAAACAGCAATACCTCGCGCCATTTAGCAGAATTTTGGATGATTGAACCAGAGGTTGCCTTCAACGATTTGGCAGACAACATGGACTTGGCTGAAGATTTCATAAAGTATGTAATCTCCTACGCGCTAGAACACTGCCAGGATGATTTAGCCTTTTTAGAGCAAAGACTTATCCAAGAAGACAAAAGCAAACCTGCTGCAGAGCGTCAAGAAATGACATTGCGTGAAAAATTACATTTTGTGATAGACAACAATTTTAAGCGTGTAAGCTATACAGAAGCAATTGATATTTTAAAGAATTGCAAACCCAACAAGAAGAAGAAATTTAAGTATCCTATAAACGAGTGGGGCGCAGATTTACAAAGTGAACATGAACGGTTTTTGGTAGAAAAACACTTTAAGTGTCCGGTAATTTTGTTTGATTACCCCGCTACCATTAAGGCATTTTATATGCGCTTAAATGAAGATGAAAAAACGGTTCGCGCCATGGATGTTTTATTTCCAGGTATTGGAGAAATAGTTGGTGGCTCTCAACGTGAGGAGCGGTATGATGTTCTCAAACAAAAGATGAAAGCCATGGATATTAGCGAAGAAGAATTATATTGGTATCTAGACCTTAGAAAGTTTGGCACTTGTACCCACAGTGGCTTTGGACTTGGTTTTGAGCGCCTTGTGCTTTTTGTAACTGGCATGGGAAACATTAGAGATGTGATTCCTTATCCAAGAACACCTGGTAACGCAGAGTTTTAAAAATAAAACACATACCAAATATTAAAACCAGCGCAGTACCGTTTTGTATATAGCTGGTTTTTTTTAACTTTATAGTTCACATCATTTTTCAATGCTAAAACAGTTTCTAAATTTTAAGTTATCTCAGAAATTATCTCCACAACAAATACAGTTGATGAAGTTAATTCAACTGCCAACGCAGGCTTTTGAGCAACGTATTTCTCAAGAGATGAACGAAAATCCTGCACTAGAAGGCGGGAAAGAGGAACCAGAAAAGTTTGATGAAGATATTAATGATGAGTACCAAGAAACTATAGATGAAGCTCCTGAAATAAATATAGATGATTATCTAAGTGATGATGAAACCCCTAGTTATAAGTTAAATGCAAATAACTATAGTGCAGATGATCAGCAAACCCATATACCTTATGCAGCAGGTCAATCCTTCACCCAGCATCTGATGCAGCAATTAAACACCTATAGACTTGAAGAAAGTGAAAAGGAAATTGCAAAATTCTTGGTTGGAAGCGTAGATGAAAGCGGCTATATACGAAGAGAAATTGCAGATATTGTTGATGATTTGGCCTTTACTCAAAATGTATATACCCAAGAGGCTGCTGTAGAGAGTGTGCTAGAAAAAGTACAAGAACTAGACCCTGCTGGTGTTGGAGCCAGAGATTTACAGGAGTGTTTATTACTGCAACTAAAAAGAAAGCAGCAAAACTCAAAAGTTGTTTTAGCGTCTCGTATTTTAAAAGAAACCTTTGATCATTTTTCAAAAAAACATTACAATAAATTACTTCAAAAGTTTAGTATTTCAGAAGACGACCTTAGAGAGGCAATTGCTGAAATTGAAAGTTTAAACCCAAAGCCGGGAGGAGCTATTTCAAGTAATACAAGAATGGTAGAGCATGTTGTGCCAGATTTCGCTATTACCATTGTTGAGGGCAGCTTAGAATTAACGCTCAATGGAAGAAATGCTCCAGAGTTGCATGTATCTAGAGAATACGCTAACATGCTTAAAGGCTATAAAGAGTCTAAGGACAAATCAAAATCACAAAAAGAGGCAGTGCTATTTATCAAACAAAAATTAGACGCAGCCAAGTGGTTTATTGATGCAATTAAACAAAGGCAGCAAACTCTTTTTGTAACCATGAATGCTATCATGCACCAACAAGAAGCCTACTTTCTATCTGGAGATCAACGTAAGTTAAGACCCATGATTTTAAAGGATATTGCAGATACCATTGGTATGGATATTTCTACTGTATCTAGAGTTGCAAATAGTAAATACGTAGATACCCCTTATGGCACAAAACTCATTAAAGAGTTTTTTAGTGAATCCATGAAAAACGACCAAGGAGAAGATGTGTCTACCAAAGAAATAAAAAAAATACTTGAAATTACCATTGGTGAAGAAGACAAAAGAAAACCCCTTACCGATGATAAGCTGGCTCAAATTCTAAAAGAAAAAGGATACCCTATTGCCAGACGTACCGTAGCTAAGTATAGAGAGCAGTTGGAGCTATCTGTGGCACGCCTTAGAAAAGAGCTTTGATGAATCAAATTTTACGTATTTCAGGCTATATCTTTCATCCCTTATTGATGCCACTACTTGGGGTATTATGTTACTACACAAATACACCTCGCTTTGTTGAGCCGCAATTTATGTGGGCTAGAGTATATGCCATTGCTACCCTAACTACTTTTACGCCCATTATTATATTTTTTTTGTTGAAAAACATTGGAGTGGTCTCCAGTATACACCTTTTTGAGGTACGAGAGAGAAAGTATCCACTGATGATACAAGTGTTGTTGGTGTTACTGATTATTAAACTAATCTTTAAACCCTATGAAGATATAGAATTGTATTATTTTTTTGTGGGTATTTTAGCCGCTTCGCTAACTGCACTTTTTCTAGTATTATTTAAATTTAAAGTAAGCCTTCACCAAATGGCAGTTGCTGGGGTTACAATGTTTTTAATAGGGGTAAGCATTCATTTTAACCTAAACATGCTTGGCAGCATATCGGTTTTGTGTATCATAAATGGATTGGTTGCAAGCTCTAGGCTTCATACAAATTCACACAGTATGATAGAATTATGCTTTGGGTTTTTAATTGGTGCACTCTCACAGTTTTTACTGTTTGGTTTTTGGATCTAATAAGTACTGTTTTCTTTAAAGAATAAAAAATAAAAGACCCAGCTTTAGTGTTCTCATATCTATTGGAGTACCATTAGTTGTAATTGCATTATCGAAGAAAGGAGTAATGCCGTAATAGGCATAAAAATTTACTGTATTGTATCCAACACTTAGGGTGGCTCCAAGACGCATATTGTTAAACTCTGGAATATCTGTCTGTATAACTGTATTACCATCTTGTTTAAAAGAAGATTTATACCAATACGTATACCCTAAACGAACGCCTGTATAAAACCGCCAAAATGTATAGCTTTGTGCACTAGAGGTACGCCATCGAAATTCTAGAGGGACTTCTATACTTGCGGTGCTGAATCTATTTACATCATAAGTAACATCGTTATTGCTTAAGGAAGTGAATATAGTGCGATTTGCTTGGTCTTCTCCTATAAAGAGTGTTGAGCCATACTCATCAAAACTAGCCCCAACACCCAGCGCTATAGAGAGGTTTCTGCGCATATTAATGGGCATGTCTCTAGTGAATCCAAAATGAACAGAACCTGTTAAGCCTCGAGTATCTACCAACTCTGGGGTATCAACAAGGGCATTGTATGTTATGCCAAAATAAAATTGATCTTCTCTATATCTTGTATCCAAAGAATCTAAAGCAACTTCTTTTTGTGCAAAGAG
>ENA-ORDA01001143-ORDA01001143.1-marine-metagenome-genome-assembly--contig:-NODE-1143-length-23431-cov-6.974694_pt1 | contig 23431 bp, 20 predicted proteins | sample MGYA00237778_ERZ508506 | MGnify/ENA primary metagenome ERZ508506 (study PRJEB26177, sample SAMN06267891) | marine metagenome | isolation source: Monterey Bay, California, USA | place: Pacific... | reverse complement strand
CGATCCCGAGCCCGAGCCCGAGCCCGAGCCCGAGCCCGAGCCCGAGCCCGAGCCCGAGCCCGAGCCCGAGCCCGGCACGCCTCCCAGAAGTCGGACGCCGGACCCGATGGAGAGTCTGAGTCCCGAGCATGCACTGCTTGCGGCGCTTCTCAACTCCGGAGGGCTTGGACGCGTCGAAGCAGAGAGGGTGCCGGCAATCAGAGCGCCGCCAGTATCAGCACCCACCACCACAACGTCCTCGCAACAGCACAACCCCTGGAAGCCGCCCGGCGCCGCTCCGGGTCTTTTGAGGGAAGATGGCGGGGTACTCAAGTTCATGTCGCGAGATGGACATTCCTAACGTGTACGCGCGTGTGAATAGTTTTTTTTTCATTCTAGTGCACCGTGTACGCCCAGCCGGCCTCCACGGCCTTTGAGGCATAGTGCGCCAGGTGCTTGCCGCCCTCCTTGGAGTGGTAGTAGAGCACGTGCAAGATCGGTGCGTGCGTCTGCAGCGTGGCGATGGCCTCGGCGTCCAGGTGCGCGTACGCGTTGACCAGGTCCGCCAGCACGCGAATGCGGTCGTCCAATTTGACCTTGGCCTTGTCGTAGGCGTTGGGATTGAAGCGGAACACCACCACCGGGACCATGTACCCGTCGACGCGGCCGGCGGAGCCCGTGGCGGCGCCCTCGTGCTTGCAGCGCTCCTGCAGGGACTGGAAGGTGTCCTCGACCTTGCCCACCTCGCACTCGGGTTCGCGATCGCCGTGGGAGTGCTCGTCGTTCTCGACGGCGATCGCCATGACCGCGCGGCTGTGCTCGTTGCGGAGAATCCACAGGCCGTCGGGGAAGCGATTCGTGGTGGTGTCGCACTCGCGGCGGCGCTTCTTGGAGATGCACGTGCCGAGGCCGCCGCCCTTGCGCTCGTCGCGCTGGTCGGGCGGAAAGGGCGTGCCGTCGGCGTAGGTGATCAGGGGCAGCAGCTGGTCAAACACGACCTCCTCCCAGCGCGGCGACTTGGTGGGGCCCTGATACCCATTGGCGGCGGCCTCCTTCTTGAGCTGGGTTTCGCACGCGGGGCACAGCCCGTTGCCAATCGGCGGCTGCCGGTTTGGACCGAGGTGCATGGTCTTGCAGTGCGTGCAATAGCCCTTGCCCGTCGCCTCGCCCACGCGAAACCCGCCGCCGTGCCGAAGGCAGTGCTTGCCGTCGTGCTTGGCCTTGCTTGTGCACGGAGCGCCCGAGTCGAGGGTGGCGATGCAGCAGGGATAGAAGTGAAACCCGCCCGGCTTGGACTTGTGGGCCACGCGCACGAGGCGCGTGGGACCAAAGACTTTGGGCTCGCTTCCCTTGGCACCCTTAAACTTTTCGCCATAGTAGGCCGTCTCCGGCTGCGCGTCGGCCGCGTTGCCGGGCCGGAGCGGCAGCCCACGCGTGTGCGCGAGCTCCTGGGCCATGACGTGCAGCTTCTGCGCGATGGCGGCGTCGATTTGGGCCAGCTTGGCCGCACACGCGTCGGCGCAGGCCCGCTCGTCGTCAAAGTGGCCGACGTGGATCTGCTTGGCCCTCTTGCCGACGCGGACGCTCCGGTCCTGCACGTAGCCTCGCCACGTGGACCTTTGTTCGTCCCAGTAGACGCCCGGAAAGTCCGAGTGCGGGATCCCGGGCTTGCGAGGGGGAGGCATGCGCAAAGGGATGCTTTTTAGACACACACGCTCACACACCTCCCGCAAGGGTACCGACACGCACACACTCACCGAACCTCTTCAAAAAACTCGAGGGTCAATAAGACGGGGTTGTGGTCACTCAGCCCGATCTTGCTCTGGGCAGAGTTCTGCTGCTTGACGAGCTTGAGCACGGCGCCGTGCGGAAGGTACTTTTTGTAGCTTGTGCTGTCTACGATCAGATTGTCATAATTCATCTTGCCCACCGAGGTAGCGGCGGTCTCGGGAATCGTGCAGACAAAGTCGTTGCGTGTGAGGTTGTAGCGCTCAATCTCAGTTCCCTCGGCGTCGACGTCGACGACCCCCGGGAACACATTGTAGTCGCCAGCAATGACGTGGACGACCTCCTCAAGTTTTTTGGCCTTGCCCGCGTCCTTGGCGCCCTTGCGCGTGTGCGCGAGGTTCCATTCGGCGCGAACGTGGTTCCAATAATCCTTCAAAATCGCATTGAGTTGGGTGTCGCGCTGGCGTGCGCGCTCGGGCGGCTTCGCTGGCGGCAAATGGACGCTCGTGAGGCAAAGCTTAAAGTTGGGCCGACTGGGGTCGGACACGAGGATTTGAAGCGGCGCATAGTCGAGCAGGATGGTTGGTGCCACGCCCGCCGACTGCCAACTGTGCACCTTTTCGATCACAAGCGGCGATCTGACGAATGCGGCATGGCACTCCTTGTTACCCCCGGCCTTGCCACTGGGAATCGAGTGCACATAGGACCATGTGTGGCCCTCGGCCGTGCCCTTGCTCAGCATTGTCAAAAACACCATTATCCTTTCCTCGCGCAGCTTTTCATTGCCAGGAATCTCCTGCATCAGAATGACGTCAAAATTTCCCATTATCGAAGCCAGGGCCTGCCAGTGCTGCAGCAGCAGCATCCCATCCGAAAGAAGTCCATTCTCGTCTGTTGGCCGCAGCGATCCGTCCTCGAACTTCCCCGGGTCGGTCAACCGTAGCTTGAGCGCATTAAACGAGCAGATCTTGAGCCGCTCGGGCTCGGCGACGACCACGGGCAGGTCGGTGTCCTGCGTGTAGACGTACTGCAAGGCAGCACACTGCTTGTGCATCCCGACGGCGAGCGTGTGCCAGCGTTCCGACGCGGCGCGTGCCTTTTCCGCCTTGGTCTTGCCCTTTTTCTGCTTGTCGACGCGCTTTTTTTCGGCCAGAATCGCCTCCACGAGCGCATCCGTTTTCATTTCCTCGGCGGCATTGGTCGCCGTCTCGGTCATGCGGCACAGCAGTCGGCGGAGGTCCGAGTCTGGATGCTTGCGTAGGCGGACGTCGGCAATCCCGCGCAGATTGGTTTCGACAAGTGCCTCGAGTTTGGAATCGTCCAGCGGTTCCGGAGCTGTAGGCGGGTCTGTGATGGTAGACTCGCTCATGCCAGTCACGCCCAGCAGTAGCAGAAACGTGGCGGTGGTTTGCGAAAGACGCACAGCGCCGCGTTTGTATCCGAGTTAGCGCACGCACACACGCCTACTCAGAAACGCACACGCGCCACGCTCACACACACACACACACGCTCACACACACACGCTCACACACACACGCTCACACACACACACTCACAAACGCGCGCGTGCTACAAACCCAGCTTCAGTGGTAGTAGTGGAAGGAGCAACACCACGGCAAAGACCAAAATTGCAAGAAACACCGAGACGCCGATGCAAATGACCGAGTTTAGGCGGTCGCGGTCCTCATTCATGAGCGCGTTCACGCACGCGTCACTCCCCCTCCTCCTCGCGAGGCTGCGCCACCGCCTCGCCATAGCGAACCCAATCCCAGCAGTGCACAAACGTGGCGTCTCCTTGTTCCATTTTCATATCCTTGGCGGCTCTGTAATACGCGATTCGACACTCTTCATTCTCCTCGACCACCTCGGCAACCCACTTGTGGTATTTTTGCAGCCTGCGCTCGCGTTTGCGAATGGACGTGGGCACTCTGTAATGAGAAAAGGTCATTTTTTTCAACCACACGACGCACACACCGACACACATGCCGCAAGAGTCGCGCTCATCTGCCCTCGTAGGGCGTGAAAAGCGTGCACGCGTGATTGACGGGACAAAACCCACCTCTGTCCTCGTTGGAGTACAGCGTGCCCTTTTGGCTACAACTCTTGACAAAGTTGCACCGCCGCAGGTAGGTCATGTCGTGACCGATTATGGACAAGTAGCGAAAATCGTCATTGCTGTGGTAGAGCATGTCGTGTTTTGTGTGTTTTTATCCTGTACGTTTTCCCACACCCCGCAAGCGTCCTTACTCACGCGAATCTCGTTGCTTTCCTCATCAAGACGCGTCCCAGGTCACTCTTCGTTTGCGACAACCGAATGGATCTGTGGGCAACGGAGTGAGATTCAGGTTGACACCTGCCGAGTTGTACGCGTCAATGTCGGCGAGCATCGTCGCAGCTGTCTTTACGATTGGAAGCACAGGCTGTAGTTCCAAAGGCACATTGGCCAGTGCATCAGCAATTCGATCGCGTTCTGTGCTTTCGATTGCATCGTGAAGACAGTTGATGATATCGATGATCGTTTTTTTGTCCGTCGACGTGTTGTCCAGCAGCAAAGTGGCAGTCTTTACCATTGGAAGAACGTGATAGAGCTCCGAAGGCACCTTGGCCAATGCATCGGAAATCATTTCGTGTTCTCGGCTATGAATTGCCTTGCGCAAACCATTGACTATACTGTTGATCGAGTCTTTTTCTAAGAGTGCATCTTCCTTTTTGACAATGGCGTCGGCTTTCGATTCGTTCAACCTGCGCTTCTTGGACTTGCCAATCGTTTCGTCGTACACTGGCGTTACCTTTCTGATGGAATTGGTGGTATAGAAGGACGAATCCGCGTTGGTTTTGGTGTCGTGACAAGTGAAACACAATACTTGCAGTTTTGCCACACGGTTGTGAAACGCGACAAACTTGTCGGCAAGCCCGTCCCTGACCCAACGCAGCTTGCACTCGTTTTTTACACGCTGCCAGTAAGCCTCCAAGGTCTCAACGTCGTCAAGTTTATGTGCACTTTGAATTTTACCTCGGTAACCGTGGTTGTTAGGACCATTGTACTTATCAAGCGTGCGGTGATTCGGGAGAATACACCAATCTTTGACGTGTGAGTCAAGAAACGCAAGCAGCATCACATGAAAGCCAACGTCCACGTGATCTATCTCAACAGATGCTCCATCAAAGTGGTCCTGGCACCCATTGCAGACGTGTATGCGGCATTTGTAATCCTTGTCGTGCTTGATGCAAACAACCTCCCTGAAGAAATCCGTGGTTTTGACCAGTGCTTTTCGTGCCAAATCCTTGAAACACGCGCTTGGAAACTTTTGGGCCACGCGCTTTTGATCAAATGTGCAGTTTGCAAACGGAGCAAATATTTTTGCATTGTATCCGCCTTTGGTCCGTTCAAGAGCTGATGAGATTTGTGCGTCATCCAAATTACACGCCAGCGTGTCTAGCATGTTGTACTTGCGCTGTACAAGACGCATCTCGAGTGTGTCTCGTTTATATGTTGCGCTGGAACGTTCAAGAAGCTCGACCATCGTCATGCTTGAAGGCCGAGGACTTGTGATTGGCCAGCTGCGGTCTTTCAGCGGCAAGCGGTTCGTGTCGGGCTCCTCCTCCTTCTTGATGCCTAGCGGGCCCAAATTGATAAGAAACGGATGCTTCACGTTGGGATCGTCGGAGTCTTGGACAAAGCTGACCGTGTGCGGCATGGGTGCACGCGCAACTTGGGACACAAAAGTCAACTTGAATTTACAACGACCCACATCCCGCAAGGATCACTCCCCAAAAAAACAAACACACAGGTGTGCGACTAGTCTCCAAGGGCGCGCTTCGTGCCCGCAGCGCGCTTGGCCACCGAGCACGATCGGGCGGGCGCGAGACGCGTCACCGCCGAGGGATCGACGCGCACGTGCTCGCCCTTGTCATTCGCATAGTATCGATCGAGCCTCCCCAGGTCGTTATGAAGCGTCGTTTTGATCTGAAACGGGCTTGAGTAACAGGCAAAGCTGTCCAGACCGTTCAAGTACGGATTCAAGCACCAGCATGCAAATCGGAAGAGTCGATCCTTCTTGGTGTGGTGCAGGTTTTTGGAGACGACGTTTTGGTTGAAGGCGAACTGGAACTCGCAGCGTCCGTTTTTCATGGCACACTCGTAGTACTCGCCGTCGTAGGGACGGGATTCGTACGGGAGCAAGAGACGACGATCCGGAGGTTCCAGCTCGAATGCTCGGTGGTCGTGCTCGGAACTGTCGGCGCATGTCCACCGGTCAGGGTCGTCAATGGAGTGGGCGGGAAGGTCGTCCTCCTCGGGCGCAAACTGCAGCTCAATGTAAAAGATCATGGAGCGTTCGTATTTTCCAAAGTTGGCCACCTCGCGAGGGTCCAAGACCGACTCTAGGTCGGCGAGGACGTTTTTCTCCGTGACAATCGTGGGCGACTGGCCATCGGTGATCGGGTTGGCACTCTCGAGCTGAATCGTGAGCACGACATCCAAGCCGGCGCTGCACGTAAACGTTGGAATTCCCTTGCGTGGCTTGACGCTTGGGAGCAGAAGCGCATGAGGAAAGGCGCCGCAGTAGCTGGCCTTGGTCACCGTGTTCACAGAGTACGGGTTGCCAGCCCGCGTGTGCGTGTCCTCGACAAACCGAATCCTGTACGTTTGCGCGATGCGATTCTCGTGGACGCTGCTCGCGGCAATCAATTTTCGTTGCCACCGTGCAGTTCCATGGGGAATGTAGGGCACGTCGTTCAATTTGATGGCGTCGCGAATGGGCTCGAGGTACAAGAAGTCGTTCTCAGGGTTGGCTCGGTCCAGGTTGGCTCCGCCGAGGTTGGCTCCGCCGAGGTTGGCTCCGCCGAGGTTCTCCGCCGACGCGTGGGGTGGCGGGGGGACAACGGCACGACGATTCGCTCCGAGGAGCTCGTCGCCGCGCTGCGCGACCACCGTCTCCAGGTCGCCGAGAAGGCGCTTTGTCACGAGCTTGGCAGACTCGCAGCGCGAGTGCTGGTGCATGGCCCAGCCCCAGAGCAGCTCTGCCTGGTCGGCTGCGAGGCCAGTCTTGAGGGTTTCGCGCGTGATGCGCACCTTGCCATCGGTCGAGGTGATCGCTTGGACCACGTCTGGATCGTCGAGGCGGATGTCGGCTACCACCGTTTGGGCTCGCCGATTTTGCGCTTGCCCGGCCGGTGTGGTCGCTTCGGCGCCTTGGGTGGCTTGGGCGCCTTGGGTGGCTTGGGCGGGCGTGGCGTCGCTGTCCGTTTGGTCTGCTTCGTCTGCTTCGTCTGCTTTGACATTCTCGTCGTCGCTACTCATGAACCAAAGGGACTGCACGCGCGCGTGTCTGCGACAGGTGGCACCCCTTCGGGGGGAGGGAAGGCTGGTATCACGGCCTCCTGCACATGCCGCAAGACGAGTTAGCGGTTTTAAAAAACGCGCGCTTTTCGACTAGACAAACGCGTGCCCCTTCGCACACGGACACGACATTACAACACGCCGAGTTGCTTGTTGGTCGAGGGTTGGCGAGTGCGTTTTTAAAATTCCAAAACCGCGACTACACCGACACGAGTGTGGGGGTTGTCATTCTACCCATCGTGGAGTTCTAGGCGCCGGAAACCTGCTTGTAGGCCTCGAGTTGCTGCGTGAGACGTCCCGCAATGGCATTATTCTCAAGCAGCGTGCGGTAGTGCGCCTGATTCATAAACCCAATCGGCTTCAAATCGTCGGGAGAAACCCCGATCAACGCTGCGGACTTTTCCGTCTCCGTCAGCTCCTCAAAGTTGAGCGAACCCTCGGTAGCTGCAGCTGCGGCGGTGGCCTCCGTCGTGGCAAAGACCTCCTCGGGCTGTTCAATCGAGCGAGCCTGTGCTATGTCCGCTCGCAGGCGATTGGCAGACAAGGACGTCTGCTGCTGCATCTGGGTCATGGGCAGCTCCTCCGCCGGGCGCATCGACATGGTGGTCTGCCCACTGGTTTGCAAGCGACGCTCACGCACAAAAGGGTGACGGTCGTGCCGCGTGTTTCCCTTCCCGTTCAACTCTCAAATGCTTATCATTACTGTACCATTGACAACTGGCCGTCGTACGGCATCAAAAGCGACATTAATACCGGAGCGTTAAAGTTCCAGACTCGATTGAGTTTGTTGTTGATGCGCACCTGAGACTTTCGAACCAAACGTGCCTGCTTGAGATGCTCGAGGAGGCGCCTGATATCGGTCGAGGTTTTGTACACTTCTTCGGGCGTAATTTGGAGGCTCTCCATGCACCCACGACGCATCCATTCGCGAACAGAGGGCAATCGTTGCAGCTGCTCTCCCGCCACTGAACATCGCATCGTTGGCGACCATCCTAAGCGCGCAATGCGAAATTGACGCAGAAGTGGCAGCGCAAACGAGACCACGTTGGAAACGACTCCTACAAACCCGGGGTCTTGCAACTTGAAGACCAATCGATCGTGGACATTTGCCAAGAGCTGTGAGCTGTGGCCGTCCCAATGTTCCGAGTTTGTGTTGAACACCTCTGTCAATTCTTGGAGTGAAAAGCGACAGACGTGTGAAAACGCGTCTCGCAAGTCGTCCTCCAGATGCGAGTTGCTCCAGTTGCTAAGCTGGTGCTTCACGAATGCACACTCGACTCCCGTCATCAGAGGCTCGATGAGTTGCCGCAACGAGGCGTACGCGGCCTCGGCAATCTGCTCTGAACTTGTGCACACATTGTGGAGAATGCCGCAATCCACTCTACCGGGCGCAAAAACCTCGGGCTCGTCATCGCGTGTTCCAAGCAACTGTCGCAGTGCCGAACAGAGCATGACGATGCGCAGGCCAGTGGGCCGCAGCCCAGACCGAATCAGTGCAAGGCGTTCGCGAGGCACGAGCTGCCACTGCATGGACGATCGTGCCCACGGAGTCGGCGACAGAATGGCAGCGGGGTCAAGTCGAAGCTGGGCACGGGTCGCTTCGCTGGTGGCGTAGGGAACCCTCGAAAGCGTCGTGACGAAAAACCCAGCAGGCTGTCTCCATGCCTCAACTTGTCGAGTCGCTCGCTCCAAGAGTAGACACAGTGCCTCGACATTGATTGCCTCGCGCCAAGACTGAACCCCTTCGGCTGTGACACAACGACTCGCTTCGTTGGCGTTTCCCATCAAGTCTCGCAGCGTGGCAAAGTGCATGTGCGTTGCAACGTCGCGCAGTTCACGTAGAAGCTCGGGCGGTGGAGAACGCAGCACTTCCATGAGTGGAAGCCGACGCTGTGGAGTGGCGAGCATCCCCCAATCGCTGGGTCGATGTATCCCGCGACGCGCTACGCGTGCAAGCATTGACATGCCTTCACAATCGGCTTGACACTGAGCTTCCGCATCCAATGCCTCGTTTACATACTGAACACGAGCGCGATGCTCGAGGCCATCCACGCAAAGCACATTCACCTTGGTGGCACTGGCAGGCTCGAGGAGCGCGACACGATTGGCAATTTGTGCGGAAAAGAGCTCAATGTGTTTTTTGACAGTGGCAGACTCCATCGGGTCGTTGCTCACGGGGATGTCAAACCACTTGCGCACGCGTTCGTCCAAACAGGTAAGCCACTCCGTGGCAATCTCCTGTAAACGGTCTCGCAAATCCGCGCCCAATCCGCCAACGCGCAATGTCGATTCGCTGAGGCCACATAAGACACTTTGGTCATACGATCCACCAATGTCGAGGAATGTTCGGTCAAACTTGACGTTTCCACCATGTCCAGTATGTGCGTATTGTTCGTGTGACTCGTAGCACCGAAGTCGCAAAACGTGGGGGAGCGCAATCGCGTCGTATGCCAATTCTTGCTGGTAGCGAAGCACGCGAATGACTTCCTTTTTTGTGTCGTCCAACACGTAGGCGTCGTGGCTGGTTCGTTGCATCACGTCGGCCAATGTGGGACCCAGCTCTACGACAGGACTGTGCTTGCGACAGCTTCGACAAAGAATGCGACGTTCGTGTGGCGGAAGCGGCGCTTCACATGCGCGACAGTGGGGTATTGAGGGATCATACGTGGGTGGATCCTCGCCGATCCAACGAACCAGTGGCCCCTTTCGCACGAAAAAACTGCAACGAAGCGAAAGCAAATCGGCCAAATACATTGCCCAGGCATCGACAATGCCGTCCAGCCATGCTGATCGTTGCGAGCCAGATGACAAGACTGGAATTGCGACCACGGGTTGCGAGGAGGACGGCGTCGACATGGGGGGGTGTCCACACAGGACGCTGCAGGCGCGTGTGGGAGTTTGTAGTTGGTGCACAAGCCGCAAGGCACAACCTGTTAGAGGGAGAAGAGAAGGCTACGCCCACTTTTCATGTACGCTCCAGACACACACACACACACACAAACGCGCTCGCTAGTAGAGCCCCGTTTCAGATCTTACAAAATACTGCAGAGAAACTTTAGATGCTTGTTATTTTTTCCTGCGCATGGGCTTTGCCAATGTACATAACTAAAAGTCGACGAGTGCCATCGAGATGTCTGGAAAGGCACGGCATGCCCGAGGACCCAGAGAGCGATGGTTGGCAAGAAGTGGATGATACGACAGCAATACACGTTGCATTCTTTGACAACAAAGCGTCCCCCGACACGAATTCCATTCAGAGAGCGGCCCAGCTTGTAAATTCTTCCTCACAAAGCCCTGTCAGATTTCACGCCATATTCTTACGAATACGCCGCCTTGATGGGTTCAGTGTGCATTCAATCTTTCGCTTTTGTCCAGTTCTGGACTGTCTGTACAATTATCTGGTCGAATCGGCACACGGTCCTGGTCCCCAGTACATGTACAAGCTCTTTATTCCCTGGCTACTGCCCAAAAGCATAAAGAGAATCGTACTTCTAGACTCGGACACCGTTGTGCTCAGAAGCGTCACAGAGTTGTGGGACTCATTCAAGGCCTTTGGTACTGCGCTTGTTGGTTTGGCAAATGAGCAGAATGACCTTTACGCCCCAATGATTGGAAAGAATGGTGGTGTACAACTCTTGTATTTGAACGGCATGCGCAGTTCTAGAGAATACGTGAGATTCATGGACAATTTCAACGAGTATGGGTACCGCATAGGCTACCTGGGCGACCAGACCTTTTACACCGTTCTTGGGTACTTGCTGCCTCACCTCCTATACACGGTTGGGTGCGAATGGAACCGCCAGCTTAACACTCACTTTGGAGTAAGCGCCCACAGATTTAAAAATTGTAGTGGATGTGCTCTTATGCACGCAAACCAAGGGCCCGTTAAATGTATTGCAAAGCATATTCAGACGCATCAAGACACGACTTGTGCATCGTGGCATCTATTTGTGGATAGTCGACCATCATGTTTGCGCGTGCACAATGTTCAAAGAGGACTGCGACAACACTTTGCGTCTTGCTGTAACTAGATGGCGCAACTTGCTGCCATTTTTCGGACCAGAACCAAGGGAAACTTTGTACGTGTCCCGTGTCCAGTTGCGACAAACGCCCGCGGGCAGCTCGGCACACGCGTGCACGCTCTACTGCCGTTTTGCCAATTCTTCATCGATTACTGCGTTTACTCGTTCTATGACCTCCAGAGAGTGGTCCAGTGTAAAAAGGTTGAGGATTTTCTCGCCAAGCCACATCACTTGTCCATTGCGCTTGCCAATGCCGAAACGTTCCTTGTCCGTGGCCCCGGTGACGATTGAGCGTTCACCCTCACCGGATGGGTCGCCTACCTGCACAGTCCACTGCCATTTGTTTTGCGACCAGTAGGCCTGTCCACCCACTTCGGTGGGGAGCTCCACGCTCGGCTGTGCGCTCATCGCGGCGTTTGGGTCTTCTTCCTGGAAGGAGGCGACACACTCCGCAAGGGTCGTGTTTGGGCCCGGACCCGATTGCGGGCAGCTTGTCGGTGCACTGGGGGGGAGGAGAGAACACGTGTTCTAGTTCTCATCAAAGTCTTCGCTCTCATCGGCGTCCACGCAAAGTCGCTCCTTGTGCGCGAGCTCGGCGGGCCACTCCACGGGCGGCTCCCATTCGTCCTTCATGCGGAAGGACGAGTGGAAGTTGACCGACCATTCGTGGGACTTGTTCTCGCAACACCCAAGCGTCTTGCCGCCCTCCACGGCAAGGTTGGGCGGTGGACCGTGCGCGTCTTCGCGGTACACCTTCTGGGACACGTGCACCCTGATTCCCGTCACGAGCTTTTGCGTTTTGGAGTCGATCGGGATCTCTCCAATGGGAATGCGCCACACGTGCCACAAGTCGCACAGCACGTCGCGCCACACCACCACCAAGACGTCAAAATCCTCGCGATCGTACGGGCCCGTTTTCTGGTCGCCAATATGCTTTGCCAGTATGACTTTCAGTCCGGACTCAGTGGGGTGTGCAGAAGGGCGGCCATCGGTGCGACGGCAGCAGAGTGATGCTCCCTTCAACCTTCCGAATCCTCGGTTAGGTGGCTTTGGGGGTAGGGGACGTCGCCCTCGATGTTGTTGGAGAGGGCAAATTCGAAGAAGCCGATGATCACGACGCACAATTCCCACGCGATGACCATAGGCGTTGCGCCACAGGCCGCAAACTCGCGACGCGAGCCTCGGGGGTGCTTGCGAGTTTGCGTCTTGTGGCGCGACAACTCCCGATAGCGTGCCGCCGGCAGTTTTACGCGCTGGCAAATGCGCGGCCCGGATTTGGAGGCCGGCCGGCGGCAAAGGAGAAGGCGCTCGTTGGCGAGGATCGGTCCTCGTGGAAGCGGACACAGCGCACGAAGACCAAGTGCCAAGGTGGAGGGGGGAAGCGGGGGGAGGGGTTTCGAAAACGACACCCGGTCTGCCAATGCGATCGCCAACACAACCCAAACGGATGGCGAATGCGATCGCGGTGCCCTTTGGGGACGTTTTGCCCACAGAGCTGGCGAGGATGATCATCGCCCACTGCTTCGACGTCTCGTGCCGACGAGGCGCGGACAGGCCAGTGTACATGCGCACGGACCCCCTGCTCACGCCGATCGCCGCGGCAGATGAGCGCCACTCCCATGCGCTCAACTGCCGCGCCATCTGTAAGGCCTTTTTTGTCGCCGGATCCGTCGCGTGGCTCGGGCCACCGATTCCGGGCTCGGGCCTGTGCTACCTGCGCGAGGTCGTCGGCACCAGCAAGTACGTTTGCGGCGTGGCCGCCGTGCTCATCGACGCGGTCAAGAGCGATCGCGGGCGACTCACCACGGCCGCCTACTCCGAGCTCTACCACCACGCCTTCCACATCCACCAGCTTCGTCGGCTCAACTACCAACGCGAGTTCAAGTGCTGGGAAGCGTTCGCCTCCGACGTGCCGACCATCATTCGGCGCGCCCGGCTCACGGACGCGCAACACGCAACGCTGATGAGAACGCTCGCGCGCGTCTTTTCGCCGATGGCGGATGCGTGCCACGTACATGCGCGCTGCCGTGGGGCGTGGGCGAGCGAGGACGCGGGTCCGGCAAGGCCCGTCACGGTGGCAGACGTGGTTGCATTCGGGCTGAAGGAGCCGCTCGCAGTGGCGATTCTGGCAATCAAGAACTGACGGGTGGCTTGGGGGGGCTCTACGGCTACCCGTTGGATGGGGCGGGTGAAGAGGCGGAACTAGACTGGCCGCTTTGGTGAGAACAACCCATTTTTTTTCCAAACTCCGCACATCAAACGCACACACACACCCTAACACAAGACGACTCAAAACTGAGCATCGCAGAGGAACACGCGGGTGGCGGACGAGTCGCGCAGAATTGCCTCTTGGGTCGCGGGCTTCATGCCCGCCCAAAACACTTCGTCGATCACCAGAGGGCCGCAAAGGTTGAAGCGAGCGAGCTTTTGGCCGAGCATATCCGCCGTGTCGCCCTTTTTGACAAAGCCCGGAAACCGATCGACGCCAGGGAGCGGGTGCTCGCCAAAGTAGATGCCGTGGTCCTCCTCGTCCTCGACCTCGCTCTCTTCGTAGTCAAAGGTGAAGCAGCTCGTGCTCAGCAGGTAGACAGCGCCTCCCGCACCCCCCCTTTCGCGCGGGCCAATCTTTTTAAAGGTGGCCTCCTTGCCAATGCACGTGGCCGGATCGACGGGCGTAACCCGCTCGACCGTTTGCTCATTGGAGTAGGACCACCTCATCTTGAGCAGGTAGGTGCGCTTGAGCGGATTCGGGGAGGGTTGGACCGGCCCCAGTTCCAGTGCGAGCGCCGCCGCCATGGCCGCGGCCGATTCGGGCAAGTTGGGCGAGTTGGGCGATTCGGGCAAGTTGGGCGAGTTGGGCGAGTTGGGCGAGTTGGGCGAGTTGGGCGAGTTGGGCGAGTTGGTGTCGCTGAGCGCCCGGCGCGCATTGGCCATGCGCTCCTTTTTGATCGCCTTGTCGACGTTCCACCACTCCTTGCCAAACCTGGTGCGACACCAGGTTCGCACGTCCCTCGCCTCCAGAGAAGTCGCCGCGGTCCTGGCCATTTTGGATGTCGGGAGGAGTGCTTGGTCGTCGGGTTGGATCTTGTTCGGGGGTGGGTGGTGCAGCCCCCGCAAGGCGGTCGGCCTTGGAACCCCACTCCGCCTAGCTTGTCTGGGCACTGGGGGGGGGACTAACGTCCGCTACTTACACCCCCACAATGTCCGCTATTTACCCCCCCGCAGTGTCCGCTATTTTACACCCCCCAATAATGTCCGCTATTTACCCCCCAATAATGTCCGCTATTTACCCTCCCCCAATGGACCAACCCCCCCCAGTGCCCGGACAAGCTAGGTGGTCAGGGGTCGGGTTTTAGAGACCTTTTGGACCGTTCCGCGTACATGAGCCACCAGAAAAGACGAAGCAACCTCCCCAACCGAATCCGCGATGCCTCCCATGGCCCAGGTCCTCGCTGCCAAGCACGCCGCCGACGCGCAGTACGGCTTCCGCCCCAACACGCGCGCCCCAATCAACTGGAGCCGCGTCGGCAACCTGGCCAAGCCGCTGACGACAACCTACTGGCGCAATGCCAACTTGGCGCCGGGCCACGAGCAGTGGCACGTTTACAGCACAATCGTAACCATGGGGCGGTTGCAGGTCCGCGTCGCGGCAGACGCGCTGGGCCGCGTAATCCCATCGGCCAAGGTCTGGCGCAAGGGTGTCCCCGGGGACCCGGACGGCCTCCAAAACTGGGTCAAGGGCCCCAAGGGCCACATCTACACCACGGACTCAAACGTGGCGCTTTCGGAGGAGACCGCCTACCAGGCCCGCCGCGAGCGTACCGATCCGGTGCGCATCCAGGCCGTGCGCGAGCAGCGACGGCAGGAGCGGCATGTGCGGCTCGCCCAGCACCGCGCCCAGCGCCGCCAGCGGCTGCTCGCCGAGCGCACCGCCCGCCAGGCGGTGCAGCAGGCCGCTCGCGTGGCCAGCGCGGCGCCCGATGCGACCGAGGCCACCGTCGCGCGAGGCATCGCCAATGCGATGCAGGCGGTGCACAACCTGGTGCGCCCGCTGCGGCCCAACCCGGAGGCGGCGGCGGAGCCCGCGCCCGCGGCCAGCCCGGCGCCCGCGGCCAGCCCGGCGCCCGTGGCGGCGGCGCCCGCCCCGGCGCTCGACCTGGCGAGCGCCTGGGCCCTGCTGCAGGAGCAGGTGCCGGGCCTCCTGCGGGCGCAGGCGGAGCAGGCGGCGGCACAGGCGCAGGCGGCGCAGGCGGCGGCGACGCAGGCGGCGGCGGCGGCGGAGGCCTCGCGCACGGTCACGTGCGCCATCTGCATGGACGCGATGCCCGAGATGGTCTTCACCCAGTGCGGGCACGCCGTCTCGTGCCAGGCCTGCACCCACAAGCTCGAGGGGTGGGGCAGCGGGAGCGGCCAGCAGCGCCGCAAGTGCCCGGTCTGCCGCCTCTCGGGCAGCGTGATCCGCATCCACTTTGGGTAGGGAGCAGAGTCCCCCAACCGCACTCTAAACTTGCGTGTGCACAGTCGTGTGGGGTGTGCTCAACGTTGGTCCCAATAGCATCGAACAATTGCTCAACTCGGATCCACCAGTGCCCGTTTCCGGGAATTGCGCCACTCCCTTTGCCACCACAAGCGCCCCCTCCCCTCCCCTCCCCTCCCAGTGCCCGGACAAGCTGCCTGGGGCGGCCCTGCCATTGCAAGCACGGCTTGCGGCATGTGGTACGAAGAGACCGCGACTCCCACTGCCCAGGCTCCCAGCCATCACCGACAGACACCAACCACCCAAACCCTCGGATGACGCTCGGTGGGATGTACAATGCCTCCTCAACTCGCAACGTCCCTGATGCGGTGATGCTCAAGCTAATGGAGGAACAGCGGAGCATCTGCACGTCGCATCTCGAAGTCTGGCGCAAGGATGCAAACGCGCGCGAGACGGTGAACGATTGCCACATGCTCGGGACCATGTGGTGCGACACGGACCGATGCGACGACACCGAGGAGGGCGGAAGCGGTTGCCTTGGCGCCGGCATCACCGACGTCCGTGTCGAGTCGCGTCGGTACAAGACGGACGTCAACGGCAACAAGATCCCCGGCTCGGAGACCGAGTGGGCTCTGTGCCAAGTATTGCAGATGGGGACCAACATCAACGACCCGAGAGGCATCATTTCGTCCGAGCACTTCAAGCTCGTGACGGCGGATGCCGACGGGTCCAACAAGAAGTTGCGCACGCTCAAGGACATCACCGGCAATGCCAAGGCACTCTTTCCAATGGAGGAGCTCGAGACGCCCAAGCTGGAGGTGGACAAGGTGGCCGTGGCACACCGCATGGCCTTTGTGCCGATGCCCTCGGCCGAGAGCGGCTGGTCGTGCGAGGTTCGCTACGTGTGCTACGGCTACAATACGATGGACGACGAGGATCCGGCACATGCCATTCTCTTTGGCGACACGATGAACACCTCGCTGTTTACCGAGGAGTCGGGCGCAAAGGTGGGCTGGCAGCCAATCTACACCAAGCTGCTCACCAACCTCGACCCGGCAACGGGTCGCAGCTCGGAGGAAACCAAGTATGGCTGCTACGCGACCTCCGTCGAGGAGACCAACCGCACCCTCAAGAATATCGGCACCGAGACGGCCGAGGAATCGGCGGCGGCTGCCGCCAAGGGCAAGGGGACGCAAGTGCGCACGGGGCCCATTACGCTAAAGGGCACCTCGAGCGCGGCGTGGCACGTGGCCGTGGGACTCGAGCGCACACGTGCTGTGCCGTGCCCGTCGTCGTTTGGGAATTCCGACGAACCGGCGTTTCGCAGCCTGAGCGGCGCCGAGGACAGCGGTGACGGGCCCGTATACCGCGGATGCAGTTCCGACGACGACGACGATGGATTCGACCCACAGTACGCTCCCAGTGCCCGTGGCGGAGTCCCCGTGCAGGTCGAGGCCAAGGAGGGCCGCATCGGTCTGGGGTCGTTCGTGTGCGAGGCCAAGCCGCTTCCGGCCAAGAATCCCGTTGCGCAAAAGCGTCCGGCCGTCGCGACGTCGGTGGCCATCATGACGGTTCCCATGGGCGCCGTGCCGGACAAGGAGACCCTTCGGCAGGCGTGTGCCGAGTTGAAGAAGCGCCACGAGCTCACGGCCGAAATCGGAACGCACGTGGCCTCGAGACTCTCGGCCGAGGCGGTGGAGGCGGGGCTCACGACCAATGGTCCGCTTGCCGAGGAGACGGCCGAGGAGCTCGGCAAAACCTTTGGGAAGCAAGGAATGGAAAGGGCCGCTCCCTACCCGAAGAAGGCCAAGACGGAGGTGATCTCGCGGGGCCGGCCGTGCGTCGTTGGAGTACCGCTCGATTAGGCCCGCGTGTCACGTGTAATTGTGCGGTTTCAAACACGAGGTTGTGAACGCGTCGCGGGTCACTCCATCGGCGTGTATGAACGTGTCCGTGTTTCAAAATGAGAAGACGAGTATGCAAAACGTTACTCGTCGTCCCCCCCCCCTGTGGGTCTTGAATAACCTACACTCATCTCCTTGCGGAGTGTGAGGGCAGGGGTGGGCACACATCAAAGTCGGTCAGGGCGTGGAAAATGTCCATACGATTTCCGTTTGAATCTCGTGCTCAATGTGCCACCTTGGCCCCCGCGGGTGCCATTCATGGTCCTGCCATCGGATTGCCAATTGGTGGACTTTGGGGACCATTGGCAGTCTCGCCACCTCGTTCGCCGCCCATTACGCCGACGACGAGCGATGCCACACTCGCAATGGAGCACCTCGATTTGAACGATCCGTGCGTGCCAATGCGCATAGATGCCAACGAGGACGAGTCGCCACTGTTGGAGCAAATCTGTCCTCTATGGGTGCACTCTTTGTCTAATCAACGACCCATTTTTGTCCTCTTTCACCAAAGCATGGACGACGTTGGTAGCGACAGCACGATGCTCTTGCAGTCCAATCCGCGCCGATTACGTATTCGAGGCGTCGTCGCCCCTCGTCTGGTGCACGCGCGTTCGCTCACGTGGAGACCACTCGTAGAGGCGGGCGATGTCGTGGGGGTCGTCTTTCTTCTTGGGATGGGTCGTCCCGATTCGGAGGACGACGTAAAACCGGTGTTCAAATCGAATGCGAGAATTGGGGCGGTGGCTCGCATCGAGGTGAAGACCTCGCTGCACAAGTGGGCCTTTTCGGGCGATGCAGTGGACAGCATCGCCGTCGTGCAGTCGAGCTACTCGCCGCTCGCCATGGCGAGCGGCATGGCCGACCCTTCGAGCTACCTGCTATTTCCAAACCCGGACAGTTACATCGACTCGATGCGGACGCTACGTGGCCAGATCCAGCGCGGCGGAGAGGTCGGCTATGTACCCGTGCGCGAGCTCTGTGTGACGTCTCAAATCGACAAGTTGTTGCTGCGCGGCAACCCGTCCGAGTCGGGCGAGCTGAACGATGCCGCACGCCGCGTGTGGAGCACCAGCAAGCAGTTTTTCAAGGGGCTTTCGGAGCTCACTGCCGACTGCATCACGGGGTACAATGCGGCCGAGATTGAGCGAGTAGGGGCGTTTGAACTGAGGAATCATCACGCGTCGTGGCGTGGTGGCATCGTCTAGTATAGGACCGTTTCCTTTTTTTCCCCCCCCCCTCCACCATGGAACACCCCCCAGTGCCCGGACAAGCTGGTTTGGTCCGGGTCCCGCTCTACCGGAGTCCCCCCAAATGACCCACCCTTGCGGCGTGTGCGAGCGTCTGCTACCAAGACACAAGGCGTGACCATGAGCCGTGGTCCGAGTCCGTCCAATGGGAATGGCAGCGAATCAAATCTGGACCCCGAAAAGGTCCGACAACTGTTTGCCAACGTGATGGGACTCGAACAAACCTTGGGGGACCATTTGACGACCAATGACGCCATAGACGATGCCGACGTGTTAAAAACGATGCTAGGTGCCTCCGCCGAGGATCTGGAGCCGGCTCCTAGGCCAACCGGCGACTACGAGGACGACGCAAAAAATGCTGGCTCGTCGAGTGGGTCTCCGCAAATCGCAACAGGGTCCGGTCGCGGGTCGTCTGTCAAGCCCAGTATTGCCAAGGCGCGACGCGTGCCACCACCGTCGACACTGGCCGCGTCGACTACTGGTCGCGCCAGCGTCTCGAAGACGGGACCGCGCATGATTGGAGCTCCCTCGTCCAAGCCGATTGCCAGTGCCACGACCACCAGAGACGAAGAGGGCAGCACGCCGCGCAACAATCCGTGCGACGATTCGGACGGCGATGAAGAGGTCTTCCAGTCGTCCAAGTATGACAGCGACGGAAGCGACAACGAAGCAAGCTCCGCAAACAAGTCGACATTGTCGCGTTCCGGCAAGACGACCACTTCCAAGAGGGCACCCAGACGACCCAGGAAGAAGGAGTCGGACACCGAGAAGACCGCGCGCATCCTGCGCGAACGAGAGGAGTCCAAGCGAGCACAGCAGCTGAAGAAGACGCAAATGCGTAGCTCTCAGCTCACTCGGCGTCACTCGGCACTCGAAGTGCTCGACGGGCTGATTCCATTGGGACTCGACAAGCCAAAAATCGGCTTTGCTCGTCAGCACATGGCAAAGCACTCGATGGAGCGGCTGTCGCAAACCGCCACTGGGCTGCTTGGCTCCAACCAAGCGACTCGGACGGCGGCGGACAAGAAGTTGGACGCACGCGTCTGCGCATACCTCGAAAAGGATCCGGAGGATCCCAGGAGTGCACGCGATATCGTCTTCAACAAGATCGATGTCATGCGCAAGGCATCCAACGTCCCCGGAGCACTCGGCGTTCTCGAGATGCGACGGACGCTCTGTGATCCGGCATGGCTTCCAGTCGATGACGCACTGCACAAGCGCAAGGGCACCTCCCATGGCGAGGGTCGCAAACTCGATGGCGCGATGCGCGAACTTGCACAGGAGCAGGAGATTGACCACACGCAAGCCACCAAGCGCCAGACTTGGCTCGCCGCCGCCCTCGCTGCTGCACCCAAGTAGTGGACGGTTCGGGACCGCGCGATGGTGTGTGTGTGTGTGCGTGTGTGCGTGTGTGCGTGTGGGTGTGCGTAGTTCTGCGTGGTTCTGCCCGGTTCTGTTTTTTTTAAAACTTGTCTCTTGTGACACGCGTGGGGGAGGGGGCGGTTCACGACCCGAGTGGCTCGCAGTTTTTGTCCAATGCGTGCGCACCGAATCGCCGCTGTCCAGGGTTTGCAGGAGGAAACCGCGTATACTTTACATGGGCTTCCTCTGGAACTTGGACGTATAGCCCGTCCAGTCGCACCCGGCGCGGGGAGAGCACCGTCACGGTGACTCGACACGTTTCGCGACCTTCGCGGAGCAAGTTGAAGGCCGTTTCCTTGGTCGCCTTGACTCGGTTACAGTCGCTGCAAACACCCTGCCACTCCTCTTGGCCCGTGACAATCGGAAAGGGAAAGGCTCGCCACTGGTGCGTCATTCGAAGCGGCGCACACGTGCATCCCGGTTCGCACGTGAGTTTAAACGGTCCAGTGTCGCTCGCAGTCAGGTAGGCGAGCGTGACCACGGCGCCGCACTCGTCGTCTTGGGGAATGGCCAATGTCAGATTCGCGCCTGCGGTGCTCGACATCCATCCAAACTTGTGCACCTTGTCTGGCGTGGGGCTGTCGTCTACCAACTTCCAATTGCGAGGGTCGCCCACCCTTTTCCTTGCAACGGGCAGGTCGAGCGCGTTCGAGAAGCAGGCCTCGCTGCGAGGCGCCGGGCAGTCGAGCGCATTGCTTGTCGCGTCCCAATGTGCCGTTTTCAGGTAGAGCTTCACGCGCTGCGCGATGCGAGCGTGGCCTTGTGCATTGGGATGAACGCGGTCCTTGGAGTAGAGCTCGTGGCCGTGCGGCACCTCGAGCAGCGTGGCCCCTGAGCGCAACGCGGCTCGTTGCGTGGCGTTGCCGTCCATGAGCCCTGGCCAGTGCAGAATGGCCGTCGAGGGCGCATTCGAGAGGCAGCGAATGCGCTCCACCAGCTGCACCAGGTGTGCTTCCGATGCGCCTCCAAACATGTTGGCACCCAAGTCGAACAGGACAACGTCGTAGTGGTCGTGGTCGACAAACCGGTCCGTGCAATGCAAAAAATGCGCAGGGGTGATGGCGCTCTTGTAGTTGACGGTCGGCTTCACGTTTCCGAGCTGCGCGTGCCATGCTCGGGTGGGATCGTTGCCGACGCCGCCGCCGCCCGTGACGCTGCCTCCGATGACGAGCACGGATAGACTCGGCATTTTGACCAATGCGGCGTCGAGCATGCACCCACGTGCACAATCGTGGAGACGCTCGAATGCTAGCGTAAACGTGTGCACTGTGCGCTAGCAGACGCACGCCACGCTTGCACGACGCAGGCACAAGCAGTCCTCCTAATGGGCACGCTCGTTGCGGCGGAATGCGCATCGCGCCTTCAGTTGCGCCCCTTGGCACACGCCATCAATCGGTGGCCACTACTGCATTCGGTGCATGGCATCGCGCATCTAAACTGGGCCCGGAGCGATCATCTCGTTTCCGTCGAACCACTCTCGGTGGCAGCCTTCCTGTACGCCATTCAACGCGCTTCCAATGACACGGTCGTCCTCGACATTGGGGCCAACGTGGGCGCGTACACGCTCCTCGCCGGTGCGTTGGGTAAAGACGTCCTCGCCGTCGAAATGCAGCCCGGTTGCCAGAAGTGGCATCGCTGCCACGCGTGGCAGCTCGATCAGCTGAGGGGCCGCAACAGGGTGCGATTCCTCACCCGCTTTGTCGCGTCGAGTGCACGGCATGTTGCCCCGGTGCGCGTGCCCATCACCGGCTGCGAGGTCATGGCCTCTCCAAGCGCGGTTGCAGGCCGTTGGCCACATGGGATGCGCACAAAGGAAACGCGCAAGCTCGACAAGGCGACGGCAACTCAACTCCGCAACACGACGCGATTGGTGCGACCGTTGCACATTGCCGACTATGTCAACAATCAGTTTTCGCACACGCGTTCCCTGGTTGCCAAGGTGGACACGGAAGGGTACGAGATTCAAGTTTTAAAATCCATGCGAAGACTCTGGCCACGGCTGCGCGCGCTCATTGTCGAGTTGCAGCCATCGGCCTGGACGTTTGCGAATGTCAGTATCGTTCAAGGGCTCGAGATCCTCATGGCGCTCATGGCGCAAGAAGCCATGATTGCGGTCACGCTGCCGCACGCCAAGTCGGAGGGCGGTGTCGAGAAACGCGCCCGCGTCGATTTTGATCCGTGTTCTTACGAGGTCCGCAACTTGGGAAAGGCAGAGGTGGTGGCGCCCACCGTTGGGATTGACACGGCACGCGTGATGGACGCCGAAGGGTTGATGGCATTCATCGATTCCATGCTTCGGTTTCCCGGAAAACGAGGCTGGTTTCACGAGGTCTTGTTTGTTCGCATGAACGATTGGTGCAAGTCTTAAATCTAACACAAACCTATACACCACACATACACGTCCTCAAAACCCATCGTCGCCCAAGTCCATGGCGATCATGGCCATCTGCGGTAGTTGTTGGTCCTCGTGGTTGGCGGCTTCGTCGTTGTTGTCGCCGTCACCGTCATTGTTTTGTGCTCTTGGTCGCGGAGGCGGCAGACGACGAGCGGAACCTAGCCGCTCCTGTAGCGTGCCCAAAGCCAGTTGAAGGTGTTGCGCTCAATGTAATTCTGTCCCGGAAGTGTGGCCCATGCCTGATGGGCGGTCTCGTTGTTTAGTCCCATTCGCACCGACCTTTCGCTGGCATCCGCAAGGTGGTCGAAAAAGTAGGGATCTGGCTGTGCGAGAGTGTGGGGCAGCACGTTGGGCTTGAGGCGTGCGCCGTGGCCATTCGTTGGAGGATTGGTGTGACGAAGAAGAAAGTAGCGAAACGTCTTCTTGAAAGTCTCGTACGGCATCGGGTTGAGCTCCTTGTAGACGCATGCGCCGGTGGCGTTCGAGTACCAGCGGAGATTGGCATCATTCAAGGACACCCACAACTCCATGCCAAGGTTTTGCATACGCTGAAGTGTGGCATTGTCCACACCACCGGCAATCGCGGCACGGTACGGATTGGAAAAGATGGCTCGTGCTTGGAACACTGCGATTCCATCCGATTCGTTGATCTCGTAGAGGGTTACGCGGTGATCGGCAAATTTTTGATCCGCCCAATCGGTATCGAACCCAGAGAAACGATTTGCTGGGTTGGGGTCGCGACCGGGCATTGGCTCAATCCAATGCACCGGAGCATTCTGGGGCCAATAGCCGTGACGACTGTAAAAAACTTGATTGGGGGCCAACTGCCAGGTGGGTTGGGCGACACCCTGACTGATGAGCTCATCAAGGGCGGATTGTTGCGTGACGGCTTGCGTCATGAGCGCGTGTGTTTGTA
>ENA-ORDA01001136-ORDA01001136.1-marine-metagenome-genome-assembly--contig:-NODE-1136-length-23498-cov-10.334358_pt1 | contig 23498 bp, 15 predicted proteins | sample MGYA00237778_ERZ508506 | MGnify/ENA primary metagenome ERZ508506 (study PRJEB26177, sample SAMN06267891) | marine metagenome | isolation source: Monterey Bay, California, USA | place: Pacific... | reverse complement strand
TCCTGGCAAGTTTGCCGAAGCCGTCCACGTGGTTGTGCCGTTCCAGAACGGTGGATGGAAGCCAATCGCATCGATGGTTTGGTTCTCAACGACCGTGTGTGCGTTGTCCGTATCCACGCTGAAGTACAATTCGTGCGTGGTCGAATAACCGCTCTGATTGGCGTAAATCGTGTAGGTTTGATTGTTGGCATAGACCGAAGGTGTGCCACTTATCGTACCACCCGAGATGCTCATGCCAGCTGGCAAAGCAGGGTGTGTGCTCCATGTGATAAGGATCCCAGTGGAATCCCAGGTGTTGCTGCCGGAGACCGCAACAGGTGAACCTTGGTTGTTATAGATTGAAGATGTGCCACCATCGCCCAACTGTCCGTAACCGTCATACCCCCAGCACTTCAGGTCGCCGTTGTCAAGGATGGCGCAGGTGAAGGAAAATCCAGCAGACAGCGCAACGGCCGTTCGGCTCGTTCCAAGGTCAATCGCTGTGGATGAAGGTACTTTGGTGTCGGTGTTGCTTCCACCATCGCCCAACTGTCCCCACGAGTCACCCCCCCAACACTTCATGTCGCCGTTGTCAAGGATGGCGCAGGTGTGCCCCGCTGCAGCAGCCATCGCAACGGCAGTTCGGCCCGTTCCGAGGTTGATCGCTGTGGATGAAGGTGCGTTGGTGTTGGCGTTGCTTCCACCATCGCCCAACTGTCCCTGGTTGTCATATCCCCAGCACTTTGCATCGCCGTTGTCAAGGATGGCGCAGGTGTGGTAAGTTCCAGCAGACACCGCAACGGCCGTTCGGCCCGCGCCGAGATTAATAGCGGTGGATAAAGGTGCGAAGATGGCCGTGGTGCTGGCACCAATGCCCAACCCTCCGTATTGGTTGGTTCCCCAGCACTTCAGGTCGCCGTTGTCAAGGATGGCGCAGGCGTGGTTATCTCCAGCAGCCACCGCAACGGCCGTTCGGCCCGCGCCGAGGTCAATCGCTGTGGATGAAGGTGCGTTGGTGTTGATGATGCTTCCACCATCGCCCACATTTCCGTACTGGTCATACCCCCAACACTTCACGTCGCCGTTGTCAAGGAGGGCGCAGGTGTGGTAACCTCCAGCAGCCACCGCAACGGCCGTTCGGCCCGCGCCGAGGTCAATCGCTGTGGATGAAGGTGCGTTGGTGTCCGTGTTGATGGTTCCACCATCGCCCAACTGCCCATGGCTGTCAGATCCCCAGCACTTGAGGTCGCCGTTGTCAAGAATGGCGCAGGTGTGGTAACCTCCAGCAGCCACCGCAACGGCCGTTCGGCCCGTACCGAGGTTAATCGCGGTGGATGGGGGCACGCTGGTGTCAGTGTTGGTTCCACCATCGCCCAACTGTCCTTTGTTGTCATATCCCCAGCACTTGAGGTCGCCGTTGTCAAGGATGGCGCAGGTGTGGTGCCATCCTGAAGCCAACTTGTTGTTCACATAAGCGAAGGACGAGGAACTCGAAGAGCCGCTGCCTGAGCCGCTGCCTGAGCCGCTGCCTGAGCCGCTGCCTGAGCCGCTGCCTGAACCAGAGCCACCACTGGAACCCGATGAGCCGCCTGTGTTGGCGTTCACCGTATAGTTGAGAGAGATCGGCGTCATCGCTTCGCCCAAATTTAGATGCGCACCTTCCACCGCTGAGGTGATGTTGCCGTACGATGAAGTAGACAGCCAAATGCTTGTCTGGAAGGTTGTTCCGCTGATGACTGCAGTAATTGTGTATGTTGTGTTGCTCGTCTCAACCGTTGGTGTACCACTGATGGTGCACGTGCTGCTGTCGATATTCAAGCCGGTTGGCAGGCTTGGGGAAGCAACACAACTTGTTGCACCGGTGACGTCGGTCATGCCACCGCCTGAGCCGCTGCTCGCTGTTGTTGAGGAATCCCAGGTGTTGCTACCGGAGACTGCAACGGGTGAACTTTGGTCGGTGTTGCTTCCACCGTCGCCCAACTGTCCCATATTGTTCATACCCCAGCACTTCAGGTCACCGTTGTCAAGGATGGCGCAGGTGTTGAATGTGTCAGCTGACATAGTAACGGCCGTTCGGCCCGTTCCGAGGTCAATCGCTGTGAATGAAGGTGCGTTGGTGTGCGAGTTACTACTTCCACCATCGCCCAACTGTCCATAGGAGTTACTCCCCCAGCACTTCGCATCGCCGTTATCAAGGATGGCGCAGGTGTGGTAATATCCAGCAGACACCGCAACAGCCGTTCGGCCCGTTCCGAGGTCAATCGGTGTGGATGAAGGTGCGTTGGTGTTCGTGTTGGTTCCACCATCGCCCAACTGTCCTTCATTATCCCGTCCCCAGCACTTCAGGTCGCCGTTGTCAAGGATTGCGCAGGTGTGGTAAAATCCACCAGACACCGCAACGGCCGTTCGGCCCGTACCGAGATCAATCGCTGTGGATGAAGGTGTGTTGGTGTTCGTATTGCTTGCACCATCGCCCAACTGTCCGTCGTGGTCAGATCCCCAACACTTCAAGTCGCCGTTGTCAAGGATGGCGCAGGTGTGGTAATATCCAGCAGACAACGCAACGGCCGTTCGGCCGGTGCCGAGGTCTATCGCTGTGCTTGAAGGTGCGTTGGAGTCCGTGGTGCTTCCATCGCCCAACTGGCCTTGGTAGTTGTATCCCCAGCACTTCACATCGCCGTTGTCAAGAAGGGCGCAGGTGTGGTAATATCCAACAGTCACCGCAACGGCCGTTCGGCCCGTGCCAAGGTCAATCGCTGTGGATGAAGGTGCGTTGGTGTCCGTGTTGCTTCCACCGTCGCCCACCATTCCGTACTGGTCCCGTCCCCAACACTTCAGGTCGCCGTTGTCAAGGATGGCGCAGGTGTGTAATGATCCAGCAGACACAGCAACGGCCGTCCGGCCCGTGCCGAGGTCAATCGCTGTGGATGAAGGTGCGTTGGTGTTCGTGTTGGTTCCACCATCGCCCAACTGTCCGTAGTTGTCATACCCCCAACACTTCATGTCGCCGTTGTCAAGGATGGCGCAGGTGTGAGGTCCAGTTGACACCTTGTTGTTCGCATAAGCAAAGGACGAGGAACTCGAAGAGCCGCTGCCTGAGCCGCTGCCTGAGCCGCCGCTTGAGCCGCTGCCTGAGCCGCTACCTGAGCCGCCTCCAAGTGAGGTGATTTCACCTGGTTGATGCGCCCACAGTTCGACGTCGCCGCTTCTGTACTGCGCACTGAAGTAGAGCGTATCACCGACGAGTATCTCCATGAGATGTCCGGGGTTACTGTTGTAAGTGCCACTATAGATTTCAGCCACCTGCCAAGTTGAGGCGTTTGAGGTATCATGAGCCCACAGTTCCATGCCGCTGCTTGCATCAATCGCATCGAAGTAGAGCGTATCACCGACGAGTATCAACATGAATTGTCCAGGTCTACTGTCGCCACCCCCGCTGTAGATATTAGCCACCCGCCAAGTTGAGGCGTTTGAGGTATCATGAGCCCACAGTTCGTAGCCGCTGCTTCCATCATCCGCACTGAAGTAGAGCGTATCACCGACTAAGGTCTCCATGTATTGTCCGGGGTAACCGTGTCCACTTCCGCTGTTGATATCAGCCACCCGCCAAGTTGAGGCGTTTGAGGTATCATGAGCCCACAGTTCTATGCCGCTGCTTCCATCATACGCATCGAAGTAGAGCGTGTCACCGACGAGCATCCCCTCCATGTATGATCCGGGGTAACTGCCGCCAGTTCCGCTGTTGATATCAGTCACCCGCCAAGTTGAGGCGTTTGAGGTATCATGAGCCCACAGTTCTCTGCCGCTGCTTCCATCATCCGCACTGAAGTAGAGCGTATCACCGACGAGTATCGCCATGGAAATTCCGGGGAGACTGCTGTCAACACCGCTGCGGATATCAGCCACCCGCCAAGTTGAGGCGTTTGAGGTATCATGAGCCCACAGTTCTATGCCGCTGCTTCCATCATTCGCACTGAAGTAGATTGTATCACCGACGAGCATCTCCATGTAAAATCCGGGGGAACTAGAGTCAACTCCGCTGCGGATATCAGCCACTCGCCAAGTTGAAGAGTTTGAGGTATCATGAGCCCACAGTTCTATGCCGCTGCTTCCATCATTCGCATCGAAGTAGAGCGTATCACCGACTAAGGTCTGCATGTATTGTCCGGGGTTACTGCTGCCAGACCCGCTCCAGATATCAGCCACCCGCCAAGTTGAGGCGTTTGAGGTATCATGAGCCCACAGTTCGATGCCGCTGCTTCCATCAGTCGCACTGAAGTAGATTGTATCACCAACGAGTATCTCCAAACCGTCATCTCCGGGGTAACTGTCACCACCGCTGTTGATATCAGTCACCCGCCAAGTTGAGGCGTTTGAGGTATCATGAGCCCACAGTTCTGTGCCGCTGCTTGGATCCCACGCATCGAAGTAGAGCGTATCACCGACGAGTATCTCCATGTAAGTTCCGGGCTGACTGCCGGGACCACCTACGCCGGTAGATTGACTGTTGATATCTGCCACCTGCCATATTGTTCCGTTGCCGTTGGTTGTGGTGCTTCCCGAGCCGCTACCTGAGCCGCTGCCTGAGCCGCTTGCCGCACTGGTGTTGTATTGGAATGTGATGTTGGTCATTGGAACATCGACGGACAGATCCGCACCTTCGACGCTTGCCGTCAAGTTTTGAATGCCAGCACCTGAATTGTAACGAGTTCCTACACCGCCGCTTAATGGATCCCCTGTTTCGATAAGGTCTCCCTTGCTCATGTTCCAAGCATCGCTCACGCGGATGGCGCTTGGCGACCAAATCATCGTCGCAAGTTGGCCGATGTTTGTCACATTATTCACTTTACCACTACATGCCCTCCAAGGGTACATCACTTGGTCACCGAAAACAAATGCATTGGTATACATGCAATCGCTTTGGGGAGCACCGGCATTGCCGAGATTCCACGAAACCTGTACCGAATTGTTTGATAAATCGTACGCCATCATTTGGAAAGCACCATTATTTCCGAAGGTTGTTGTGAAATTCATTTTGACACTACCAAAAATAGTATTTCCGTAGACCGCTTTCAAGTTAAAAATTCCAGAATCACAGTTCGGACCATGTTTGCCGACACACATGGCAGGTTCTTCCCAAACTGAACCATTCGCTGGATTGTAGAATTTCGTCTTGTATTCATTAGTAGTAAACACGATTACTCCGTTCGCCAATTCTGCCACGTCACTAATCCGTGTAACCGTATCAGTGAATGTTGTTGCTTGCCAAATGGTGTTGTTCGATGACTCGTACCAATAGAAGTTTGAAACAGGGTATCCCGAAGATTGGCCTGGGTTAATATTGAACAGGACACGCGTTCCAGAACGCAAAGTATTGCCTAGATTGCTACTGCCAGTTCCTGGATTCAGATCTTCGACCATCCAAGCACTATCGTTCGATACATCTAAAATCCACGGTTCGTAACCAGTTCCAGTATTTCCGTCAGCTCTAAACAACAATTGCGTACCCACCAAAGCGTTCGTAGAACCGATCGAGCCAGTGACTCCGTTCAACCCGTTTGGCCTGTACATTGTTTCGTTTTTGATGTTGAAAAGAAACGGTTCATACGGCGAGCTTCCACAATTTGTCAGCAATTTACTCTCGCTAACTGCCAACAACTGGGTCATTTTATCGGTACAGTTCGATGGAAGGCTGGAATGATAGGTCCAATGGGTCTGATTATCAAAGTTGAAGACGCCCAATCTGAATTTGTTGTTAGAAGCGGTAATGTAATACTCCAAAAAATATACGCTGTTTCCAATCATCACCGGATCACGATGTTCAGATTCATATTGATACGTCAGGGTAGTGGCCCGGTACAGTCTGTACACAGTATCATTATCGAAATTATATGCATAAATGGAATGACCTTTGTTATGGTTGTGGTTTTGGTTGCCTACATCTTCGTCGAAAGTAAACAATGTAGTATTGCCGATCATACCAAGGAATTCGAAGCCACCACTGGTGTCGGAGCAATCATCTGCGATTGGTGTGTTAAACGTTGGCGTCCACGAGGTTTCATTGTAGCGATTGTAAGCGGCCAAGCAATAATCACCATTATACCCTTCTTGGTATTTGAACAAAATCACCTCATCGCTCACAGCAATGATTGCACTGCTAGAATGATATCCGCTCGTAAGCATCGGACCTTGTGGCGTCCATGTTGAATTGTTCCCATACATCACGGACGTTGCTGGGGAACTTTGTGCGATTGGTTCAGCGTCATCCAGCGTTTCTTCGCCGCTTGTCCACGGATTCATGGATTCAAGATACCCCACTTGGGACATTGTGATCATGAGAATCACAAGAAGGATTGACTTGTTTAAATTTGGAGAGCGTTCGCTGGCCATGTCCATTTGTCGAAAAAGGAGCAGAAAGTCATATCCCCTATATTGATAGGTTCTCTTAACCAGTTGTTTTCTGATTCGATGCTATTTTCGTGATTGCATCGTATTTTTGTTGTTGTCGTTGAAGTTTCATTTTCTGGACAGAATCGAACAACTGCATAGCAACATCAAGATCATTTCGTTGCTTTCGTTCTCGCAAATCAAGTTCTTTGCTGCGAAGAATGTCGAGAACTTCTGCCTTTGAGGCAGCTTTGGCTCTCGATTGCTGCGTTTCATGCTCAAGATTCCTGTGTTTATTCTCCCATTCTGCTTCGTTCACAGCACCCTTTGCTTTGATTCGAGCAAGTTCAGGCTCGACCTTTGCTCGTTCCATCGCTGAAGAATTGACGGTTTGAGAACGTGCATGATGCTCTGCGTGGCGTTGATGATGGGCAAGTTGAGCATCGAGAGCAAGTTGGTCTCTGTCTGCTTGAATAGAGGCGTGTTCAGCCATGTTTGTGACATGTTCACGTTCCGCTTCAAGTCGAATCTTATCCGATGGGTTCCAGGAGATGAAGGAATGGTCGATGGTCATGCCAAAGGATTCAATGGTTCGACGTAATGCCATACAAAGGCCAATCGTTGTGTTTTCGTCGGCTTGGTCTTGAACCAATTCATCGTTGGTGAATCGTTGAATCGTTTTCGACATGTAGGCTTGAGCCTCATCGATGAGAAGATTGCTAATGTCTGAAGTTCGTATCTCCATGATGCCTTTGGCTGGAAGTTGAATCAAACGAGCAATGTTCTCGCGAGCTGCATGAACTCGAAGAGAAGCCTCGCCTTTCATGGTTTGATGATCGCTTGATTTGGAAGTGAAGGGCATCGTAAACGTGTAGGGGCCGAGGAAAGCGAAAAGGTAGGAACGTTGCCGTTTTCCACCAAAGATACGACGAAGCATCGAGGTGGTTGGATTGGCTCGCATCACTTGCTGTGTAACGATTCCAGAAACCCTCCCATTCTCAAGAACGACACAAACTTCGTTTGGTCGAAGCACAATGGGTGTGTTCTTTGGCAATTCTTTGTCATGGACAAATCGTGCGATAATGTCCGGTTCTTCTCTCCATCTGTACGTATCTGTTGTCATGGTTTCACCTTCAGTTTCTGCTCCTCATGCCGTCAAGCAGCATATTGCGTTCGAGGAAATGACGCTTAGCTTTGCTGATGACACCATCAATGATGTCGAGATCTGTGTGACGTGTATCAACATGGGTTGCTAAGGTAGCCCCAAGATGTTGACTTGCATGTTCCAACATGGTGATGGTTTCACGATCATGTCGAATCAATTTCTTGTGCAATGAACGGTTCATTCTGCGTATCCCGTCGTGCTTTGGACGAGATTCTCCAGCAACTGCATATTGGGCATCTTCTGCAAACGATTGCAGATTATGCAAGATGGATTGTATTCTATCCATTTCGTATTTTTCATTATTTGCATAGGATCGAAAGAGCCAACGCTCAACTTGATGGTGGAGATGATTGACGCGTCTTCGAACATCTTCTCGTACGGCTCTATCTGTAACACGTACCCTCGATTGTTCGTAACCATCGTAGGCCGAAATTAACACTTTCATTCCATTTACTGCTGCGGGTATTGCCAATGTTGTTGGGTCCATACAGAGATATATGTCTCTGGTCGGTCTTAACAGTATTGCTTATTTCTTGAATCCGCGCTTTCGAAAGCCACCACTTTGGGATTTGTTGGCTTTATTGCCTGACTTTCGTTGTGCACGTGCTCTGCGGTCGCCTGCTTTAGGACCAGCAGCTTGCTGTTCTTGTTCTGATGCTCTGCGGTCTTTTTGCATCTGTCTCCAGACACCGCCAATGAGTTGCATGACCTCTTCCTTGCTGTTTGCTCCAATGGATTGTTTCGCACCAGTACTGCTGACCCACAATCGACCTTCTTTGTCATACGGTCGGCGAGGATGAGAGGTTCTTTCCTCTCGCTTGATTTTCTTGAGCCCTACTTTTCGAGCGGCCAAATAGAGTCCTTCAAGATCGGGCTTGAGGACTGAAGCATCTCTTGGAACACGTCGACCACTACGTCTTGACGTCTTTGCATTGAAGTATCCAGGCCAAACAGAAATTCGGTCTGGGTTGTGTTCCATAGTCTCGCCTCATTGAAAGGGTGAGGTTGGAAGGTATGAACCCAACGATGTGGGGCTTCACTCAAGAAGAACGCCGTTGATGACGCCATCTTTGCCAGGTCGGGAAGTGATTCTGACGTTGCCTTCACTGGTTTCGATGATTGCACCCTTAACCAAGATGTTTCGACGAACGTAGTTCGGATTGGATTCGTTTTGAATCACGTTGTTGATAGTTGCATTGACAGTCTTGCCTGTCTTTGGATTGTTAACTGAGACAGTGTTTGCAGCCATGACACGAACCATTGAGTTGCCACCGGCTTTGCGGTAGACCTTACGTCGTGCTTCGCCAACGAGTGCGAATTGCTTCTCAGTAGAGATTTCAGTCGAGCGCTTTCCTCGTGCTCGAACACGTCGTCCACCGCTAGGTTTTTTCTTGGAAATTCCGTGCCACTGTGCCATGATACTCACTCCTTGCAAGCCACCGACTTGACTGGCGTATATCAAGGAAACCCTTAGCGACAACGGCCGGAATACGAGGAAAGGAGTTCCCCATCAACAGCAAAGAGACGCGCCTCAATCACATCACCGGGATGCAATTGAGCCACTCCTTGAGGGGTTCCAGTGAACAATAAATCGCCTGTTGAAACAGGTGCCCATTGAATCAGCGATTCCAATTGTTGAGCAGGTGTAATACTCATCTCACTCAGAGAGGCTTCTTGCCATCGCTCGCCATTGACATCAAGTTCAATTTTTGGAGCCGTCTTTGCGTCGCTTAAGGCTTCTGCCCCCAATCGCCACGGATAGAACGAACCAAGCACTGCTGCTTGTCGAAACGTCTTGCCTTTCGACCATGGCAAACCCTCGGCGCTTAGAACGGATTGTGCTGCTCGATCGGTAAGATCAAGTCCAACTGCAATCGCTTCGATGTCACCATGTTGATTCAATCGAACCACACACTCGGTTTCAATGTGAACTTCACCTGGATGCGCTGAAACGTGAAGTTCACTGGATTCGGTACGACAACCATCTGGTTTAACGAAAAAGATGGGTTCACTTGGAGCTTCGTTTCCGAGTTCCTTAGCGTGGGCTTGGAAGGTTCGTATGGTGCACCAGACGGCCATGAAAATGCCACATGTTGGCGGTTCTTGAAGGCGAAGGGTGAAACGGGTCAGTCCGCTGGCAGGTTCATGGGCAAAGAATTCCAAATCAAAAAGCGACGACCTGTTCGACGAAAGAACATCGCCCCTTTGCTCAAGGACTTGGAAGAAGCGTTGGAGATTGATCTCAACGTGGACGGTGGATTTCTTGAGATGGCTACCTATGGTTCATGGCAACTCGTCTTTGTCGATAAGATTGCAAAGACGATCGAAATCAGCGATGATGAAGGGCGACGTTGGGCGTTTCTTACCCTTCGTGGATTCCTTGAACATCCTGATGCAAAGCGCTGGGTTGCTGTCGATCATGGCGCAATTCCATTCCTCATGAACGGAGCAGATTGCATGGTTGCAGGCGTTCATGCTGCTGATGAATCCATTGAAGTGGGAGATTTGGTATGGATTCGAGACAAAGAACACGGACGGCCGTTAGCACTTGGATGGGCAACGATGTCCGGCGTCGATATGGTGGAAGCGGCCAAAGGAAAGGGCATCAAGACCCTGCATTGGGTCGGTGACGAACTTTGGGATATGGAAGCAAAAGACGGAAAGTGAAAAAGACAAGCGGGGCCAAGGCCTGTCTATGCGCACCGTCTTGACACTGATGCTTGTTGCCCTTCTTGCCGTTTGTAGCACCTCTATGGCTGCGAAGAATGCTGGAGAAGATAATGGTCCAGATGTAGATGAGACACCGGTTTCATCCTATACTGCAACTTCACCTTCCGTATCTGGCAATACATGGTCGTTGACTGTGGTCATGGACCAAGCTGCGAAGGACAACAATACAACCTTTGAGCTCACCACACAAATCTGTCTCAATTCAGGCGTCTGCGACCCTCCTGTCGTCCAGCAAGTGACCGTTGAAGATTTGACACATACCACTTCCCTTACACCACCACAAGACCATTCTTACGTCAACTGGCGAGTCAAAGCAATGTACGAAGATGATACAAGTGAATTCTTTCCACAAGGAGCATGGTACACGGTTTGGTCAAGTTGTTACCAAGATGAAGGCGTCTACTATGGTGTAGATGCTGACGGTGAAAGTTGTGGTGAGGAAGAAGAAGATGAAGGCTTCTTGCCTGGATTTACATTCATACCTGCTTTGACGGCAGTTGGACTTGCTATCGCTGTAGCACGACGAGATTAAGCGGTTGTAAATTCAACCAGTCGCTCAAGGAAGCGACGATGTTCACTGCCCCACATCTGAAGGATGACTGAGAGTTTTGATTTATCTCCGTGAAGCGTTCCTTGAAAGAATCCAACACGATCAAGATCACTGTGAACAAGAGGAAGATGGTCATGTTCAATTTCGATAAGAAGTCCTTCTTCATGTTTTGATATGCTTGTTGCATGATAAGTTATGCAATCATCATTGAGTTTGAATTCAACACGTCTTGAAGAAAGAAATGCTTCAACACCAGTGAACAATGCTTCAACGTCAATGGCTGCTCCATCCATTTCAGCCCCATACGAAGCAAGGAACGGCAGATCGGTGGCATTCTGTTCCATGAGGTGATCAAGCCCTCGAGGGATCTCTTCATCCGTCATACTAACCCTCCACGACAGAGAGTTTTGTCCAACCAACAACCCGACCATCAGTCGCATCAACGGCTACTGCGAAGGTATGTTCCCATACGCCTTCAGTCCATGTTCGAGAGAGATCAAGTGTTGTAGCTCCAACCGATGTATCGGTCAGTTGACCAAGAAGATCGTTGGCTCCATCACCAGGAACGGCGACAAGAATACCAAGACGAGTTTGTGCGTAGATGTTGCCATTGCTATCGTAGATACCATCAGCACCGCTTAGAGCAGGATAGCGTGTCTTATCGCTGAGACGTGCTTCAACTGTAGAGATGTTCGCAACAGCTGGAATCGCTTCTCGATTGTATGAGACAACCTCATCAAAGGAGCCTTTCTCCAAGAAGGTACAAGTTTCTGAGGTTGGCTCACCCGTTAACTCGAACAAGACCCAACCTGCAGTATCGTCTGCAGCAACCCATGAGATGTTCCACTTGGTAGCAGTTCCACTTCGGTCATCAATGGCTCTCCAAATGTAGCCGCTGTTATCCAAAGCAGCATTCGCACCTGATGCTTGCCCTCCGATGTAATCGAAGCATTGCATGCCCTTCTCAAGCGTATGTGTTCTTGATTCAGACATATCCGGAGGATGGATGCCTTCTTGCGCACTCCAATCCTCTTGCAGTGTTTCATCGATAGCGAGCAGATTGGCTCGTGGACGAATGCTGTAATCCTTACCTAAATCGAGTACTTTTGAACCGCGTGTCAATTTGGTTGATTTGAAGGCATGATGCAGTTCTAGTTCTCCTTCCGGTAGAACATAGTCACCAAAGGCTTCTGAAAGAGGTGAACACGAATCTTGGAGAGAACCATCATTGGAAATGATCACATCGACCGTTTGCTGGGTCGCCCATGGATTGTTTTCTTCAGCCCATATCTCCATGGTTGCAGAACCAAGACAGAGGCTCTCGATATCGACGTGCGTTGCAGAAATCTTCCAGGCTTTATCGTCGCCAAGTGTATCAGCGCCGACCACTCTCCAACGCCATCCGAGTCGTTCTCCTGCTGCACCTTCTTCGATGACATCGTTGCCAAACAAGTCCTGTAATTCAATCGGTTGAAGCATCATTGAAACCCCCGGCAGGAAGACATCGAGTGAACCGAGTAATCCACCAACATCGAAGGTTGTAGCAGACCCTTCGTACGGTTTGTTATCCACAGTTGCGGAGAATTCGAAGCCTGTTGACATCGTGACTTGCTCACGCAACTCAACGTAGCGACTCGTTGTAAGAACTGCTTCACCTGGCGACGAGGGACTGCTTGAAGCATCAGGGCATGAACCTGAATTGAGAATCGAATAGGTGCTTCGACCAACATCTAAATCGTCTAAATCATAGGTGTTGGTCATTTCTACAGCAAGCCAATCGTTGCTCCCATAGGCACCACGTGTTCGTACTGCACCGAGCAAGTTTTGGGAAGACTCACCAAGGAGATCTTGGGGAGTACCTTCACTGATTGCAAGCGTACCTCTTCCGTTGTAATCCAAGAAGACGCGACAATAGTCTTCTTCAGTATCAAAGAGACTAAACACCAAATCAAGGAATCCTTCACTGGCCATCATGGCAGGACGGTCGCCTGCTCCACCTGTTATTGTGTACTCCATCGTGTCGCCATAGCGAAGTGGATCGGCTGTAAACGGTTCGAGTTCGGAGTTGATGTACCACCATCCGGCTGCGCCAACGAACAGAGCAACGAGAACAACAGCAATGACCTTTGGTTGTTTGATCATATCGACCACCGTTGTTGCGTTTTGTCGCTTAACGGCGACTGGAGTAAACACTTCAGGTTCTTCTACAACTTCATCTGGTTCGTCGAAAACAAGGTCTGCATCGAGGACTTCTGCATCAAGAACATCATCTTCCTTGACGGCTGGCTTTGCTTTGGCCTTTGGTTGAGGTGTTGGAGTAATCGTCGTTTCATCTTCAAGCGAAAAGATGACTTCTTCTTCTGCCTCTTGTTCTGCTTTCACAGCAGGTTCTGCATCCTTGAGCCCAACTTCATTACGAGAGAGACCTGATTCAAGTAAACGCTCGACTAAATCGGCTTTTTTACCGCCTGTTGGCAAATCATTGATGACGCAAAGGGCCTTGAGTTTGGCCACAGTTAGCGAGGATGCTTCATCCGTCATTCATTCACCGTAACTAAGTCGAGGACTCATCCCCTAAGAAGGATAGTGGCGAACGCATCAGAAACGAGGCCGTTTTTGTGCGTTCATTGTTCGTACGGAACGTATGAACCGTCTTCGGCTTGAACGTAAACGGTCTGATCGTAACTACCATCAGGCATCTTACGGAAGAAGTATCCATTGTCTGCAGGCTCAAAGGTTGGTTCATCAGAAGCCGCTTCTGGTGCATGAGGCTCTGGAGGACCTGCTGGACCTGAGGCTTCTGGAGGACCACTTGGACCTGCTTGAGGAGGTCCGCTTGGGCCCTTCGATGGCGGTGGACCTGTTGGACCAGCCGTCTGTTCGAGAACTTCTTCCTCAGTGGATTTCTTACCAGGCTCTGTCAATGCTTTGACACCTGCTCCATGCTTTTGTGCTCCAATGAATGCAAATGCGGACAGACTAAGGAAGAGAATTGCAAAGATACCAGCCCAGATTTGATTGGGCCACATACTTCCGTCAATGTCCATTCCTCCGATGAGAATATCGCTTGTGTCGTCCTTGTCCACGTATTCTGCGAAGAGACACTGCCCGCCTCCATCAACGTTGAATTCAAAGGTTACAACTTCGTCAACAATCGGTGCTTTACTGGAAAGTTGGAATTGATTATCATGACTCGGATCTACTCTCGCATCTCGCTTAAGTTCTAAGATCTCATTCGAAGTACAATCATCTGAATTGATCAGATAAACAGCAATTCGTGCATCAGGATTTGCTGGAGGATTAGTCGCAGTCACTTCAATTTCGATAGGTACGTCTGTGAAATCCTCGCCATCTAATGGCGCACCCCAAACGAATCCGAGGTCTTGTTCGTAAGAATTTCCAACAGGTTCTGCAGCAAATGGGAACGGGAACAGAGCAAAGCCGAACATCAATGCAGCTAATCCAAGATAGAGAAAAACGTTCCAACGGGAACGCTTCAACGCTTCTTGACGCTCTTCAAGCGTCATATCCTTCATCAATTCATCACGGTCTTCATCCAGAACTGGAACGGATTCCGTTGTTTCTGGTTCCGCCTCTGCCACATTCTCTTCATCGGACATGAATTAGAGCCAAAACGGCCGAGCATTTCAAATCCCCTCCCATATTCTTCCCATCATGAGCGAGTCTAGGCGAGATGGAGGCGTTCGCCTTGCTGTTTTGTCCCGTGGAGCGCGATTGTACTCCACTCGACGCTTGGTCGAGGAGGCTCGCAAACGAGGCCTTATCGTCAATGTCCTCGATCCTATGAGTTTCTCATTATTCGTCGATGATGGCTCGATCGATATCATGCATGAAGGCAAACCAATTGGCTTTGATGCTGTCATTCCACGTATTGGTCATTCAATTACTCGACACGGTGTTGCTGTCCTGCGTCACTTGGAACAAATGGGCATCTGGACTGCAAATACCGGCCAAGGAATCCTTCAAAGCCGAGACAAACTGCATGCATCTCAACTGCTTGCTCGAAACAGAATTCCAGTCCCTCGTACAGTCTATGTTCGCGATACTGCAGATGTGGAGCAAGCCATTGAAGCGGTTGGAGGATTGCCCGTTGTCGTCAAGGTAACGGAAGGAACACAAGGTCAAGGCGTCTTCCTTCGCCATACACATCAAGAAACTCGAAATCTCGTTCAAGGATTGCTCCATACTGGAAAAGCAGTTCTCGTTCAGGAGTACATCGTTGAATCACATGGAACCGATATTCGAGCACTCGTCGTTGGAGATCGCGTCGTTGCAACCATGCGTCGTCGTGCCCGTGGACGTGAATTCAGAAGCAATTTCCATCTCAATGGAACGGTTGAACCTGTTGAACTCGACCCTGCTTACGAAGAGGTTGCATGCAGAGCAGCACGTATTCTCGGTCTTCGCATCGCAGGTGTTGATCTGCTCGAATCCGACGATGGTCCCCTCGTTCTCGAAGTCAATTCAAGTCCTGGACTGGAAGGTATCGAGAAAGCAAGTGGCGTCAATGTTGCAGGTGCAATCGTTGATTTCGTCATCAGTGATACTGACTTCAGTGAAGTTGGACTCGACCAATTGCTGAGAACAATTCCAGGACAAGGTGTTCTCTCTATTCAACTGCTTCAACATCCGAATTTGATTGGTATGTCGATTGGAGAAGTGTTCCATGGAAGTTCCAATACGCCAGTGTTTGCACTCAGTCGAGGCGATCGTTTGATGTGGAATCCAGAATCTTCAATTCAACTTCGTTTCGATGATGTTCTGATTTGTTATGGAGAACTTGACTCTCTACGAGCAACCCTTCGTAAAGCCATGTCAAACAGCCCACGAAGCACTGCTGACGCCCCTGCTGGCGAAGAGAGTAATGCTTGATTTCTGGGAATGGATTTAACTCCTCATTCCATCTACACAAATTATGCGCAAACCGGTTTTCTTGGTCTCACTCCTCATTCTTTCAAGTGTGGCAAGTTTGTTTACTCCGGCGATACATGCAGATGACGATGTCTCAACTGCAAACGTTTTGGCGAGCAATACAACGGGATGGATTTGTTCTCCAGACTGTGGTGACGAAATAGTGGACGAATTTGATTGGTATCGCGTTACACTCGATGCATATTCAACAAGCCAGGTATTTATCGAGAATCTTGATGATTATTCCGCAGTCACAATGATCATTACATTCTTTAGCACAAATCCACAAGTTCAGGTTGAACAATTTGAAGTGGATGCCAACGAAAACAACAGTTTCTTCATGAACAATTCAAATGCAACTTCGCAGGATTTCCTGATTGAAATAACCACAGAGGCAGGATGGGGCGATGATGGTAGTAGTTATGCCATCACTCGAATTGATGAACACAACAACCATTGGGAATCAGCAACTGAAATTTCAACTGGAACGTTCTTACCAGAAGATCAGGTATGCATAACAAATTGTGATGATTACATCGTTGATGGAGATGATTGGTTTATCTTTACCGCAAATGAGAATGAAAGCATTGCAGTCGTTGCTGAAGAGCTCTCTTGGTGGACATATCTTGATTTTGAATTGTTTAAGATGGTGAATGGAGCACCTGAAACATTCGCTTACCAGTATCGGGGTGGAAGTGCTGGCGGATTGCAAGATTACAGTGTACGTGCATGGTTCAATGCCACTGAGGAAGCACAATACCTTGTTCGAGTTTACACAGACTATTCCGATACAGTCGAATACAATCTTTCTGTTTCCGTAGGAACATGGGTCGATGTCATCGAGGATGACTTCCATTGGGTCAGTTTCCCTAATCTGAAAATCGGAGACGAAATCCGTATGCAGGCTGTTCGCACAGATTCTCCAAACGATCTTGACATCCTTTTGTTTAATACAGCTGAGTTTGAAGAATATCGGCTTGGTGTCATCGAAGGAACTGGAAGTACTCCAGATGAACTTCTTGCGGAAGAAGACTGCCTTGTGTGCTCCATTGCTTTTGAAATCACACCTGAAAGGATTGGTTTGATGGATGCAAAACCAACAACAACTCATGACTCGATGCAGACGATTACATGGTCGCCAACCTTGTTCTTAGTTGCCGATTATACCGATTACAGAAAGAATCCACCATCAAATAGCGAAATTGATGTGGCGAGCGTGTTTCTTTCGATTGCAGTTCTTGAATCTGATGTGAAAACCGAGGACTACGAATTATATCAGCAGGAATCTGATTTAAGTTGGACGCTTATTGATTCAGGAACAACCGAAGGAGGAATACTCATGCCCCCACAAGAGGGTTGGAGTGCAAGCATTACTGAAGATGATGGTCTTCTATCATCGACGACATACAGACTTGAAGTAGAATCCTGTGATATCAACTGTACTTTACTTTCAAATTCTACTTTTGAAGTTACAAATCAAGCACCGATCGCATCGATGAACATTGATGGAGGAATAAATGGGGATTTTATTGAAGGTATTCCAATCCTTTTCGATGCCTCTACTTCCTTTGATAGAGATAACGATCAGTTGACATACTCATGGGAAATGAACAATCTTGTTCTTTCAACAGAAGCAATTTTTGAGGCTCAGTTCGATAACGGAACGTATCAACTTGATTTTACCACAATCGACATCTATGGCGCTTCTTCGACCATCACTCAGCAACTTGAGGTGATCCCTCTTTCCTTAGATAATTTTAATTCGAACCCAAATATGGTTTTACCTCAAGACACTACCGCTCGAATCACCATTGAAAATATAAACATGCAAGAAACATCGATTGCACCTTCATGGACTGAATTTGGGTTTATTGGAACTGGTATTGGCATTGGAATAAATGTAGAATCCATGGTGACTCAGACGATTCAATACGACCTTTTATCCACCAATATGAACAGTCAAACGACGTTTTCAAAGACAAATCAATCCGTACACACTGAAACTGCAATGAAGATGAACCTCGCACTCTTCATTCGTGATCTTGATACAAACAATGTAACAGTTTACGACATGCCTATGCCATCCTCAGCAGAAATTTATGAAGGTCAATCATGGTTCCCAGTTGGCTTATTTGATCGAGTGTATTACTGGGGCGAGATGGCTGTAGTGGATACAGTCCAAGGATCATCAGGGATGAGCAATTCCTCAATCAATATAGAAATACCAGCCCTCGATTTAATGGAATATATCAACAAGATTGTGAACAATGTACCCGGCGCTCAGGTTCCACTACTTGCTCTAAGTATTGCTGTTGATTACAATCTTTTTGTCGATATTGATTTGCAAATTGAACTTCAGAATAATGGCCAGATTATAGAAATGTACCTTGATGCCGATTCCGTAACCCCACAGCTACTTCCTGAGACCGGAATTACCCATTCGCATCCAGACGTATTGCAGTATTTCTCGTATTCAGACCTTTCATCGGACATGGAAATCTATGGCTCAATAGGCCTTAGACTACGGATTGCTCAACCGGGATGGATCACTACTGGGCTTGGATTTTTCCTTGAAGACCCTATGTTCCTTGAAGGAGAATGGGAGGCAAGGCTGGTAAATTCAACCGGTCCAATTGGTTTGAGTTTATCCAAGAGTTATGGATTGTCGGAACAATTGCTTACGTTAGGAATAAGCGACTCCATGCCTATTTTCATAAAAACGTTAACTGGGACAACAATAATTCTCGATGTGAAACCATACGATACAATCGAGAACATTACCATTGACCTATCGGATTCGTATGGTTTTCCAACAGAACAGTATCATTTGTTATTCGCTGGAAAGCAGTTGGAACTTAATCGCACGCTCTTAGATTACAACATCAAGAGAGAAGCAACATTGCACTTGCTGTTATCCAATACCTCGGGAGAAGAAAATACAACGGAACCTGAAACCAACACAACAGACCCTGAGACGAACACGACCAGCCCTGAATCAAACCTTACTGAACTGTGTACAGGAGACATGTGTTGGGATGGAACGAGTCGTGATCCAGTCGATTGTTCGTGTCCCGAACAGGAAAACAATGAAACCATTACGACAGACGAGAATAAGACCGATTTGACACAATCAGGATCTGATTCTTTTGACATAATGGATTACGCACTCTATGCCTCCATAGGAGTTGGTGGAATTCTCCTAATTGCGCTTCTGTTCTTTAGGCCACGTCGTAAGGATCCGATTGGCGTTTCTCCCTTCTGAATGACTCGGTTACATTCGTGATTTATTCAAGCGGGTTCGTTCTGAACTTCACACAACAGTTTGATATGGAGGACCGTCTACTGCAGTTTGCTCGCAAGAGCACGGGATGCACACTTCGCTTCGGCGAGGAAGGCGGTGACGCCAATGAACACTGAGAGGAAACACACACAGCCGAAGGCTCAACGACCGAGTCAGCTACGTCTATCGGATGACGAAGTTACGCTTCCTCCGCGTTTAGCACACATTCAAAATCTACCTTGGTTGGATTGTTACGATCAACAATTGCGTACTGAGAACAAATCAGAGAACACGCGAAAGACCTACCTCAATGGACTACGAGCCCTTGTGGAAACCCCTCTTCCAGGTGAAGATATCCTTAGTGCAAATGGACTTGAAACGATGACGGTTCGAACACTTGCTAACAGATTGGAACCACACAGTGGACGAATCGATCGATGGACGCATTCGATGAGTGAACTCAGTCCATCGACCTACAACGCTCGCTTAGCCGCTGCGCGACACATCATCAAGTGGCTTGGACATCGCTGGCCAGACCATTTGGTTCGAGCACGTACTGGAAAGAAGCTTCCACGGACACTTTCTCGACGTGAATTGACCTCGGTCATTGAAGCAGCCAACACCTCTGAGAATGCGATTGCATCGGTCGTTGTTACTGTTCTTCTGGATACTGGAATGCGCGTTTCAGAGATATGCAATCTCAACCTTGCTGATTTAGAAATGGAAGGATTGCATGCAAAAGTCTTGGGTGGAAAGGGTGACAAAGACCGAATCGTCTTGTTTACACAACGAACTCGGGCCTGCATTGAATCCTACCTTCCAATACGAACATCCCGACTCCGTGAAGACGATGAGGCCTTCTTACTCAATTCAGCAGGACGTCGCTTACAACCAAGAGGTGTTCAGAGATTAATGGATCAACTCGCTGAAGAAGCCACTATTCCAAAGGGTCGATTGACACCGCACGTTCTTCGCCACAACTTCGCAACAGGATTGCTTGAACGTGGTGCAGACTTGGTGACAATCCAGCGATTACTCGGACACACAAGCATCGCTACAACCCGTGTCTATCTCGATATCTCCGACCAAACATTGCGTGAAGTCTATCATCGGGCACAATCCGTGCGACAAACAATCAGTGAAGGTAGTAGTGTTGATGACAATCTTGTTGAGGAACAAGGTGGAACACAAACGTTCGGAATTGATGTTTCACGAATGTGATCGCTTGCGTTTGTCGATGGATTCCGGACCCGCCCAATCTCGAGCAGGTGTCACTTCCTGACCCATATGTCCTTCAATTGGACAGAATTTACCGCTTCTGCAACGCGAACAGTTGCCTTTTGGTGGAAGTTCGACCGTCTTACGCAGACGACCATACTTCCTTCGAGGCATACCGTCCAGTCAGTCGAGACGGTTTTACAATGTAACGGTGAAATCAGTTCAACCTTTGCGGAACCAAGGCATATCTGCAACACTTCGAGGTATCTTCAGCGTCTTTCCTTTGCGACCATCTTTGGATTTCTCGCCTTTGGGTTGTTGTGATCCTTTTGTTGACTCAACAACCTTCTCTGCAACATTCTTACCAGCAGCAGTTGCTTTTGACGCAGCCCCTTTGGCCTTTGCCTTGGTTTTGGAAGCGGTTGATTTCACAGCGGCCTTTGCCTTAGAAGCGGTTTTCTTTGCAGATGTTGTTGCTTTCTTAGCAGTCGACTTTGCCTTGTGTTTCGCAACTGCTGCTGCAAGTTTTGCAGCACTTGGAGCGTTCAATCCAGCCTTTTCCAGACCAGCCTTGCCAGCCTTAGCGATCTTAGCAGCAGTGGTTAATCCAGCTGCTTGCAATTTCTTTGCAGTAGCCGCACCTACGCCAGGTAATGCCGTTAATTCTTCGTTGTCTGATGTACCTTTCTTCCCTGCCATAGTCTGACCCTGATGAGCCATAGTCCCTGACCCTCTTGAATTATTCCACTATAATGATTCGATAATTTAGGCCAAAGAGGTAGTTCATTCGGACGTTCTAGTGGGTTAAGATAAAATGTGAAATCTATTTATTTCAAGTTATGCGAAACAAGACAGTGTATGCAATTCTTGCAATTTTCTTAATTCAGGCACTCTCAGCCTCACTTGCAGTGATACCTAATCAGAGTGATACTGATCTCTTTTTCCCAGAATCCTCGGATACAAGCGCTCGAAACAACTCGTCTAGTGGCGGCAATAATTCTGGAAACAACACCGGTGGCGGCAACAACACCGGTGGTGGCAACAACAGTGGTGGTAACCAAACCTCGCCGTGTGGAAGCAACGTCAATTATACCTCCGTGTATGCTAACGCTCCTTCCATGGTGATGGAGAATCAATCCTTCATGACCTCAATGTACGTGAGTTGTGAAATCTTCAACGCCTCTATGTTGCTTGACTATTGGATATTCAATTCCAACAATTACACTGTTTTCTATGGAAACCAATCATGGATTGGAACGACCAATAACTCAAACTTCAACGCCTCTGTATCAGGACTTGCAGCAGGATACTACACATTCCATACAGCCCTCTCTGTCAACGGAACCTTTGCTGACAGTGATGCCGACTCGTTCATGGTCTACGCCAACAACAACAGTGGCGGCAACAACACCGGTGGTGGCAACAACAGCGGGGGAAACAATTCCAGCACGAATGGTGATGCTCATTGTCTTACACTTGGTAATTTCACAATCAATACAACGTATTTTGTCACGATTGATCTGATCAATACCTGCAGTTTCGGTATAAATTATCCAGGGATAAATGCCAGTGCAGACCATCCTGGAGTCTCCGGTTTCTATAGCCAAACGAATTGGTGGTATGTGATTGGAGCAAATGACTCGTACAACTTAGACGTGCAATTAGCATTCGATTCATCGATTCAGGATGGGACGAATATTACATTGAATTTCAACACTTGGATTCTCAATTGTGATACCAACAACTCGTGGCATGATTGTCCTGATTCCTCAAACTTTGGCAACATGTCCCATCAGTTTACGTATGTCAATGCCACGAATAATAACAATATATGCGGCGCCGATCAATCACTTACAGATTTGATTGTGAATATCGATGATTCAGACTGGACCAGTATTCTAAGTGTAGTCGAAGGACAATATAGTGTGAATTGTACTGTCATTGGAAATCAATACCTCCTTGAAGTGACGATGTTGAGCGGTTCGGTGAGTAGTTACTTCAGCACATCTTGGCAAGAAAACGATACCTACCAGTCAATTTCTGAAGACTGGGTCAATCTCAGTGCAGGAACTTATTGCGTGAATGTAACGCTTTGGGACATTACAGGAGGTTCTCAGAACTACGTCGATAACGAATATCCATGCTTCACTTTGGCAAGTACTGGTGGCGGGAACAACACCGGTGGCAACACGACGGCAGATACCGATGGTGATGGTGTTCTCGATTCCCTAGATGCATTCCCAATGGATGCTAATGAAACATCAGATTACGACGGTGATGGTGTTGGTGACAACGCAGATATGGACGACGATAACGACGGTGTCGGCGATAGTGCTGACGCATTCCCAACCGACTCAAGTGAAACCGAGGATGCCGATGGTGACGGGCTTGGAAACAATGCAGACACAGATGATGACAACGATGGTGTAAGCGACAATCTTGATGCATTCCCACTTGACTCATCCGAAGCCTTCGATAATGATGGAGATGGTGTTGGAAATAATGCCGATATGGACGATGACAACGACGGTGTATCCGACCAAGAGGACGCTTTCCCATTCGATGGAGAAGCGTCCAATGATGCCGATGTCGATGGTGTTGCTGACGCTTACGACAACTGTGTAACAGTATTCAACCCGGGCCAAGCCGATGCAGATATGGATGGAATCGGAACAGAATGTGATGCAGATGAATCTATCGGAAACAGTGGCAACAACACTGGTGGTGGCAACGCTACTGGAGGCGGCAACACTACTGGTGGTGGCAACACTACTGGTGGTGGCAACGCTACTGGAGGCGGCAACACTACTGGTGGTGGCAACACTACTGGTGGTGGCAATTCAACAGAATGTACTCCTTGGAACAATGTTGAATGCAATGACGAGTTTGGATGCAGTGCTGGTGAACGTATTCCGATCCTAGCAATCGATGAGTCCGGAGAAGTAATGCTTGATTCAGATGGAAATCAGATTGAAGTTTGGGGTTGTTCAGAAAGCTCTTCCGAAGAGGGTGAAGGCGAAGCAAGTGAAATTCCATCAATTGGTGTCCTAGGGACGTTGGTTGCGATCTGTGTTAGCTTTGTTGCAGTCATCAACCGTGAACAAGAAGAGTGATTCAATCGCCAAGTCATCAATGCGTTTGTTTGATGAAGTGGTGGGCTCTCCTCGCTTCATGGACGTTGACCTTCACCCAGAACGTTCTGTCCTTCATGCGCAGGTACGTAAGGCAAAGTCGAACCATTGTGTTGATGAGGCTGG
>ENA-ORDA01001135-ORDA01001135.1-marine-metagenome-genome-assembly--contig:-NODE-1135-length-23528-cov-3.391497_pt1 | contig 23528 bp, 18 predicted proteins | sample MGYA00237778_ERZ508506 | MGnify/ENA primary metagenome ERZ508506 (study PRJEB26177, sample SAMN06267891) | marine metagenome | isolation source: Monterey Bay, California, USA | place: Pacific... | reverse complement strand
CAGGACGGTATATTTGTCCTGACCATTAACAGGGAGCGTGCTTTGAATGCTTTGAATAAGCAGACAATGTCTGAGCTTGAGCACTTTTTTAAAGGAGATGCAGCAAGAGGGAATGAGGTTAAAGGTGTAATAATAAAGGGCGCTGGTGATAAGGCCTTTGTTGCAGGAGCAGATATTAAAGAATTTTTTAGCTTAAAAGGAGAAGATGCAAAAGTGTTATCAAAAAGAGGGCAAGACATCTTTTTTAGAATAGAGCGATTAGCAAAACCAGTGATTGCCGCTGCGACTTGGGCGCGCTCGGATCTGACACACCAAGGGCAATGATCAACTCACAGGCAGCGTGCCCCGCATTCGAGGCAAACCACTTGCGGCCGTTCACAACATAAAACTCGCCATCCTTTTCAATGCGGGTTTGCAGGTTAACGGGGTCACTGGACGCGACATCGGGCTCGGTCATCGCAAATGCCGATCCGATATCCCCCGCTAACAGCGGATTCAACCATTGTGCTTTTTGGGCAGGGGTTGCAAACAGCTGCAACAGCTCCATGTTCGGCACATCCGGCGCGTGGCAATTAAACACTTTGGAAGCCCACTCCAGACGCCCTAATACCTCGGCAACCCCAGTGAACTCAAGATTGGTTAAACGCAAGCCCGGTTCATGATCGGCGAGTCTGGGCAGCGCCATGTTCCAAAGCCCTAACGCCTTGGCCTGCTCGCGCAAGGCCGCTTCAATCGGTGGCTGTGCGTGGCCCGCGCGCGCTTGCTCATGCCACAGGGCATTCATCGGCAGCACCTGCTGGCTAAAGAATTGTTCTACTTGGGCCTGAATGGCCAATGCTTTTTGTGGGAGTTCAAACATGTCCGGAGTCCTGCTTTAATTGACGCGTTGCGGTCTTAGCTCACTTCGTTATTAGGCGGCGGCCCGTTACTCGCCAAGGGCTGAGTAGATCACCCAGATTTTGGTGTAGCCGTCGGTCTCCCAGATACCCGTCCACTCTTTAGCTATGGTGACGCCCTCACCGGCGTCTATGGTCTGCACGCTGCCGTCACTTGAGGTGAGCGTGACACTGCCTTCTAAAAAGTACATGAACTCATCCACACCGTAAGGTTCAGTCACCTCCAAGCGCGTTTTACCCGACTTGTACATCCCCGAGGAAAACTTCTGATCGCTGGAGACAAAAGACGTTACATCCAGCGTGACATGACCATCTTCGTGCTGGGTTCGAGTCATGTCAGGGCGCGCAAAAATCGCGCCCGCGATATCGGCCCCGCTCAGTTCAGCCGGCAACGACGTCGCCTCATCCTCGGCCATGACGGTTTGGGACAGCGCGATGACAGCAATCAATGTGGTTAAGCGTTTCATAAAGTCTCTCTGATTTTCTGGTTACAAAGCTGATCTAAATCTACCGCCTGTTGGAGGATGCCTCAATCACCGATCGATGGTTTTGAGTAAAAACCGTAGCACACTAAAAATATTTTCCGCGAGGCTTCAACCTATTACGCCCCAATGGCTTAGCAAGATACCATGCCTAATTACCCCAGCCTACTCGGCTGACTCACTGATAAGCTGCAATAAATCCTCGTAGTCAGCCATTGTGCCGGTATCCTTGCGCTGCCCTGTTCGAGCGAGTATGAGTTCATCCGCCACACCAACGTACGCCTCAATTCTCCGCGCACATTGCTCGACATTGCCGGTGATGGTCATTCGATCGACAACCTCATCCGGCACTAAGGCCATCGCCTCACGCAGCTTGCCAGCCGGCATCAAACGAGTCGCCTGATCCGCAAATTCAGCAAAGCCCATTTGCCGTAATTGCGAGTCGTAATAGGGGTGAGGAATCGGGTGAAATAATTTGCAGATAGCCGCTCTACTGGCATTGCGCGCAGCCTCAACATCGCGATTGACGCTCACTGTTGCAGCCGTTGGGAAGCGTAAAGCCTGTGGATCTCGACCCGCAGCGACCGCGCCGGCCTGAGCATTCGGTCGAACAACATCTCTCACAAATTCAACCGACGACATAATCCCGATGCCAACGCCGTCTGAAACCTCACCCGCGAGCCGGACCATATTGGGACCAGATGCCGATAGGTATACCGGTAACGATGGTGTGGTGGGATTCCACGTTGCGCGCCAACGAATGCGGTGGACATCACCCTGGTAGCGAACTCTTTCCGCCGCGCGGCCACTGACCACCAAGCGAACGATCGTCATAAAATCGCGCATTTTGGCTTTCGCTTTACGGGAGTCAATGCCCATATAGTAATCATTAAAGTGCAGATTGCCGGTGCCGACACCGAGGATAAACCGACCGCCGCTGATCTCGTTCAGGTCCCGTGCTTCAAGCCCCGTCATCCAGGGCTCGCGGGCATACGCATTGACAATGTAGGTGCCAACCTGCGCCTTGCTGGTTGCGTTGATCACGGCGGCCGCGGTGATGGTTGCACTTCTTCCTGCATCGACCGTGTAGAGCGCGTTGATCCCAGCGCCTTCTGCAGCTCCAGCGATGTTGGTAATCGTTTTTATTGAATCTTCAAACCCAAGCATCATGCCTATCTTCATAGCGAAACCCCTTTTCCTGAAGCTTAGTAATAGACAATTAATGCGCAGGCTGCAAACAAATTAAAGGCCCTGAAGGTCGGTCCCCGCTATTGAGTTGTGTTCCTGATACCACCGCAGGGCGTTGTAAAACATCTCGATATAATCGAACACACCCTGCTTCTCCTAGAAGCCCGCGTTATCTTACGCATCGGTCCGCTCGCCGAAAACTTCAGTATTTTCAGGTGTTTTTTCCAGCACACCGATGAACCTTAGGCTTCAAACAGTTGCATTACCCCAGTGTCTTTCAAAACCCCGTCCACACGACGGCGATCCGCTGCCTGCAAGGCAGCATAGGCTTCACGAAGCCACTGCAAGCATTTGGCTTGATAAACAAACGGGTTTTGCACCCAGGGTTTGCCATCCAATTCCATCTCAAGCTTGTCCGCCTTTTCCATGACGGCCTTTGCGTTACCCATTAGATAAGGCGCGTAGATGCGCCCAACTTCCGCGAGGATGTTTTTTAACGTTTCAGGCGGATTATCAAGATCCAACCAGTCCGAATCTGAAACCAGATAGCCGGACAACTCTTCAACCGTCTCAACCCAAGCATAGACCCGAGGGCATGCTGCGAGGATGATCGCCTGTGGCGTCGGGTCAAACAGAGCCAAACACGTTAACTGGCCATACACCGCAAAGTCAGAAGCGCCAGGTCGTTCTCCCATTAAAAAAGGCTGTTCAGTCAGGTGCTTATCGAGAAGATGAATAAAGCGTTTGAAACTGCCTTCAATGGTCGCCTTGGTCACCTCGTTGGACCCGACATAGGACAATCGAGCGATTTGCCGCGCTCGAATGAACTCGCTGATGGGCCCAACTTGGTCTTCTGGCTGAGAAATGCCGCCCCACCTTGGCAGGATATCGCCACCCTTCTTGATGTCCGCGTCATAATGCCAGCGATAATGGAACATGGCCTTGGTCAGCCACTCATCACCATAGTCTTCCAGCAACATATCAATAAAAGCCAAAGCAGGATCAGATGGAATGATCGAGCGCCCGTCATACTCTTGTTCAAAGCGACGGATCAGCGGGCTCGAGTCGGTCACCGCGATTTCGCCGCCCTTGTCATCTTCAAAATAGAACGTGGGCAACAGTGGAACCTTCGCCTGCACACGTTGTTTTCTGTGCCGGTCCTCACTCGCGTTGGGAATGCGCGATTGGCGTTCAAGCCGGTACGGAATATGCCTAAAACGCATAACTCCCAGCATCTTGCGTGTGTAAGGTGAGCCCGGCGCGCCCATTAGTTCTTGAATTTTTCGACCTTCGCTCATTTCAATGTACTCCTATTTGTTGGGTCCTGGCGCTTTAGGCACCTATCACTGGTGTTAGGGTATGCTTACTTTCGATGTCTTGCCACCGACTCAGCAAGAGGCCGTCAGCCGGCGAGGTTCACTGGCGAGGCTGCCTTGTGAACCCTGCTGGCGAACCCTTTCGACCGAGCCCCTTCATCCGTTAGTCCGGCGAGCCCGCCCGATCGCTACAACGCGCGCTAGGCCCTCGAGCTGTTGTAAAGCGCAAACGATGAGACCGTTTCTGCTCTTTTAGCCCCGAGCCTGGCACGACTTTAATCCGGCGCCCCCATTTTGAAGCCGGTCGCGCCCAACCAAAGGCCCTCCGCATGGGTCGTCTCAATGTTGAGCTGACCCGCCAAGCCGGCCTCCCGATGATGATGAATCGCCTGGTAGGCGTCGGACTGCATCATCTCAATCATCGCCTGACGACTGGGGTACATCGCAATGGCCACCGCGTCCCAAAGTTCTTCAACCTCACCGAGCATTAAGCGTTCGACCTGGGCATTAAACATGCCCCCGCCGCCCAACTGAGTCAGAAGCTTAGAAACCTCAGCGCTATAGATCGCATAGGCCGCGGCGCCACTCAGATCGGTTGCCCGGCCATCCTTGTACCCTGCCTTGTCTTTAAATTTAAGCAGGTTCAGCATGTAAATCGGTCCCTCTGAGCCAGCCTCGAAAAACCCTTTAATCTGCGCCTTATTGGGTGTGACGCTATTGTCTACTTTCATGTAAAACGCCCTTTTTAATTGTGCCTTGTTATTCTGAAACGAACTTCGAGCCCAACGATTCAACCAAACCGATCGAGCATTAAACTGCGCCAGTCGTCGCCCTGCCCCAAACCCTTGAGCACCATGCTCGCTATTTTTTTCAATCAACCCCAACCAACTTGAACCCTTGGACCCCGAGGCTCAGGACGCTTTTGATCTGCCGGTAACTGGCAAAGCCGATTCATTCGCGTGATTGAGCCATCTGCATATTCCCAAATGAGTTGTGCACCCTCCCGATATCGCCGCACGACAACCGGGCCCCAACCCAACACGTGGAATGCCAAAACACCGTCCTGCCAGGCCACCCCTGCCGATGTTCTCGGGCAATAAGCTCGGTTACCGAGGGTGAACAGAACCATCCCCTCAGTGTCATTTGAGGTTAAACCCCCGGTGCTGTTCGGACCCATGTCATGGATAATGCCGGCTGCCGTCACGACGACCCTCGAGCCGCATTGTTCGACCCGCTCAACGTGGCCTGTATGGCCACCCTCAACGCCCATCCAGAGGCCCCGAAGATCGTCTGCAGCATCAGGCAACGGCTCGGTACACTGCGCCAGAATCGGTAACGGGAAATGGTCATAGCCGCACCCTGGCGTATTGCCTTTCGGGATCTCAACCGCGCGTTTGCCGCGGCCGTCGAGTAACGGCAATTCGCAGTAATTGAGTGTGCTGCCATCACCAGCAAGCGTCTCCGGGTCGATTTCAAGTGGTGGTCGCTCAGAGAAAAATACCAGCCAAAATCCCCCCAAAAAGAGCAGCACAAGCAGCGCCGCAACCCCCGTAAAAACCCGAAAGATCTGATTCACGTCTACGCTACCCCACTAATTAGGCCAATAAATATACTCATCACCTTCAACGAATTTTTCTGCCAGGGTTTTATCAACTGTCACGGGCATTTCAGCAACGAAGGGATAAAGGGGTTCTCGCGCCGAAGCTTTGTGCGCTGCAAGTAACGCTTTAAGCTCAGCCAGCTTCTCAGGTTCACGGCTCGCAAGATCGTTTTGCTCTGTCGGGTCGTTAGCAAGATTAAAAAGCCAAGCTTTTTTGGGATTATCTGAAACTTGTAGCTTCCAATCTTCGTGCCGCACCACCCGGTAATAGCCGCTTTGCCAGAACAACGTCTTTCGGTCCCATGCGGCGCCTTCGCGACCGGTCGCCAGCGGTAATATATCGACGCCGTCTATCTCCAAGCTTTGCGGCATTTTAGCATCCGCGGCTGCGACCAAGGTCGGCATCAAATCAATATGGGCAACCGGCTTCTTAACCCGAGCGCCAGCCGCCACCTGTTTAGGCCACTTTACAAACAGCGGCACCCGCAGCCCACCTTCAAAGTTGGTGAGCTTCCAGCCTCTGAAGGGTTTGTTAACGCCTGGCAGGCCAACGTATCCGGCGCCACCATTGTCGCTAGAGAAGACAACAATGGTGTTTTCGGCGAGACCTTCTTCTTTTAGCGTTTCATTGATCCGCCCCACGCTTCGATCAAGCGCACGCATCATCGCGGCATAGACCCGTAAACGATGCGGCTTAATATCTCCTACCGCGTCGTAATCTTCTCGCGTTGCTTGAAGTGGGGTGTGAATACCCCAATGTGCTAAATACAAAAAGAAAGGCCGATTCTTGTTGTTCTGTATCACCTTAACCGCTTCGTCCGTCCAATAATCGGTCAGATAGCCGCCTGGCTCGAACCGCTCGTTGCCGTCATTGTTAAATGAATTGGCATAGGTCAGCCGCGACCATAAAAATTGGTCAATGGGATCAAAATCCAGTTTAGCGTTGACAACATTCGGATCGTTTTCAGGCAAATAAAGTGCGCTCGACATGATTAGACTGTCATCAAAACCCTGGTCGTTGGGTGCCTGCCCCTTGCCTAGCCCGAGATGCCATTTACCAATGTGGGCTGTGTAATAACCCTTTTCTTTCAGAACCTCAGCGATCGTAACCTCCGAAGGCTGTAGGCCCTGTGCCGCATAAGGCAACCCCGTCTCTGCCAGTTCTTCATTGAACTTATAAGGCGGCAGACCGTGATCCAAACTGTTGCCAATCATCGACACCACAGGTCCCATGCCAGAGGGCGTCGGCGTAAATTCAAATCCTGTTCTGGTCGGATACCGACCCGTCATCAACATCCCGCGAGACGGCGCACAGGTTGCATTGCCGGCGTAAGATTGCTCAAACACGGCCCCTTCGGCGGCGAGCTGATCGATCGCCTGGGTCTTTACTGTGCCGTCTGCAATACCGCCACCAAAAGTCGAGATATCGTTGTAGCCCATGTCATCGGCCAGGATGAATACGATGTTTGGCGGGCGCTGATCCAAATCAGCAACGGGCGCATCCGGACCTTTTTGCCAGGGTAAATCCCGCGTCGGTCCAATTTCAAAATTACGTTCGGACTGGAATTTAACCACCATCAGCAGCAGGTCAACCCGGTTGAGCCAACCCAACCCGGCGATAACGATCACCACACCAATCAGGCCTATGAACTTATTCATCGTGTCTATCCTTTAATCCGCTGGTTCTCGGCTCTGATGGATGTGCAGAACAGGACCCCTCCCTGGCGCCCTGCCTCATCATAGCGCTGCCTGCCGTGGCGCCGAGTCAAAAAGCGCCCGTAAACCAGCACGCGGTTCCATACTGCGTGTCCTAAATTTTACCCTGGGGCGTTGCCGCTCAGGCATGGCTTGATCAACCGATTGCGCTGACCTTCTTAATGTCGAGGCGGTAACGCCCCAGCGGCTGAGATTTAGAGCAACCCACAGCGCCTTATTGATTCGATGCATCTTGGATAGCCAAAAATAATGCGTTCCATTATTATAAGGGCGCTGTTCATTAAATGGCCAGCACTGAATTCAATCGATTACAAACGAGGGCGCCTGGCAGAAATTATCCAGCCCATCCATTGTCAAGAAGGTAGATTTATCATGAGCCCAGCAATACGCCATACCATCGATGGCAGAGCCTTTGTCCGCACCCCGGACGCGCAATTCCAGAATCTGCCCGACTTTCCATACCAACCCAACTATGTCGAAGTGGACGGCCTGCGCATGCATTACATCGACGAAGGCCCCAAAGAGGGTGCCGTCGTCCTCCTCCTTCACGGGCAACCGGATTGGTCTTACCTTTACAGAAAGATGATTCCCATCATCACAGCGGCAGGGTTTCGAGCAATCGCGCCAGACATGATCGGCATGGGGCGCTCTGACAAACCCACGGATATCCACACGCACACCATTTATGCGCATGCAGACTGGTGGTTGGCATTTATTCAAGCACTACAGCTCAATGACATCACCCTATTTGCGCAAGATTGGGGGGGCTTTACGAGCCTAATCACGGTGGCCCATCACCCGGAATATTTTAAACGCGTCATGATCTCGAACTCGGCACTCAACTTAATGCCAGAACCCGTTCTCAATATTCCGCTCAACCTCAATCGAGATGATCATCCCGTCGAGCCCAATGCGACAATGCGTACGTTTGATGATTTCCTGAAACACTGTCAGGAGAATGGCCTTATTAAAGAAGATATGTCCGATTTTTTTAACGGTTGGATGATCTACGCCTTGACGGGCCCGGAGCTGCGAGCCAGCGACAACATCATACGAGATTTTGGCGGCATCAAACTCACCCAAGACGAGGCCAGAGCCTATGATGCGCCTTTTCCAGAAGCCATCTATATGACAGGCATTCGAACCCTGCCGAGCATGGCGTCGATGCTAGACGTCGATGCGAGCCTTGCGGCCTGGGAAGCCTTGCAACACTTCACGAAGCCCTTCCTCACCGTTTTTGGCCAATTTGATATGCTGGTGGGCTCTGAAAAAGTCCAAGACACATTAATCGAGAACATCCCAGGGGCAAAAGGCATGCCCCACGACAGAATCGCTGCCGGTCACTTTATTCAGGAGTCTCAAGGCGCGGCAATGGCGACAAGGCTCATCGATTTTATCGCCGACCACTCGCCACTCGACCAATCGGAGGTTGAGGGTTTAACCTGAAGCGAGATGTCTTAAGCGCTAACCATTCGTCATGGATGCATCAACACATGCCGACATCCCACAGCAGGGATATCGAATACACTTTGCTATTCGGGTCAGGGCATACGTTCGCCCGCACCTAAAAGCAACCTTCAGATTCAAGGCCTTTTAGAAAATCCGGTTTCATGCATCGGGATTGGGGGCAGCACAGAGGCACCGTCGAGCCGGTCAAGCACAATGATCCTTGGCGACTGCAAGACTCATATCATCCAAAGCCCCCTGTTCGGAGCCCATTTTCCAGCCGGTTGTTGGACCGAGAAACCCGATCGCATCTGCTCAAGGTTAGAGCGCTATTTCTTTTCTTGGCTTTCTTTGAATCGCTCACCGCGTTCTGTTGCTAACTTTAAAGCGGCTAATGTTTCTGTTCGCTCTTCCAATTGGTGGGCAGCCTTCAGCGCCGCAAACTCTTTCGCCCACCAACGACGCCGGAGTTTAGGATAGGTTCGCATTAGGTTGACGGCTGAGTTAGCACCACGATCGCGGCCCGCATTGTAACCAACGTTATCGTTATCCTGAGCCTTAGATTTCCCAAAAGGCACCAGATCTCCATTCATTGTCGGAAGTAGGAAATACGGCATTGAGACGCGCGTTTCTCCTTTTGGAATCATTGTCGTGTTCACACGATGGAGTGTCGCAGAGTAACGCCCTTCACTTAGATGCATTAGTGCGCCACCGGTATTAACGATGACCGACCCGGGAATCACCGGCACCTTGTAGTCGCCATCAGCGGTCCGGCAGGTCACGGGGGCATTCATCCATCGGCCTTCGCCTGCCACGACTTGAAGGCCCGGACGATCATTGATCAGTAGCGCGACAAAAGGAGGACCGTCGATATGCGCCCCGGTTACCGGGCTCATGAATTTTTCATATTCTTTTTCGATGGTCTCTTGCTTGTCGACTGCTATCGCGTCAAGACTGAAATTATGGTTCAAGCTGGCAAAAAGGTACGGTTCATTCCGATTAAAATAGGGGCTGAACTCGCTTGGGTCCTCGCCGAGGGATTCAACGATTAGCGCGCCCAATTCAAGCGTTATATTGTGGTAAGCCTCGTTAAGACGTTCGAGGAAAGGACGAAAGCCCGGAAACTTCTCGGGTTCTGGCCAGGTATTGGGGCCTCGGAAAAAGCGCTCGTGAAGCGGAAACGATTCGTCATCGTAGGCACACAGCGCTTCCTCGTCGATACCATACTGGAAGCTTTCTACGACCTGCCCAAAGCCTGAATCCGAAGGCGTTGGCTCTGAGTAGCCTCGAACGTATGGATCATTTTGCAGCGCCGACGCTTTCTTCAAATCCGCAGGCGCATCAAAGAAATTACGCGCTTGCTTGAAAGCCTCTTGCTGGAACTCATCTTCGAGTCCAGGCGCGTTAGCAAGGATAAGAAATCCGCAATCTGCAAGCGCATAGCGCAACCCTTCAAGAAACTTCTCGCGATCGTTTTCCAAATCAAGCCAGTCGACCGTCGGAATCTCTTTTACTTTAGCAGCATTGCTTTTTGCGTCAGTCATAACAATTTCCCCTGAGATGAATGTTCGTTTAACCCGTTATCGCATCAACGGGGCAAATGCTTTGATAACGTTTGATGGAAGTGCACGATCGCTTTTTCGAAGTACCCGAAGGTGAGATGGTCGTTGGCCTTCGTGTTGACTGTTCCTTGAATGGCGCAAGCCGCTTCCCTATCTTCATCAAAACCCGCGTCTTTGACGAAACTAGCATCTCGCTTAGCTTCGTCAACCTCCGTGCTGGCCCCATCGGGCTTGGCGTTTGTAATTCTAAAAATTAACATTTGCGTGCGAGTTGGGCTAATTGGTTCGAAGATTGTCACTGTAGAGTGCTTAGACAAAACAGATATCGCGACGTTGGGGAATAGTTGATAAACCGAGGTAATCATGCCGTTGAGATGCTGATTTTTAGGTGCTAAACCGCGAAGTTTTTCGATGCGCTTAAACGGAAAAATAACCCGAGAGTGGGCTCCGAAGTTTTCGACGATTGTTGTATTGTCGAGTCCGTAGGGGTAAAAACTTTTCTTGTGAAGCGACTTGATGTGGTATCCCTCCATCGTCGTTTCGGCGAGCAGCTTCCAATTCGCATCATCAAAGTATTCGCTTTGATCAAAATAAATTTGTTGATCCGAAAAAAAATCAGGGATGTCTGCAATCGACTCTGGATCAATCGATTCCGTCTGATTAACGAAGACAAGCCCTCCTTTCTCGAGTGCAGAGACTTCCACTAAGCCGTTACCGTTGCGTTCTACACCAGGGAACCCTGTCGCACCGGGGATGTGTCTGAGCTCACCATCCAAACCATAGGTCCAAGCGTGATAGGGGCAGACAAACGATTTGGCACACCCTTCATCTTTAGCAACTTGCATACCTCGGTGTCGGCACGCGTTGATAAAGGCACGAACTTTTCCGTCTTCACCTCGCGCCACAAGTAGCGGTGTACCGCCCGCCTTTCTGGCAATGTAGCTGCCTTTATCTGGCAGCATTGCTGAAAGACAAAACACAACCGGCAAGCGTCTTAAAAGCGCAATCTCAGCATCGAAACGTTCTTCTGACCAATAGCTTTCTACGGGTTCCTTCCAAACCGAATGACCTAAGTCAGTCGTTTTGTTGTCGATGTGATCAAAGATCCGTTGAAGTATGTCTGGTTCGCTGAGTAGCTTAGTATTGGCGACCATTAGATTCCCCTGAAGACTCAGAAGTTTGCTTGCTGTACGCGCTCGGCACGCCCCGTACGCTTACCTGTGAATATCCGTCGACTTTAAAAAAAAATGGGAGGCCAGATCAACCCTGGCCTCCCAAAGGGGTAGCTTAGTGCTGGTAACGCAGCGTAACGCCGTAGGTGCGCGGGTCACCAGGATAAGCATTGAAACTGCCTGCTTGAATGACGGAGTTAAAGATACCATCGGTGAACTCTTCATCGAAAATATTCTTACCCCACAGGCTCAAGCTCCAACGATCTGCAGCGTCACTTATACCGATGGTGGCATTCGCAGTGACGTAGCTATCCTGGTCCGCAATTGGATTTTGCTCGCTGGTTACGTTGCGCTCGCCACGATACCTTGCCGCAAGATGCGCAAAACCATTGAACCCACTAAAACTCTTTTCGTAGCTGACAGAGGTACTCACAGTCCATTTAGGAACAAAAGATAATCGCCGACCGCTTAGATCTTGCGTACTACCAGGCGTGGGCGGCGATCCTGTTGGGACGATGATCTTTGGTCCGCCAACATAGCTATCATATTTTGCATCGAGGTAAGATCCAGAGAGAGAGACGTATAAATTCTCGGTGGGTGCAAAAAACGTTTCAAACTCAAGACCATCAACCTGAATTCTTCCCGCGTTGGTTAGTGTAAACGTGGTGCCATTAAAGGCATTGGTTTGAAAATCGCGTAAGCGCTGCGAAAAGGCCGCAAGATTGACCTGCATCCGGTTATCAAGCGTTCGTATTTTCGCGCCCAACTCCCAAGCATCGGCAATTTCCTTGTCAAAATCTGCACCGCCGGAGCCCGCACTCACATTAAAGCCCCCTGCTTTGTAACCGCGCTTTGCGCTTGCATATAAGCTTACGTCGTTGCTGTAGTCATACGAAACCGTAAGCTCACCCGTCGGCTCACTCTCAGAGCGTTTCTCTGTAAAATTAGGGACCGGTCTAAACAGCTGTACAGCTGCTGCTGCACCGCGCACCGGAAGCGGTAGCAACGCAACCACTGGATCGCTCGCGGGATCGCTAAAGTCGATCGCTGAATACGGCGCATCCGTTACGATAAGGGCATCGATGTCTTTATCTTCCGTCGTCCAACGAGCGCCAAGTGAAGCCGTTAGCCGATCATTAATGTGCCAATCGAGTTTACCGAACACAGAGTGGCTGGTTGTCAGTAAATCAAAGTCGCTTTGCCTGCCAGTACCACTTGAAATGTAAGATCCAGCTTCGGCACCCTTTAGGCCTTCAACGGCTGTGACAATTCCACCGATTGCGAGATCAAAGAAAGGCCGAGCAAAATTTCCCAATCGATTCACTGCGCCGGTATTTTGATCTGCGTCGTAATAGTAATAACCCACCAACCAATCAAATCCATTGTCGCCGATAGATTGCAGTCTAAATTCTTGAGTGATTACTTGCCGATCTACACTGTTTTGTAGAACACCGCTAAGCTCAATATCGATAAAATCGGCGTCGATATCGTTAGTCTCTTCGAAATCTCGAAGCGCGCTGAGGGAGGTGAACGTAAAGCTGTCATGCGCCCAATCAACCTGTGCTGAAAAACCGCTTTGCTCCTGATCGGTTTCAAGCGCCCGATCAAATTTAATCTCGCGATTGTAGATGTTGTCGGGCAAAAGCGTCGCGCCAAGGGCTGTTGTGCGCGCAGCATTGGCTGGCAGATTGAAAAAGAACGGTGCACCACAACAGTCTTCCGTGATGGAGGCTGTGTCGGCAATGATTCGTATTGAGAGCTCATCACTAGGCTCAACAAGCAATTGTCCCCGTAGCGCGTAACGATCTCTATCATTCACGCTGTCTCTGTTCTCTTGTACATTATCAATGTACCCATCTCGGCTGTTGTAGTTGCCAGAGACGCGATAAGAAACAGACTCATTAATTGGCCCTGTAACCGAACCACGGGTAATCCTCGCGCTGTAGTCTCCAACGGTTTGCTCAAGGTCTAGACCGAATTCTCGTTGAGGCTTCTTAGTGATGATCGAGATCACGCCGGCAGGCGTATTTTTGCCGTAGACCGAGCTTTGCGGGCCACGCAATATCTCAACTCGTTCAACAGCGATGAAGTCATCAATCGAAGATGCCGCTCTACTGCGGTAAACGCCATCAATAAAAACCCCAACGGACGGCTCTAAGCCCGCATTATTCCCAGATGTACCCAGCCCGCGAATACTAAACGTTTGTTGGGAGCTGCTTTGATTCTGACCCGTGTTTAAGGAGGGAGTGGCGATCTCTAGCTCTTGAATGTCAGAAATACCCTTATTTGTGAGATCTACTCCGGTCACAACGGATACTGCGACCGGTGTTTCTTGCAGCGTGGCCTCACGCTTCTGCGCAGTAACTACGACTTCTTCAAGGCCCGCATATTGACCTTCTTCAGTCCTAGCTGCGCTGGCCATCATCAGCGCCGCCGAGAGCGCGCTAACCTGCACCATCTTAATTAGTTTCATACTACTTTCTCCCCACTGATTGTTTTCGCTGATGGTATTGGACGCATTGCGGCCTGTTCTACCGCGTCTTTAGCCCGTTCGAGCCAGCCCAGGTACTAATTGTATGAGTGAAAATTCAAATTAGCGCGGAGATGCTACTTTAGTATGTCAATAATAACAAGCTGCTTTAGTAGGTGTTAACTAAAAAGGTCCTGGGTTCAGGCTACCCGCAAGAAAACAGAGACCGCCACCCGATACAATGAGAGATTTCGAACATAATCCGCGGAACGCCGGCCAGCTAAAGGCGCGGCTCATCAAGCCCAGCCGAGACGGTATTGAGACAGGTTTGAAGTGGGCGTGCTGATTGCGTTGAGACGACTTACAAGGCCTTGCAACTAATCATCTGTTAACCCGTTCATGCCAGCCTTGATATAGGATACGACCATGTCAAGGGCATGATTCCTGTTGACTTTCGCCATAGCGGCCCACTCCGCAGCGGCAATAGATGCGCCAGAGGACATCGTGATCGCCAACTGTGCTTGCTCAATGGTGAGCTTGTAGGTTTTTGCTGTGTTTTCAACAAGATATCGCGCAGTTCGAACACTCTCTTCCTTACGCAACGGCTTAATAATATCTGCGATTTCAGGCTGACTCAGCAACATATGAACGATATTGCCCGGCGCGTGATGGTCAAAATTATTGGCAACGAACATTCTGATCACTTCTTCGAAGCTTTTCGCATTCATGACGTCCAGGAATAATGCGCTGCCGGTTATCTTATACTCACGCTCTAGCAGTGACTGCAACAAAGCCTGGCGACTCGAGAAATAATTGTAGACCAACGGACTCGATACAACCGCTGTGCGCGCAAGGGCCTCCATGGTAAACGCTTGCAAGCCATCTCTAAGGATCATCTGTTTGGCGACATCCAGCAACTGGTCGATTCTTGCGGATGGTGAGAGTCGTGTTCGTGGTTTAACGCTCATTGGCAGATGATTCCTTATTATTGACACTCACAAATAAAAGTTCTACTTTAAGTTTTTGTTAACACACACTCTCTGATTTTAAAAGATATGAGCTGGTGATTACCCAAAATCATTCATATGCAGGAAACAACCAACATGAACCAGACAACCGCACACGCCACCAATCGAACAGTTCACGATGCTGATAGCCACATTACGGAATCCGGTGGCTGGATGGAAGATTACGCCAGCGAATACGTTAAGAGCAACCTAGACAAACCCTTTATCGATCTCGAAAATATTCCTCAGTTAAAGCCTATTTTTGAACAAGCGAAGAATCGCTTAGCTGGGAATGACCCCGAGCTGACAGAGCGTTTGAAATCTGACCTATATGGTAACCCTGGAAAACGAAACCTGATGGCCGCTTATGGCGCCGTCGATGGCGAGGAGCGTCGAGACTCGCTCGATATCGCAGGCATTAACAGTCAAATAGTGTTCCCCGGCCTGGTATTTTTTTCTCGCTTTGCAAACTCTAAAGATCCAAAAGTGGTTTATGGCGGTAGCGAAGCCATGAACAGAGCCATGGTCGATTTTTGCGCGGCTGATAGTCGTCGTCTTTTATCAGTGGGCTACCTGCCACTCAAAGACCCAGCGCAATCATTGGAAAGTGCCAAGCAAGCCATAGAGATGGGCGTTAAATCATTTTGGCTACGCTCAGACGCTGTTGAAGGGCGTGCGCCCTCACACGTTGACTACGATCCTATTTGGGCACTACTGGAAGAGGCTGGTGTACCGATCGTCTTGCATATCGGTAGCGGCGTGCTCATGCCAAAAGAATACAAGAATACAGGCGCTCAAAGGGCTCTCGACCCCATGTCGCTGAATATTGAAACAACCTCACCAAAGGATCTACCCGTTTTACATCATTCGATCGAGCGCTGGCTGACCTGCATGATTTTCGATGGTGTGCTGGAACGATTTCCTAACCTTAAAATTGGTCTCATTGAGCTTGGGGCAAACTGGCTACCCGCCTGTTTGGCAAACATGGACCTCGGCGTGTCACAGCTGGGTAAGTTCGATATGGGCTTAAAGAACTTGTCGATGAAACCCTCGGACTACATGAAGCGTCAAGTCAGAGCCACGCCATTACATGTAGAAGATACCGGCTGGATATTGCGCAATGTCGGCAAAGAAATGTTGATGTTCAACACGGATTATCCGCATCCCGAGGGTGGTAGCGACCCCTTCGGAGATTTTGAGCGCAGCCTTGACTTGGTCCAGCCCTCGCCAGAGGAGTTAGATCACTTTTATGCCAAAAATTTTGAAGACTTGATGGGTATCAGTAGCGGCAGTTGAGTCGCAACAGCAACCAGCGGAAGGCAACAATGGCCGATACAGCCAGCGCAAATCCACCTTCTGATGGCGGCGGCTCAACCCGAGATGACCTGAACTTCGGCCGGGTTCTGCAGATTTTCCTGCGTACCTGGCCATTCATCAAGCCGCTGACCCGACATCTGATTTATTTTGTCGGCCTTTCAGCTCTGGTGTTTCTGTTTACCACAATCCTTGGATTCATCATTATCGGTTTGGTTAATGGCGGCATCATTGCGGGCAAACCCCTTGGGGTTTTCCATGCCAGTATCTATGGACTTGACCCAGCCATCTTCGTGAACGTAGAGGAACTGTCAGCGGATGCTCGACGACAGCTGCCTTGGCTGGCGATGGGATCCACTATTCCGTTGGTTGGGGTAGTGATCATCACGGGCATGCTCTTATACCAATACAGCATCTGGATTTTTCAATCCATTAACCAACTGATGCGAGTGCGCCTTATCGATCAGTTACAGATGCAATCCTTGGCATACCACAGCCACGCGCAAACCGGCGACGCGATCTATCGCGTCTATCAGGACAGTGCGATGGTCACATCGATCATTCGCTCTATTTTTTTAGACCCCTTGATGTTCCTAGGCCGCTACCTGTTCGGCCTTGGCGTGGTCGCCGCATTTAGTCCCTGGCTGGCGCTCATTCTTGGCAGCACGATTCTTCCCGCACTGATCCTTGGACGCTACTTCTCATCGAGGCTGCGGGTAGCTTTTCGACGCTCAAGAGAGCGCACCAGTCAACTCACATCTTGGATTCAGGAGAGCATGGTCGGCATTCGCATCATTAAGGCCACCGGTAACGAAAGCCAACGTGAATCGGCATTTCAGCATCTTTCTCAGAGTGCTTTTTCCGCAGCATTTGAAGCGCGCGTTACGTTGACCATCATGAGTATCCTTGCGTTCGTGCTGATCGGCCTTGCGGTTATCGCGACGCAATCAATAGCAGCGCTCTATGCCAATGCGGAAGCGGACACCTATGCTCGCAACCTGCTACTTGGTTTTGGTTTTGCCGCCTGGAACCTAGGCTCATTTACCGCGTCGTCGACTCGCATAAACGACAGTGTCAGTTCACTTGAGTCGCTCATTACTATTTGGGGGCGCGCTCAGGACATGGCTGTCGGTCTGAACCGTGTCTTCGAGATTCTGGATCTTGAGCCGGAAATAAAGGATGCGCCGAATGCCATTGACCTTGAGACGATCGGTGACGGCGTGGTGTTTCAGAACGTCACGTTCGGCTACGATCGCCTTCGCCCGGTTCTGAGCGATATCAATTTAACAGCACCGACGGGGAACATCACGGCAATTGTGGGTGCTACCGGCACCGGCAAGTCGACCCTCATGTCTTTGCTGCTCCGGCTTGCGGATCCTCAGAGCGGCAAGATTACGGTGGGCGGCAAGGACATACGCACACTGACCCTTGCGTCGCTACGACAGCGGATATCGATCGCCACGCAGGAGAACATCTTATTTACCGCGTCCGTATTGGAGAACATCCGGTATGCAGTACCAAAGGCTGACCGAGATGCTGTAATTGCCGCCGCACGAATTGCCTGCGCTGATGAGTTCATCAATCAGTTATCACACGGCTATGACACCCCCCTCGGTGAACGCGCGACCAAGCTCTCTACCGGACAACGCCAACGTCTGGTCATTGCTCGGGCCCTGGTCAAGGACTCGCCCATACTAATACTCGACGAACCCACTGCTGCGCTAGATGCCGATACAGAGCTAAGGGTGATGAATAACTTGCGACAATGGGGCGAGTCCCGATGCCTTTTCTTGATCACACATCGCTTGTCAACCATCCGACGGGCGCACAATGTGCTTTATCTGCGCGACGGCCGGATCGCAGCTTGCGGGCCCCATGATCAGTTGATCCAAGACAATACCGACTACCGATCATTTGTTGCGGCCGAAACCGGTAGGGCAAAGGCGTCACCATCATGAGCGAACGAAAGGTTTCCACTGGCGAGACAATAAGCCTTATCGGCCGCTCATTAAAATTTGTCTGGCCGTACTGGCCGCAAATCCTAATTAAGTTACTTCTCAGCTTTATCGGGATAGGCATCATCTTGTTCCTACCCTGGCCGTTGAAATTTCTAATCGATTACGTGGTCATGGGGCTACCGGTCGGTTCTTCACCAGCGCCCATCCCCCCCTATATTCAACCGTTCGTAGATCTGTTGTATGGCATGACACCCTTCGAAATTGTCTGGATGGTTATCGCCGTGAGTTTGCTTGGCATTGTACTGATCGGCTCATTTGGAATCGGCATCGCCCACAACACCGCCGATGGCACTCTGGCACAGGGGCTCGACACCGCGACACAGAGCGAAAATCTAGCAAACGAGTCCAGTAGCCGGGTCAGTGGTCTGCTCGGTCTCTTTGAATACCGCTACCAACTCAGGACCACACATCGCTTTAACCACCAGCTACGGAGTTTGGTATTCCACCGCTTATTGGCCTTACCGATGACCCGTTTCAGTGACGACAGCGTCGGCGATGCCGTGTATCGCGTAATGTACGACACACCAGCAATCTCCAAGATCTGTTATGACATTCTTGTTGTACCAATCTGCAGTCTCTTTCTCATCGCGGTTATTATCTGGACAATGCAATATAGCTTCTCCTCGGTACCGTCCCTCGTACTACTCGCTTGGCTTGCTGCTCCCTTGGTCCTGGTCTCTTCGTTCCTAATGACGGGCGCGGCGCGCCGCAGATCGCTTGCTAGCCGCAAGGCAGGAGCCAATACCACCGCTACCGTCGAAGAAGGTATGAGCAATATCCGCGCAGTACAAAGCCTGGGCGCGCACGACCGGCAGAGGGACGAATTTGAGCGCGACAGTAAAGAGTCTTTCAGCCGATATCGATCGTTCGTCTGGATGAACGTAATGTTGGTCGGTCTGCAAGCGACGATCGCTTGTGGCTTGATGATTTACGTTTTCTTCGACATCGCGGAAGCAATCATTGATGGCCGCATGACGCCAGGTGACTCTGGCATTGTATGGGCCTACTTTGGTCAATTGCTGATCAATACCCTCGCGCTCGGCGCTCTGTGGTTCAAACTGCAAGACAACCTCATTGGTATGCGCCGGGTATTTCAGATCGTTGATCAGCAGACAGACCGTGAACGCCATGGGCACGAGACTTTAAAAACAGTGCGTGACGGGCTCAGTATGGACCATGTCAGCTATACCTATCCAGACGGAACGCAGGCATTAAGCGACATAAGCCTTGATGCTCGAGTGGGCGAAATGATTGCCCTAGTTGGCGCAACCGGCTCCGGCAAAACGACTTTATCCTATCTGATTCCAGCGTTCATTCAGCCGACCGAAGGCCGCGTGCTGATCGATGGTATCGACACTCGCACGCTCGCGGTTGATAACCTTCGTGATCTCGTTAGCTTTGTCTTTCAGGAACCCGCGGTTTTTGACGATACCGTTGCAAACAACCTCCGTCTCGGAAATCCAGATGCCACTGACCTCGAACTGGAATCTGCAGCATCAACCGCTGGCGCATTATCATTTATTCGCAACCTCCCTGAAGGATTCAACACTCGTCTAGGGCGCAACGGAGACACCCTATCGGTCGGACAGAAACAACGACTGGCGATCGCTCGGGGATTGGTTAGTCTCTCACCCGTGTTGGTACTTGACGAGCCTACCGCGGCACTCGACCCAGAGACCGAAAATGCGCTTGTAAAAGCGCTGCAAGCCGAACGCGAAAAGCGTGTTCTGATTGTCATCGCCCATCGCCTCAGCACCATCCGTTCGGCAGACCGAATCTGCGTTGTGGAGGATGGGAAGATTGTAGAAACAGGCAGTCATGAAGTACTGATGCAAAACCCCGCAGGGGCTTATCGACGGTTTATCGAACTTCAGTAGCCTTCTCCAGCTTAAAACCATTATCGCGTTTGAACGCCCGTTTTCCATAACGCGTTTTGTGACGGGTATTCGCGCCCTTCCCCCTCCGAGCGCTAGCACCACACAGGACCAAGCAGACAATGAACGTTGCGCCCAGATTGAGCGGTTGAGGCGGCTTAGAACGAGCCAAGAATCTTCCCTGCAGATTGCTAGCCAGTCCGATAGATCGGTAGGTGCTATCAACGCCCAAGGCGCCTTAGCTCGAAACATCTCGGCCGACCTAAGCTGTCTCACAATGGCACTGAGACCCCTTAAAGCCTATCCGCAGCCCCCCGCTTAGTGCGGTACGTTAGACCTGCTAGGGCGTCTTCTCACGAGTGCTTATAGCGCGTTTTATTGCGAAGGTGGAAAGCAGCACCGTTGGTGTCGTTCAAAATCGAACTTTCTCCAAAGATGTTTTCTTTCTGAATACCAAACTGTTTTCGATTAATAGCCAACGGCGCAAGCGCTTGGGCTTTCCGGACCGCCTGGCCCAGTAATGCCTCTTTCGATGCCACTTCATTCACGATGCCAGCTTCAAGCGCGTGCAACCCGCCCCAACGTCTTGCTAACTGCACCGACTCATAAAACACATGCGCCGGCAGTTTATGGCGAAACAAAGACAATTCAGGTGCCGGAATGATCATCCCAAGCTCAATTTCGTTAGCGCAGATATAACCGCGATCCGCCCGCATTATCCGGTAGTCATGACAGAGCGCAAACATGAACCCTGCGCCAAACGCGTGACCATTTACCGCTGCGATGGTTGGAACTGGCAAGGTGATCATGCGGCTCATGAATTCCATAAAAAAGAATGCCGCCGGATCACCCGCGTCAGGATGCGCCTCCGGCGCATTGCGCCACTCGAGATCCAAGCCGTTTGAATAAAACTTGTCGCTCGCCCCGGTCGTGACCACCGCGGCGGCTCCCGTACTGCGCTCAACCTCATCGAGCGCTGCCATAAGATCATTCACAAGCGCCGTATTCCAGCGGTTCTCTTCTGCGTCCATTGTCAGCACAAAGACGTCACCGGTCTTCTCAAGCTTTACCCGTCCCATCACTTTCCTCTCTAATTTAAATTGGCTGTCCGCGGCAAGATACTAAAACCGTTGGCGACCCAAAGCCGTTAATGATGACCCGACTAACCTGTTTCAGGATAACATTGTTGGCTTCCAGGACTTTCAACAATGCTGGGGTACCGCCCCAAGGCTGGTGACAAGATAGCATTTTGAATGCCCTCTTTTTACGTCAAGGCACGATATCGAGCATCGCTGTCCGCTAGGATAAAGCCGAGCCCTGTATGCCGCCCTAGCAGCACGGTATTCTGCGGCTCTGCCTACGCAAACCGAATTGGCTGGCCCTCAAACGAGGCGTAGCCAAAATCGCTTTCGTGCCGTTGCCGCATTAAGCCAAGCCTCCCGGCATGAAAATCACGGCTGCACTGTGCCGTCTAACAAACACATTCACACATTCACATCGCCAATTTTTATCGTGTGTTTTCCTAAAGATACGCTGAGGGCTCACCCGTCAAACTGTGAACACCCTTCACCGCCTAGCGCATCAAACTCCGCCTGCACAAAGTCTAATCCGGTGAACATCATGGAGTAGGCCCGGCAATGCTCCGCCTGATCGGCAAAGCGCTTTTCAGCAAAAAACCGCTGTTTGAGATCGTTAAGATCCAGTCGTTCTGCTGACATCCGAACCCCATCATCTAACGCCGTGTCAAAAACCATAAGACGATCCTGGTCAGGACCGTTTGCCCAGGGCTGCCACTCAAGCTGCTTGCCATAATAGCCGGTGCCAGGCCTGCCATAGTGCGCAAAGGCCGCCCAGTAAGACATCATACTGTGAGACAGGGCGTTTCTGGCCTCGCGGGCAGATTCGGGATGAATCATCTTGCTCGCACCGGAAACAAAGTTACCAAAGACATAAGGTATTTCAAATGCATGGGCCGCACCGAGCAACGTTTTAAGATCCAAAAAGCCTAAATCACGCAGATCATCCGCATCGAATCGATACGCAAACACCGAATCACCTTGGGCTTCTCGCATCACACTCGCTAGTCCATCTACCGCTCTGAGTTTCCACAGGTCACTACTGTATTTGCTGAAGGCCTCATAGCGCTCGCGGTCTCTGATGCCGATCGGTATACCCATCAACTTATCGACATGATCGGCACTAAAACTTAAAAACAGCTTCATCTCATCACGATTGGTGCCCATCATTACGGGCACCGCATTATAATTATTGGCATTCGAAAACAGCGTGTCAGATGCGATTGCTGCCGGCAAGGTGACACCATCACCAATTAAATCAAGGTTTCTATACACTTTACCCCCCGTTTTGCTACGGAAGGCCTGGAAAACTTCTTTTGTGGTTTTGCCGCGTAAGTAACTGGCTAACGCGGTTTCAGTCATACTAATTTGAAGCGCCTTGGCGCTGCTCGCATCGGGTGCGCGACCCTCTGCAATGAGCAGCTGACTGATAAATTCTCGCGCACTATGTTGATGGCCGCCCTCTGCTAGAAAGTTTTCAGCCTTCTCGACAGTCTTAAGATCGAGCCCACCACTTTGCACAATCGCGCCTTGAAACAAGCCTTTGGCAAGCGGCGATGCCATCAGCGCCATAACATTCCAGCCACCCGCCGATTCACCAAAAATGGTGACCTTGTTGCTATCACCGCCAAACTTCGCAATATTTTGCTGCACCCATTGCAACCCTATTATTTGATCAAGGGTGCCAAAATTGCTGGAGGCATCTTCGGGAATCTCTGCATTGGCGCGCAGCGCCGGATGCGAGAGCCAGCCAAAAAGGGTTAGTCGATAATTGATACTCACCACCACCACATCAAACTGGGCAGCTAATTGTGAACCATCGTAAACCGGGTTACTGCTACTACCACCATTGTTGGCGCCGCCATGAATCCAGTACATCACAGGAAGATTTTTTGCCCCCTCTGGTGCGTAAACGTTCAGGTAAAGGCAGTCCTCGACACCATTAAAGTCATTATTGTCTGCAGCCGTCTGGCGGGTCTGGCTGGCGCAGTCGGGGCCCGCGGCCAAGGCTGATTTACGACCCGTCCAGGGCGCCGCAGGCCGTGGCGCTTTCCAGCGAAGCTCGCCAACCGGTGGCTGGGCGAAAGGGATACCCTGCCACACCGACACACCGAATGCGTTTTGATAGCCGACAATTTCGCCGTTATCGAGCGTTAAAAGCGTCGCTTCAGAAGTTACCGGGTCTGGTTGGCGATCTGGCGAAAAGTAGAGATACATTGCGGCGCCAGCACTGATCAAGATAACAACAACCCAAAGCATCACTCGGATTACGTATTTCATTCGTTCTACCTCACTGGTTATGCGCGGGGGTTAGGTTTTATTGCCTCTTGTAGACTCCGCAGCGGTCAGCGCCCATTCTTGAGTGCAACGCTGTGCCTGTTCTTCTGACTA
>ENA-ORDA01001129-ORDA01001129.1-marine-metagenome-genome-assembly--contig:-NODE-1129-length-23607-cov-3.455844_pt1 | contig 23607 bp, 18 predicted proteins | sample MGYA00237778_ERZ508506 | MGnify/ENA primary metagenome ERZ508506 (study PRJEB26177, sample SAMN06267891) | marine metagenome | isolation source: Monterey Bay, California, USA | place: Pacific... | reverse complement strand
AGTTTCATGTGCGAAAAAATTTTTCAATATTGATCTATTTTATTTGAGTTAATTTCATTTTTTACAATTTCTTTTGCGGAAGAAGTTCCAATTCGGTCAACCCCTAGCGCAATCATTTGTTTTGCCATTTCGAGAGTTTTAATGCCTCCAGCAGCTTTTACTTTTAATGGTTTTGCATGCGCAATTATCAATTGCATATTTTCTAGCGTTGCACCATTTGAGATCTGATTGGCTGTTTTGTAAAATCCAGTTGATGATTTTACAAAAACAGTTTTTGCGGATGCTATCGTAAAATGCTTCAAGACAATATCGCGGATGCGCTGTGAAATTACAACTATTTCCTCATTTGTTAAAGCTGCCGTTTCTATAATCCATTTTATAACTTTTTGTTTCTCTAAACAATATTTGGTACATGCAATAATTTCTTGATCAATTAACTGGAAATTTCCTTCTTTAAATGCGGAATAATTCAATACAAAATCGAGTTCATCAGCTCCTAAATAAATGGCTGCTTCTGCTTCAGCTAACTTTTCTGTAATAGCAGAAGTTCCTTCATGAAAACCAATCACAGTTCCGATTAACGTGGGAGCGTTTGAAATGTGTAATACTTGTTTTACTTTGGGTATGTATTCTGCCCGGATCATTAAAAGTTTGTAATTATAAGCAATCGCTTCTTTTGTGAGCGATTCGACAATCTCCAAATTCTCAGCTTCTGTAATTCCTGCTTGTTCTGCTGTTTTTAAATAGGTAGCATCTAAAAATTGGTGCATCTTCATTTAACAAAAATAGTGAATAATGTATTTCAATATAAAAAGAAACCCGATCTAATTAGATCGGGTTTCTTTTTATTCTACTTGAAAGGAAATGGGTAAGGTGTATTTTACTTTTACCGGTTTTCTTCTTTGTTTACCCGGTATAAATTGAGGCAACTTATTCAAAATTCTTTTTGATTCTTTTTCCAATTGTTTGTGAGGGGCTTTTACAAAAACTACTGTAATATCTCCGTGCTCGTCAATGATAAACTGAGAATGTATTTTATGCTTCCCAGAATGGAGTCCTAATTCTTGCGCTAGTTCAGCATCAAAATTTTTTACAAAAAATCGAGCAATACTCTTTTCGAAACACTTCTTGTTGGCTTCTTTAGAGAGTCCTTCACAGCCTTTATAAATTGGCGCATCTTCTATTAATATATACGGTACAGGATCTGGTTCATCCACTTCAGAAGCTACGATGAATTCAACGGAATCGATATCCAACACTAAAGGGTCTTCATCTATCAATTCATCTGGGAAAGGCGTTTCTTCATCAGTGTTCTTTCCTTTTGTAAGATCAATCAAATCGATAAGTTTTGGCGCTGCTACTTTAATTTTTGGTTTAACAGGTACTTCTTTTTGAAAAACAACATGCTGAAGATCTTCTGGAATGTAAACCGTTTCTATTTCACCAGGGTCAGGGTCATGAATTGCATATTGTACTTGTTCGGATTCATACTCAAGAAGCATGTGCACGACATAAAGTACGAATACTTAGCCTATCTGCATAAATACAGTAGAAAACTTTTCTAATTGTTTGGTTGGGTCTTTTTTTAGGTGTTTCATAATTAGAAAATTTTAAATGATTACACCTAGCCTAAACCAAACAGCATGCCACAAAAAAAGCGCAACCAAATGGTTGCGCTTTTTAGAACAATCTATTTTTATTCTTTACTCTACAATTAAAGTAAATGGAATGCTATATTTTACACCAACTGCCTTACCTCTTTGTCTTCCTGGCTTCATTTTAGGCAACATTTTCATCACCTTCACAACCTCTTTTTTAATCTTAGGGTGTGGCGCTCTCGCTTGGATATTTACTACATTTCCGTTTCTATCAATTTTAAACCCAATAAAAACTTTTTTTCTCCCTGCATCCAATCCTAATTCGTTTGGAAGATCCGCATCAAATTTTCTAGAAAAATGCTTTTGAACCATTTTACTAAAACATGATTTTAATGCTGCTTTATTACCTTTACAACCTGGAAAAACAGGTACATCTTCAATAATCATAAAACTTACGTCTTCGATTACTTCTTCCGACTCTTCTACCTCTTCAATTTCTTCAACGATAATTTCTTCAGTTTCATCGGTTTCTGTACTCTCGATAACCGTTTCTTCTACTTCTTTTTCGTCTTCTACAATTTCAATTTTTTCTGGTGCTGGAGGCGGTGGCGTTTTTGGTTTTATTTCCTCAATACGCTCTGTAATAACTGTTTCTTCTTCCATATCAGCATTCATATTTGCCAAACCAAATTCTCCAAGATCTTTCTCAAAAGTTTTGTGTTCTATAGATGCATATGTAACAAATAACGCCAAAACGAGACCTAGTTGCATGAAAATCTTACTGTAATTTTCTAAGTTAGATTTTGGATTTTTCTTAATTTCCATTGTAAAAGGTTTTAGTAGTCCGCTAATTTAATTAAATTATTGACTTATTTACAAGTCTTGGTGTTAATTAAATGCTTTTTTTTTAAAAAAAGGTTAAAAATAAGTAGTGCAAGAAGCACCCCGAGAGAATTTGCTAAAAAATCAAACAATTCTCCTTTTCTATTTACCGTTAATGTCATTTGTAATACCTCAATAAAAATGCCATATAGTAGAGAAACAATTAATACTTTGTATTTATATCTCGACTTTTTTAAAACTAACATCCAGCTAAAAGTGAGCGAAAAATAGGCAATAATATGGTATAGTTTATCAATATTAGAGATTTCTATCTTCGGTAAATTATTTACTTTAATGAGACTTAAATAGGCAATAATAATTGTAATCACAATTGCAACCCAAATCGCACTAGCCTGCAATAAGTGTTTTATACGCTGCTGCATCTAGTAAAGCTTTTATTTGAGAATCATCTGAAATGGTAATTTTAATCATCCATCCTTCTCCATAAGGATCTGTATTTACCAATTCTGGAGCATCTTCCAATGCTTCATTAAATTCAGATACTTCTCCCGATAAGGGCATGAATAAATCAGAAACTGTTTTTACCGCCTCTACAGAACCGAATACGTCTCCTTCTTCTACAGTGTCGTCTAAGGTATCTACATCTACATAAACAATATCTCCTAGTTCTCCTTGTGCAAAATCAGTAACTCCTACAATTGCAGTGTTACCCTCAATTTTAATCCACTCGTGGTCTTTTGTGTATTTTAATTCTGATGGGATATTCATGATTTTTTATATTAAATATTGATTTTTTTAATTGCCTCCTAAATTGTAAATAATATTGAATCCTCCATTAATTGCCTGTCTTGGGAATGTCGTAGAAATCGCATATTTTGACGTTTGATGATTGTAATAAAACGACGCGGTAAAATTACTATTTAATCTATAATCTGCCGTAAATTTTAACGAAAATAATCGTTGACCTCCACTAATTTGATTATTGTCGATATCTACCGATCTAATTTGAGTTAAATTATCTCTTAAAGAGAGATCTGCTCTCAGGTTAATATCTCCTTTCAGCGTTTCTTTTTTTCCAGTAAATCGAGTACTGAATTTCACATCTTTTAAAACATATCCCATTCCTAAAACATATTCTGTTCCCCTAATATCTGTCAACGTGCTATTGTTAAAATTCATCGTCAAGGTTCGATCTCTTTTTACTTCACCTCTTAATGAAAAAGAATTTTTCATTTTCATATCTACTTTTATCAATGGAGAAAACTCATCGACCAAAGTAACTGATGAGATTAGTAATTCGGGCTCGTAATTTGATGCGGCATTAAAATTTGGATTGGCAAGATCATCACTAAACTGAAGGTTGTTTGTAAAACTAGAGACCGTATAAGAGGAACGGTATCCATGTGATATTACAAAAGTGCTAAAGTTTTTCTTAAACCATTTTCGCTTCATGAAGCCGTTATAACGCAAAGTCCAATTGGGTATTGGAATATCTCTAAAAAGACCTGTACTAATTTTCTCTGGATCACGCCCCGAATAAGCAGCCATAAAGGCAGGCAATAGTACTTGTTGACTTGTTGCTCCAAAACCAGCAACTGGTAAACCGCTTTCGTTGGACAACCTATTGGCGATGGTACTTCTATACGCTTTCATTTTCTGAAACAACTTGTCTCCATTAGAAAAAGAGGTACCAATCATGGCGTAACTGGTACTAAAGTTACCGTTTTCAAATGCGGCAGCTCTGGTATCTATAATTCCAAAAAGATTGTCTGGATTGCTACTATCTGCAATCACATCTAATTGTTGTTGCAAATCTCTTGTTTGAATTTTATTTCCAATCACATCAATGTTTAAATCTTTAAACGGTTTTAATGTAAAAGAATAATCTAATTTATTATAGTATGTTTTGCGATAGGTTTTATTAAAATAGGCGCTTTCATCAATGTCTGGTGTCGTAAGGTCATCCTCTAAGGCTCTTGGGTTTACCAACCAGCCATTTATTAAGGCTTTATTTCGAATGTCTACTTGACTCCCGAAAGCAAAGGAAGTGGGTGCTCCTCCTAAAAAACCAACGGTTTCATCGAAACCAGGCAATAGCTGTCCATTGTTTTCAGAATAACTGATTTTCCCTTGTTTTACAGAAGTAACTACATCAAAAACTCCTTTTAACAGTCGCTTTCCTAGCGGTAATTTTTTATTTTTGTTTCGTCGAATAGGCGCTACTAACTTACCAGATCGTTTGAGCGCTCTGTTTCTTTTTCGTTGTGCTTTTGTGAGTAAAAACCTTTCGAAATTTAATTTTTTATACAATTTCTCAAAAGCAAAAGTCGTGTTCATATTATGAGTGTTTGCATTCTGAATGACATTTCCAATTCGATCATTGATCGAATTGTCTTGGGAGGTAACTTGCCAATCAAAATCTGCAGTATATGCATAGTCCGCTTTCATAAAGTCTAAAAAAGGGATTTTATCAATGGGCATTCGATAAGTACCGTTTAACTTTTGATGGTATTGATTGGGTCTTCCTGTGTTAAAAAAGTTGTCAAAAACAACCAAATCTTCTCCAGATCCAAAAGCATCATAAATATTACTATTAGTAGCATTAAAGTTTACTTGAATCGATTTTGTCAAATCAAAAGCAACTGCATAATCCCAATCAAATAGAAATCTACGTTGTTTTAATTCTGGTTGTGCAGACAAACCGTCTACTAAATTTCGAGATTCCTGCGCACTAAATTGTCTGTTTATTCTAGAGTTAATACTGAGAGTTTTTGGAATTAGGTTGAAATTTAAATCCTTAAACAATTGCCAATACTTTCCTTTTAAAGAATCTAGATTTTTAAAAGGGGCAATACCTTTGGATTCAAAACTAAAATTATAGGCCGCAGAAGCATTTACATTTTCGTTTACATATTTTTTAATATTGTAATCTCTGTGGAATTCTTTGTTGTGTGCATAGGAAACAGAAACATTTTCTACATCGTAAAACTGTGGTTTTTTTGATGACCCTGGATTTCTATTCTTTTTTACATTATTAAAACTAATGCTAGTGCGTTTGGTATAATCTCTAGAAAACGCACTATTTGGGTTTTCAGCGATGGCGTCTGCCAATTCTACATCTTGATATTGTGGATCAAATTTTGGATCGATAAATTGTTCGCCAATACTGTAACTCATTGGCAATTGAATCCCCCATTTCTTGGGAGTTAAAACGCTTCCTAAATTAACAGTAGTTGCAAAGTTATATTCTTTTGTTTCGTTTAAACTTCGTTGTCCTATTCTATCTTCTACATTTCCAAAACCAATAGTTTGCATGCTTCCAGATAAAGAAACATTGGCAACATCTGCAAAATTTGCATCGGCATTTACCACAGCTGCCCAACCGCCTTTGTTGTCAAAACCTGCAGAGCGCAGTTCGTTAAACCAAATTTTCGCACTTTTAGGCAACGGTGCATTGTTCTTTAACCCGAGCATCACAGTTCTTACTTGTGCTAATGTTGGATTCCCTTTTACACTTACTTTAATAGGTTCTTCTGTTTCAGGAGTGTAAAGTTCATTAATTGTTGCATTTGCAGCATCTCGTTCTAATTTAACGGCTCCAAAACGCTTTAAAAGTATCTCTAAATTATTTTCTTCAGGCCAAATATCGACCGCAGCAGTGGCATTATTTTCTGTTACTATTAATGGAATTTCAACTTGATAAAAATTATCATTTAAATCTGTTCCCAATCTTATAACGGCAGACATATCTCCTTCATCAATCGCACCTACTGTTTTAATTTCCTCTAAGTGCATAAACATTTTAAGCTCTTTAAAACGTCTTAAATCGATGCTTATGTTTTTAAAGATGGCTCTAATTTTGTCGGTCTCTAAATTCAAAACCCTTAAGGTAACCGATTGCTCATTTTGCTGCTGTACTGTTGTGCTTCCTTGTAAATTTTCTCTAACAATTCCTGGAGGCAATACATAGCTGCCTTCATTTTGTTCGATGCTTATAACGCCTACTTCAAAATTGTTCAATTCTGTTTGATCTAATTCTCGTTCTGGATTGATATTTGGGTCTAAGGTTCTAACATATCGTCTCCAATCGCCACGCACTAAATCCAACTCTCCAAAACGCAAAACAACGGGCATTTTAAATCCTGAAAGAAACATTCTCATAAAACGAATGCTGTTAAAATCTGAAATTCCATTAATCGGTGTTCCACTTCGAACAGGTACTCTAAATTGATACCATTTTGTTTGTTGAGAATTTCCGTTCTCTAGCGTGATTGTTGTCGTTTTTTCATCCACAATAAAATTTCTTCCAGCAACCAAATCGGCCTTATCCATAGAAATTTTATATTGATAGTAACTTTCGACCGTATTCATGGTTTGATCTCTGTTAATATCTTCGACATCTGGATAAGTCGTAGATGCCGTTGGATAGGATTCGGTAGATTGATTGATCGTAGGAGAATTCCCTTGGGTGTTGTTGAAGTTCTTATATCTTTTAATGATAGAAGCATCTTCATCGTTCAATTGACCCCCTCTAAAAAACTGGAAGTTATCGAAAGCAGGATCCGCTATAAAATAACTTGGCAAGCTTTCTTTAGGAATTTCTAGGTTTTCAGCTAATTTCGTTAACTCATCTGCATCATTCAACCCATCAAAACCTAAATCCTGATTTGCTCTAGCTGCATCCTCTTCACTAAACGCATAAATAATCGATTGGTTTGAGGGTACTTTCCCCCAAATTGTTGGGATGGTGTTTTGGTCTAATCCAGATTCTGGCAGTCCGTTCTCATACATTTTTCGACTGTCCTTATTTACATCTTCTGAGATGTTTCCAAGGTTTATATACAAATCTCCTAATTGATTTGCTGGGTCTTGTGCATCGACTCCAATTGGCAAACCTTCCTCGTTTGTAATGGAATAGTTATCATAGGGATCCATAATCCAAAACTGAATGTATTCTACATTGGCTTGGTCAAAATTATTGGTGGTTAAAGGGCGGGTAATTCCTGCCCAACGTGCTTCTGGATTGTTAAAAGTTCCGTCTGTATTTACATTGATGCCCGTTTCAAAATTATAGGATCCTCTTTCGTTGGGAAAATAAGCCAAATCTAGGGTTCTTAACAAACTATTTTGGGTAATATCTAATTGCTGATTTGGGAATAATTCTCTATAATTAATCTGTCTGGTTTCAGCTCTCGATAGATCGTCTGCGCCAATTCCGGAAGGAGTATCTCCCAAGCCATAAAAAACTTGATCAATACTGTACCAAGCTAATTTTGCTCTTTTAAAATTGTATTCTATACTATTAAGACCTCCATTAAAAACATCGTTGGTGTTATTTTTTGGAGTACTTGCCAAATACCATTGCAGGGGAGATAATAATGAAATTGGTATTTGAGATGCTTCAAAATCATCTATATAAGAACTTGCTGATCCGGCTACATCAATACCACTTGGAGTCCCCGGTAATAAATAGGCCATATCTGCTCTCACCGATAAATTAGAAGGAACATCGGTATCTACAAAAGGGAGTTTGTTTGCTAATTTTGTAAAGAAAGGTACCTCACCAGAATAGTCTATATTCAATCCCAACATAGTGTTATTTATCGGTTCCGATCCAAAGTTTACTTTTGGTGTTAAGGGTCTTTCTTCCACATTTAAAACCGTACCTCCCAATGTAAATTTATCTGAAAAACGATGTTCTACATCAACTCCCATAAAAGTTTTCCGTTGCTGATTGAACACGGCATTATTTTCTGTAGAAACACTAATGGGTACTCCAGACGCTTGCAATCCTGGATCTATAATTTGTACTTTTCCCGCTAAGTAATCCACCACAAAATCTACCCCTTCGAGCAATTGTCTTCCTCCTGCAGTTACATTTACAGAGCCTCTTGGAACATTAAAAGCGCCTATTGGAATTCCGCCAGAATTCTCTGATTTAAAGTATCCTTTTAATAAGAATTTGTCTTTGTTCTGATAATTATTTTTTGCATTTATTTTAGTGTCTAAATACAGTTCTTTAAAAACGTAATTGTCTTTGTCTTCTTGACTCGTTAGTTCCATCTCTAAATTTCCACCAAAAGGTTCTGGCTGTGGGAAAAAGATAAATCCATTTTGTGAATTTACAGTAATGCCTTCTACATAATCAAAATACCCATCGGCATCTCGAAATTGACTTTGATCTAATTGATCCAAACGTAATACTTGCAATAATGGCTTATTGGCGATATCTGGGGTTTGAGCATTTTGAAGTGTGTTTGAAGGAATTCCTGTTGCGTCATCTCGATACTGAACTTCAAAACGAAATCCGTCTTGCGATAAAGGAAAGGCGCCTAAAGCATACACGTTTTTCATCATCAATCTCCAGGTAGGAAATTGTTCTAAACCACCATTTCGATCGTCTCTTTTCGTGGTTAATATTTCACTTCTTAATAATTTTACGGCTAAATTATTAGGTGCTTGTATTCCATCGTTAGAAAATTCTCCAACTTTAAATGAATTTTGATTGATTGGAGCTCCTACTGCATTGGTCACATTTCCTGCAACCGTATATTCGTATGCAACAGCTAAAACTTCCCCATCATTCAATCTTCTATTTAAAGAAATAAATCCGAGTTGTGGATTGAGTGTATATTCGTTTGCTTGTAATTTTCTAGCATTTTGAAGTAAGGAGTAATCACTTCCTTCTTGCATGTTATAAGGACTACTTTGTAGGGTTGTATTTACCGTTCCCACATCTCTAATACCGCTCGACTGTGTTAACAAATCGGCAATCGTATTTGTACTATTGGAAGGGATATTTTGCAAAGAAACCAAAGGACTATCTGCATTTGAAGTAATGTCTGTGAAATTTACCAAATTCGATGTCCCTACTTCTCCAATATCTGCAAAGGCAACAATACTTCTAAAATCTTGGGTACTTGCATTTCTATTGGTAATCCAAACTTCTATTCTGGTAATGTTAATTTGACTGTTTATCAAAGGATATTGTTCCAATGACTTTGCATAATTATCTACAAAATATTGTGATAAGAAAAAGTGTCGGTCATTGTCATAATCTGTTGTTCTTAATTCGAAGGGTTGAATGGAGGCTCCTCCTTCTGATGTAACTGTTTTACTTTCAGAATTTTGCTGTGAAAAAACAGCCGTTATTTTGGTGTTTCCAAATTTTAAATCGGTTTTCACACCAAATAAACTTTGAGCGCCATTAATTAACGAATTCTTTATAGGCATCGAAATATTACCAGCTTCAAGTCCTTGTATAATGCCGTCTTCTGAAAAGTTTGTTAAATCGTCTTTGTAATTGTCAACCTTATCCTTCAGGTTTCCAAGTCTTTTTTTAACACCGCCTAATTTATCATTAAAACTACCTTGACTGTTTCCTGATCCTTGCGATTCATTTGAATTTTCCGAGGGGAGAAACTGAACTTTTACTAAGTTTTGAAAATCGAATGTAGATTGTGTATCATAGTTTGCTGAAAACTGCAATCGCGTTCCAATTTTCGCTTGTAAACTGATGTTAATTTGTTGATCAAAATCAAAAGTAAGACTGCTCCTATTTTCTTCTGAAATTTGTGGATTCTCTGTATTTTGATAGATCACCCCTAACTTTAAATTTAAATTTCCAGTAGGAATTACCTCTACCTTGTTACTCCCAAAAATAGTTTCAAAGAATTTAGAATTTACATAATAGGCGGGTAGTAAGTTTTTTTGAGCAGCTAATGCGTCGTCAGTTCTCCCGTTCGCTGCAGTAATTTTCTCCTTAAAGTACACTAACATATCTCTTTTTAAGCGATATCTTTTGTATTGTTCGGGCGTTAAATAAATAGGAGTTCTTGTATAATAATCTCCTATTTTCTCTAAAATCACATACTTGTTAAGAACCTTATCAAAAATAATTTCTTTTTCTGCTAAATAGTCTAGAAATAGGCCTCCTGTTTGGTTTTTCGTAAAGTTATAGGTTAAATCTAAGGTGTCTTTTTCAACTTCTGGAGCATTGCTGCCTGCCATAAATTGTGAAAATGATGAAGTGCTTGCCAACAAAGCAAACACAACGAACAAAAATATATTTTTTAAATACTTCTTCAAGAGACTATAAATTCTTTAGCGCTAATTTTATAAGTTGCTCAACGGAAGCATCTTTTTGTGTTTTTATAATTGAAGAAATCACTTTTTCAGATTGTTTTCTTGCAAAACCTAATACCTCCAAAGCAGATAACGCTTCTTCTTTGTTTGTATTGTTTGTATAGACGGAAACTTCGTCTAAGTCAAATGTTTTTAAGATTTTATCTTTTAAGTCTACAATAACTCTTTGCGCTGTTTTGGCACCAATTCCTTTTACAGATTGAATTACGGGCACATTTTCTGATGCAATTGCTTGTTGTATTTCTTCAGAAGTCATTGATGACAACATGGTTCTTGCGATACTTGGTCCAACCCCAGAAACGGAAATTAAAAGTCTAAAAACTTCTCTTTCTGTTTTATTGATAAAACCAAACAACGTGTGTGCATCTTCTCGAATTAAAAGATGGGTATATAAGACCACGGCTTCCTGATCTGGAAGACTCGAAAACGTATTCAAAGAGATGTGCAATAGATATCCAACTCCATTACAATCTACAACAGCATAGGTAGGGTTTTTCTCTACCAATTTCCCTCTTATTTGTGTAATCATACCCGTCTATTTATGCTCCTAATGTAGCTTTTTATTTTAAATTTTTTTCTTTTTCCTGAGCATCTACAGCAGCTAAGGCTGCCATATTTACCATTTCATCGACACTAGATCCCAATTGCAAAATATGCACTGGCTTACTAAACCCTAAAATAACGGGACCAATCGATTCTGCCCCATCAATTTGTTTTAATAATTTGTAGGTAATGTTTGCAGATTCTAAATTTGGAAAAATAAGCACATTTACTTTTTTACCATTCAACTTTGAAAAAGGAAATTCTTTTGCCAACATTTCTGGATTGAGCGCAAAATCTGCTTGAATTTCTCCATCAACTACTACGTTTGGAAAATTACGATGGATATAGGATATAGCTTCTCTAATTTTCTTGGAAGTTTCTGTGTTTGAAGACCCAAAATTAGAAAACCCTAACATTGCAATATTGGGTTTCATTCCAAACATCGTTACCAATTTAGAGGTCATCTGAGAGATTTTTGCTAAATCTTTTGCAGATGGATTTACATTAATGGTGGTATCTGCTAAAAATAAAGGACCTTGTTTAGTCAACATCAAATTACAGGCAGCAATTCTAGTAACTCCTTTCGATTTTTCGATGAGCTCCAACATGGGTTTTACTACGGTTGGGTAAGGTCTAGAATATCCGGTAATTAAAGCATCTGCTTCTCCTTCATTGACCAACATTGCTGCAAAATAATTACGCTCTCGCATTAATTTCACTGCTTCTGAGTAGGTTTTCCCTTTGCGTTGTCTACGCTCCCAATAAACCTTCCCAAAACGTTCTCTTCTTTCTTTTTCTTCGTCTGTTTTTGGGTCAATAATTGGCACATCTGCTGTAAAACCTATTTCTTCTTTCAATACTAAGATCAAATCTTTTCGTCCTAATAAAATAGGCTTTCCTAATTTTTCATCATGCACTCTTTGTGCCGCTTTTAGCACATCTAAATGATCTGCTTCTGCGAAAACAATGCGCTTTAAATTGCTTTTTGCTCTGTTGTGTAATATTCTAATCTCTTTACTTCCAGATCCAGATCTTTCCATGAGTTCCTCACGATATTTGTTCCAATCTTCAATCGGCTCAAGGGCCACACCAGAATCCATTGCGGCTTTTGCAACTGCTGGTGGAATCTCATAAATAAGTCTTGGATCAAAAGGTTTTGGAATAATGTACTCTTTTCCATAGGTCAAACTCACCTCATCATACACAATATTTACTTGCTCAGGTACCGATTTTTTTGCCAAATCTGCCAATGCGTGTACCGCGGCCATTTTCATTTCTTCGTTTATTTTAGTTGCTCTAACATCTAAAGCGCCTCTAAAAATAAATGGAAAACCCAGTACATTGTTTACCTGGTTTGGATGATCAGAACGACCAGTAGCCATTAAAATATCATTTCTTGTTGCAACTGCTAAATCATACTCTATTTCTGGTTCTGGATTTGCCATAGCAAATACAATTGGATTTTTAGCCATCGACAATAACATTTCTGGAGTCACTACATTTCCAGTAGAAAGTCCGATAAAAACATCGGCATTGTGCATCGCTTCTTCCAAAGTATTGAGGTCTTCACTCGTAGCAAACTCAGCTTTTTGTGAAGTAAGATTGTCTCGATCTTTTCGAATGACTCCTTTGCTATCACACATAATAATATTCTCTTTTTTTGCCCCTAATTTTAAATACAATCTTGTACATGAAATTGCAGCTGCACCAGCTCCATTCACTACAATTTTAACGGCAGCAAAACGTTTCTCAGCAATATCAATCGCATTCTTTAAAGCGGCTGCTGAAATAATAGCGGTTCCGTGTTGATCATCATGCATTACAGGAATATCCAATTCCTCTTTCAATCTTCGTTCTATTTCAAAAGCTTCTGGTGCTTTAATATCTTCTAAGTTAATTCCACCAAAGGTTGGGGAAATCGCCTTTACTGTTTCTATGAATTTATCGACATCTGTGGCATCTACTTCAATGTCAAAAACATCAATATCTGCAAATATTTTAAACAATAAGCCCTTCCCTTCCATTACAGGTTTTGAGGCTTCTGGTCCAATATTTCCCAATCCTAAAACAGCTGTACCATTTGTAATCACAGCAACTAAATTTCCTTTGGTAGTATACTTATAAACGTTATTTCTATCTTTTACTATTTCTAAACATGGTTCTGCAACACCCGGCGAATAGGCCAAAGCCAAATCGTGCTGAGTTGCATACTTTTTGGTAGGCTCAACGGCAATCTTCCCTGGTTTTGGTTTTGCGTGGTATAGTAAGGCTTCATGTCTTTTTCTAGAATCACTCATAAAAATATTATTTGTTTGTAACTAACAAATATAAGGTTTTCAAGTGAAGCTCTGCCCTTTATTTCATTCTTTTGAAATCCTTCATTCTTAGAAAATTGAACTTCAAAAAAGAGGCATACTCTTTACAATTATAGCGATAGTAGAAAGCACTTTTTTCGGGGAAATTCTTAATTTTTTTTTAAACTACAGGCTCATTACCTAAAAAAATCGGTTCTTGTAACAATAAAGAAAAACATACGTTTACTAAGAAAGATTCCAATGAAAAAAACAGCGCTACTTTTTTTAATTTTAATATCTGTTTCTCTTTCTTCTCAAATCAAAGGAAAAATTACGGATACTAGCGGAAAACCGCTTTCTTTTGTGAGTATTTATTTAGAAAACACTGTAACTGGTTCTACTTCAAACGACAATGGAGACTATGTTTTAAGCATTAAAAAACCAGGAACCTACAGCATCTACTTTCAGTTTTTGGGATATAAAACACTGAAAAAAAATGTAACCATCAATAGTTTCCCTTTGATTTTAAATGCGACTTTAGAGGAAGAAAGTATTGAATTAAAAGAAATTTTAATTTCTACAAAAGATAACCCTGCAAATGCAATTATTAGAAACGTTATTGCTAATAAAGATAAAATTACAGATAAATTTTCGACATATACTGCAAATTTCTACTCGCGGGGGTTGTATAAAATAAAAGATGCTCCAAATAAATTTATGGGTCGGTCTTTGGGGGATTTTGGCGGTGGATTGGACTCTACCAGAAGTGGAATTATTTATCTTTCCGAGACCATTTCTGAAATTACCTATCAGAAAAGACCTAAAAAATTCAAAGAAAAAATTACCGCTTCTAAAGTTTCAGGAACCGACAATGGCCCTAGTTTTAATAGAGCAGAAGATGCAAATATCAACTTTTATAACAATAGTGTTGAGCTTGGAAATGATTTAATTTCACCGCTTTCTACTAACGCATTTAGTTATTACCGTTTTAAACTTATTGGTACTTTTTATACTAAAAGCGGTAAACTCATCAATAAAATAAAGCTACTTCCAAAACGGAAAAATGACCCTGTTTTTAATGGTAATATATATATTGTGGAAGACGATTGGGCCATCTATGGTGCAGACGTCACCGTTACAGGTACCCAAGCAAACTTTCCAGCAATAGATCTTTTGTCTTTAAAACAAGATTACAATTATTCAGAAGAAAATGATTCTTGGGTGCTCATCAGTCAAGCTATTGGATTTCAAGTTAACTTTCTTGGATTTAAATTTGATGGTAAATTTTCATCCGCCTATTCAAACTATAATTTTACACCAAATATTAATGAAAATATGTTTTCAAATGAGGTCTTAACCTTTGCCAAAACAGCTACTAAAAAAGATTCTGTTTACTGGGAGAAAATTCGTCCAGTTCCGCTAACACTAGAAGAAGTAAAAGACTACACCATTAAAGACAGTATTAAAGTAATTCGAAAGTCTAAAAAATATTTAGACTCTCTGGATACCAAAAGAAATAAATTAGGTTGGTTTGATCCAATCACAGGATATACATTTCTGAACTCTTACAAAGACTGGTCAATCTCCTATAATGGACCTTTGCTAAAAACAAGTTTTAATCCTGTACAAGGTTTTCATTCCTCTGTTGGAATTGGCTATTTTAAAAGACAAAACGATGCTGGAAAATGGTGGAATGCAGGGATAAATGTAAACTATGGTTTTGCAGACAAAAGAGCTAGGCCCACCATCTTTTTTACCAAAAAATGGAATAATATATCGCGGCCAAGAGTCTCAATAACTGGTGGAGTTACAACAGCTCAATTTAATGATAGAGATTCGTTTTTATTAGCAAACAATACTTTTAATGCTCTTTTTGATAAGGAAAATTACTTAAAAATATACGAAAAATCATTTGCAAGAATTAGTTATTCTAATGAGATAAAAAATGGTGTTTTTCTAAACACTTCTTTAGAGTATGCGAATCGGAAACCTCTTTTTAATACCACTAATTATTCTTTTAAAAACAAAGAACTCAACTATACCTCAAACAATCCATTGGATGAAACCGATTATTCAAATGCTGCTTTTTCTGAACACACCATTGCAACTTTAAATATAGGGGTGCGTTTTGTGTTTGGTCAAAAATACCTCTCCTATCCAAATCGAAAATTCAATATTGGAAATGAAAAGTATCCAACATTCAATCTGAATTATAGAAAAACATTTGGTGCTCAAAATTCTGAATTAAATTCTGACGTACTTATTGGACGCTTAAATCAAGAGATCAACACCGGAAATTACGGACGTCTTTCCTATAATCTTCGAGGAGGCCTTTTCTTAAAAAAGAAGCAAATTGCCTTTATGGATTATTTTCATCCAAATGGAAATCAATTTACATTCCCCTTGGATATTTCATATACAAATAGTTTTGGATTGCTCAATTACTACAAAATTTTCTCTAACGACCAATATGCGGAAATGCACCTGCAACACAATTTCAGAGGAGCGCTATTGTCAAAAATACCCCTGATGAACCGACTAAATTTTCATTTAGTAGCAGGTGGAAAAACCTTGTTTACAGCAGAAAGAAAGCCTTATAGTGAATATTCAGTGGGCCTAAATAATATTGGTTGGGGGAAGTGGCGTTTTTTACGAATCGATTATGTGCGTTCTAATTTTAATGGAATCTCAAAAGAGGGATGGCTTTTTGGATTGAGTTTGTTCAATTAATTTTTATCTTTGATACTATGAAAATCAAATTACTCTTTTTTGGAATTACTAGAGATTTATTAAATACAAATGAGATATCTTTTGAAGTTCCTGAGAACTCAAGTATTAAAAATCTTAAAAAGGAATTGCACACAAAACATCCTTCGTTAGAAAACATCAATTCCTATGCAATTGCTGTAAACGAAAACTATGCTACGGATGATTTTATAGTACACGAAAACGATGTTGTTGCAATTATTCCGCCGGTTAGTGGCGGCTAATTATCTTAGGTATTTTTTATCAATATAAAAAGTTCCAAAAGGTAAAATAGCCGCTGCTAAAACAATTGCCAGCGTTTTATAACTCCACTTCATTGGCTTGAAAAGCATCATTGCTAAAACAAGGTACAACATAAAAAGAATTCCATGGGGCATTCCTAATAGTTTCACATAGGAAACATCCCCTTGAAAGTATTTTATTGGAACTGCTACAAAAAGCAATAACAAATAAGAAACTCCTTCAAAAAAACTTACAATTCTAAAAATATTTTTCATTTTTTCAACTTCTGATCTAAGACAACAAAGATACGTTTTGATTTCCTATTTTTGTATTTCAATATGAGCAAAACATCTATAAAAATTACTTCCAAAAAACTGAATTTAAACGAATGTTATAATTTTGTAACAGCGGCTTCATGCGGAGGTATTGCTGCATTTGTAGGGACTGTTAGAAATGACACCCAAAACAAAAAAGTAACACAATTGGACTTTTCTACCTACAAACCGATGGCGATAAAAGAAATGCAAAAGATTGCAGAATTGGCTTTAGAAAATTTTAAAATCCATAAAATAGCCATACACCATGCAGAAGGCATGTTACAAATTGGCGATATTCCTGTGATTATTACAGCTTCTGCAAAACATAGAAAAGCGGCTTTTGAGGCTTGCGAATTTGCCATTGACACCCTAAAAGAAACGGTTCCTATTTGGAAAAAGGAATATTTTGAAGATGGTGATGTTTGGGTAAATGCCCACCCTTAATAGTTTGCGATTCCTCCCGTAAGACTCAATACAGTAAGTGCTGGGTATCTTTTCTTTAACATTTTTGTGGCTTTGTAACTATTCAGTCCGCGTTGACAAACAATCACATAGGTTTTATTAAAATCAATATTTATTTTTTCTACGTCAAAGTCAGTTATCGGAATTGTTTGATGCACCTTAAAAGGCAGTTCTAAATCAGATAGTACTGCAATAATTTCAATGTTTTTAAATGTCATTTTCTCTCTTAAGTCAGTCGGCGAAATTTGTAAATCCGCTCGTTGAACTGCACAAACAGCATCCAAATAAGATTCAGTTTCAAACAACTTCAAAATTTCAGTTTTCAAAACACTTGGCAATAAGGCCATTTTTAATTGGGTATTCTCAAGTGAATTGTAAATCAGCAATGTATTTACTAAAGGACTCCCAATGCCTGTAACCAGTTTCAAAACTTCGTTTACTTGTTGCATAGCAATCATGCCAACAATCCCATTCAATGTTCCAGCCGTTTCGCAATTGGGAATGTCGGTTGTCATTTCTGGAAATGCATCTCTTAAATTTGCCGAATGGCTTCCGTCTTTTTGTAGCACATTAAAAGTTGCCACATAACCATCAAACTTGTATAAAGATCCATAAACAAGCGGTTTTCCTTTCACAACACAAGCATCGTTGAGTAGATATTTTGTGGGTAGAGAATCGGTTCCATCTACTACAATGTCTACGTTTTTCATTAACTCAAAAATAGTTTCTTTGGTAACTTGCTCATTGGTGAAATTCACGACTGTAAAAGGGGCTCTCTTTTTTATAAATGCAGATAGCACCTCCGCTTTTGATTTTCCAACATCATTTAAATCATAAAATACCTGCCTGTGTAGGTTGGTGGTAGCTACGGTATCAAAATCTACCAAATGAATTTTTCCAATTCCACTGGCAGCTAAGTAGACTGCAATGGGACTCCCTAATCCGCCACAACCGACCACTAAAACAGAAGCGTCTTGCAGTTTTTGTTGTCCAACCTCTCCTATCTCTGACAGAGTCGTTTGACGTTTGAAAAATTGGTTTTTATCCATTTTTAGTATTGATTTCTTTTTTTGCCACTTCAAACGCTTCAGGTGTATTTATATTCCTAATTAAGGATGCATCTATTTCAACGATTTCAACATCTGAGTTAATCAACATTTTTCGCGGACAGGAATACCCTTGGGCTAAATACTGTAATAGAATAGGATATGCTTTTGGTTCATAAATTGTAATTAACGGATCTACAAACTCATTGCCTTTTCCTCTAATTGCCGTTGCCACTTTACTTGGGTTTCTTTTTTGTAATAACAACTGAATTACCTCCTCATTAATAAAAGGCAGATCTGTTGCAATTACTAACCAAGCTGTATTTGGATCTTTTTGAAACGCAGAACAGATACCACCAAAAGGGCCCAAATTTAAAAATACATCCGAAATTTCACTTTCATTTTCTGAAGGAACCTGAACCGAAAAATACGTTTCTAATTTGTGATTCTCTACTATTTTTTGGACATACTTTTTTTGGGGAATTCCGTGGTAATCGAGTTCCGATTTATCGACTCCCATTCGGGTACTTTTCCCGCCAACGAGGACCAATCCTTTTACTGGAGGCAACTTTTGTTGAATCAGGCGATCAATGTGATTTGCTATTTTAGATACCTCATCAATCGTATAACATTTTACATTATTGATTTGCGGGTATTTTTCTTCTAAAAATGAAAAAAAAGTGGTTTCCTTTTTTAATTTAACAACAAACTCGATACGGTCCAATTGTTCCAATCTCTTTAAAACAGAAGCCTCTTTTTCTTCGTCTAAAATTAAGATTTGCTTTACTCCTTGATAATGATTGCCATTGACAAAAACAAAATCATATTGTGCAAATTGCAATCGTTGTTCAAACTTATTTACGATACTGGAAGTTGTGATTTGTAAATTTCCTTCGTGATGAAATGTGTATTCAGCTATTTTATTTTTAGTAACATTTTTAGCATGAGAGGCATCGAAATACGCCAATTTATATTTGGATAGTTGCTCAGAAACGCTGTGTATCAATTCAGAAATAATACCACAATTTGTTCCTAAAATTGAAATTTCATTCGATGCAAAATGATCGTTCTCTCTTCTTACTAAATTTGTATGTTTTTGATGTTTACCCATTTTTAATATCTGATTTTCCACCTGTTTTCTCCAACAACCTTACTTCCTTAATTACTATTTCTTGGGAAATACTTTTACACATATCATAGATGGTTAAACAAGTAATATTTACGCCAGTTAACGCTTCCATTTCTACACCTGTTTTTCCTTCAATAGTCACTTTACAAAACACTTCTATAGTTTCTGAATCTGCAATTTTAATATCTACATCAACCCCATTAATCAATAGTGGATGACACATAGGAATCAGTTCAGAAGTCTTTTTTACGCCCTGAATCCCTGCAATAATTGCTGTTTGAAAAACAGGTCCTTTTTTGGTAATTAGTTCATCATTCGTAAAATGAGAAAGTATTTCTTTTCCTAAAAAAAGCGTTGCTTTTGCAGTGGCAGTTCTTTTGGTAGTTTTCTTATCCGAAACATCTACCATTTTAGGATTATTGTCTTTATTAATGTGTGTAAAATTGCTCATAAATTATCGTTTATTGTCTTCCTAAATTTCATTCTCAACGGTATCTAATTACCGGAAAAACTGTGCCTTTTTCAAATACTGTTTGCTCTTGAGGTAATTGAATAAATGCATCTGCATGTATCATACTGGCAAGGTCTCCTGAACCATTTCCTAAAACGGGTGTTGCAACTAAATGCCCAAAACGAACGCTCAACTTGACTTGCAAAAAGTAGGTTAAATTTGGTTTAAAGGTTACCTCGGAGGATAAAATTGCCGTTTCTTGTTCAACTTCTAAACCAACCGATTTGTAATACCAAGGGTAAAAATATGCCAAACAATTTACAAAAGTTGAAATCGGATTTCCTGGAAACCCAAACACTATGGTGTTCTTATTCTTGTTTTCTTTTTCATTTTGATCACCATTTTGTGCACTTACAACAAAAGAGGTTGTGCTTCCAAACCAAAATGGCTTCCCTGGTCTTTGTGCCACTTTATGAAATAATTTCTTCACGCTTAACTCCTCGAAAACTTCGGGTAAAAAATCGAATTTCCCTTTACTAACGGCACCACTAAAAAGCAACACATCATACTCTTGTAAATAGGTTTTAATCTTCGATTTTAGAATCGGTTTGTCATCTGTGATATGGGCAGTGTCTGAGGAGATCTCTAATCTTTCCAACAAAGATACGAGAGTGAAAACATTACTTCTTCTGATTTGATAGTCCAGCGGAATTTCTTCAACACCAACCAATTCATCTCCAGTTGAAATAATCATTATTTTTGGTTGCTTTGCGACGTTTACAAACGATTTTCCAACCGTGGCCAATACCCCTATTTCTGCTGCAGCTATTTTGGTATTTTGTGTAATTAACAGATCGCCAACTTTTCTATCTTTTCCTTTTTCATGAATATTTTGCCCCTTATGCACAGTATCAATATGAATATTAGCAATTCCGTTTTTTAAGGTAATGTCTTCATAGCGAATGACTGTGTTTGTATTGTCTGGCAACACTGACCCTGTCATTACTTCCAGACAGTTTTTCGAATCTTGAAGGGCTAATTGGGCACTTCCAGCGGCTTGAACTCCCTCTATTTTAAAGCTTCTCTGTCCGTTTTTGAAAGCAGTATAATTAATGGATATTCCATCCATAGAGACCCTGTTAAATGGTGGAAAATCTCTATCCGCGTAAATGGTTTCTTTTAAAATTCTCCCTATAGATTTTATAAAAGGAATTTGTTCAACACCAAAATCTTGGGTTGTATTCAATACGGCTTGCAATGCGTGTGCTACTGAAATCATGTTAAATGCGTAATTGTTTCATTTTGTAATCGGTTGTCTACCCTCCAATAGTACTCATACTTTCGGAGACATCTCCTTTTGTACGGTTTGCTTCAGCTATAAATCCATTAGCTGGCTTCTCTTTCACTAAAGATAAAAAGAGCTTTTTTAAATCGTCATTGGATGCGCCATTTCTTATGAAATCTCGCAAGTTAAAAACGCCGTCATCAAACAAGCAGTTTTTAAAAGTACCTGTTGATGTAATTCTAATTCGATTGCAATCGTTACAAATCGTTCTAGTAAAAGCAGGAATAATTCCAAAAGTTCCACGGTGATTTTCTATGGTATAATTTCTTGATGTGGACGATTTTTCTGATTGGACTTCAGTAACTTTAAACTCGGTTTCTATCTCATTTAAAATTTTATTAAAAGTCCAGTTTTCATGCATTTCACGTTGCCCTTTTCCATTGAATGGCATTTCCTCAATAAACCGAACTGTCAAATTCTTATCTTTTGTCAATCGAACAAAATCATTAATTTCGTCTGTATTAATTCCAGATTGTACGACCACATTTAATTTAAGATTTAGACTGCTTTTTTCTAAAAGCCCCATTGTTTTAAAAACGGTATCAAAAGAATTTCTTCGGGTAATTTCGTTGAATTTAACAGCTTGTAGACTATCAATGCTTAAATTAATGTTTTTAACTTTCTCTAGTTTTTCAATGGCAACAATGTGTTTAGCAATCAGTGCACCATTTGTGGTAATATTAATGGCGTCCAACAAATCATTGTATGACAGCATTTCTAAAAATCCAACAAAGTCTTTACGGACAAAAGGTTCCCCTCCTGTTAAACGAACTTTAGAAACTCCCAACTCTGTTAATACCCGAATTAAGCGATACATTTCTTTAAAGGTAAGTAATTCTTGCTTGGGAACAATATCGATTCCATGCGCAGGCATACAGTACTGGCACCGCAAATTACAACGATCTGTAACTGCTAATCGAACATACGATATTTGTCGCCCAAAATTATCTGTTAATTTGCTCATTTAATTCGAAAATTATTTCATTGAAACCCGGGATTTTATATTTTTTGTTGCATCCATTTTAGAATCGATTGCGTTGCTCCCACATTGTCTTGAATATAGTTTTTATTAATTTCTCCGGTTGATTTTCTGTACAAATCATCATTTTTTAAAGAACGCAAAATGGTTGTAAATTCTTCTTGATTCTCAATAGAAACAACTCCTTTAAGAGTTACAAGATCCACTGCTTCTTTAAATTTACCATATTTATTTCCAATCACTATTGGCACCCCAAAAGTAGCGGGTTCTAAAATATTATGCAGGCCTGTCTTTAAACCTCCTCCCACATATGCAGTGTCGGCAGCGCTATAAATTTTAGTTAAAACACCAATCGTATCTATAATAAAAACTTGATATTCTTTTAAATTTTTATTTGATTTCTCTGAATATAAAACTGCTTTGTTATGGAGCGCCTTTTGGAGTTCTATAATTGAATCTTGCTTGATATTGTGGGGTGCGATTATAAATTTCTCCTCTTCAGAGGCTACATGATTAATATAATTCACAAACAAGGCTTCATCTTCTTCCCAAGTACTTCCTGCAACAACAGTATAGGTATTGTCTTTAAATTCTTTGATGAAATCAAGGGAATTGTCTTGTTCTAAAATTTCTGATACGCGATCAAAGCGAGTATCTCCAACCACAGAAATATTCTCAAAATGAATCGTAGTTAATAATTGTTTTGAGTTGTCATCCTGTACAAAGAAATGATGAAATGCTTTTAGAGAATTTCGCATAAAACCTCCGTAATACTTAAAGAAAATTTGCTTTTCTCGAAAAATTCCTGAGACCAAAATAGTTGGAATTTCTTTCTTTTTTAATTCTTTTAAGAGATTGGGCCAAAACTCATATTTTACAAAAATGGCAAGTGTTGGATTGAGGAGTTCCACAAACTTTTTAGCGTTTGACTTACTATCTAATGGCAAATAGCAAACGACATCTGCTAAATCATACTTCTTACGAATTTCATACCCCGACGGAGAGAAAAAAGTGACGAGTATTTTATAATCAGGATATTTCTTTTTTAAAACGACTATAATGGGTCTTGCTTGTTCAAATTCACCCAAAGAGGCTGCATGAAACCAAAGTGTCTTTTTGTTTTTTAATCCAGAAATTTTTGAGAAAGTTTGTTTTCTTCCAGCAACAAAAAGTTTTATTTTTTTATTAAAAACGGCTGCAATCGGCAAAAATAGTGAGGCCAAGAAAACAATAAAATCATACAATAACTTCATAAGGGTAAAAATACAAAACGGAATCTTTTTAAACGGAAAATGCTCAAACAATTAATTGTTTGAGCATTTTATAAGTTATGAAGGCTTTATTAACTAAGCTTCAAAAGGTGTTATAGAAACATACGATCTGTTGTTTCTTTTCTTTCTAAACTCAACAACTCCATCAACTTTTGCATGTAAAGTATGATCTTTACCCATGTAAACGTTTTCTCCT
>ENA-ORDA01001128-ORDA01001128.1-marine-metagenome-genome-assembly--contig:-NODE-1128-length-23640-cov-8.936298_pt1 | contig 23640 bp, 27 predicted proteins | sample MGYA00237778_ERZ508506 | MGnify/ENA primary metagenome ERZ508506 (study PRJEB26177, sample SAMN06267891) | marine metagenome | isolation source: Monterey Bay, California, USA | place: Pacific... | reverse complement strand
TCAAACAGCTAGTGAATCTCCTGCTCCTGGAGGTGGCTCTATATCAGCTTATTGTGGTGCAATGGGGGCAGCATTAGCTACTATGGTTGCTAACCTATCTGCAAATAAACGAGGATGGGACGACAGATGGGAAGAATTTTCACAATGGGCAGAAAAAGGATTTGAATTTCAAGAACAACTTCTATTATTAGTTGACGAAGATACAAATGCATTTAATCAAATAATGGAATCTTTTAAACTTCCAAAAGAAAATAATGAAGATATTAATAAAAGAAATATAGCTATTCAAAAAGCAACAAAAAATGCAATTTTAACACCATTTAAAGTTATGGAGATTGGATTGTTATTGATGGATGTAATAAAGAAAATGGCAGAAATAGGTAATCCAAATTCAATAACTGATGCATGTGTTGCTGGCTTGTGTACAAGAACAGCAATAAGAGGTGCTTTCTTAAATGTAAAGATTAATTGTTTAGATTATAATGATAAGGATTTTATAAATAAAATTGAATTTGATGGAAATGAAATTTTAAATAAAGCCATCAAGTATGAAGAAGATATTATAGAAATTACAAATAAAGTTATGAATTCTTAATGCTGAAAATTTCCTTAGCAATCGCTTCAGAGACTTTTTGTTTAGTACTTAAAAGACTTTTAAGTGTCTTGTAGTCAGATTTAATTTCTTTTATATTTTCATCTTTTAGTATATGATCTAAATTTTGTCTTAAGTTATCCACTGTTAATTTAGATTGTATCAATTCCACTACTGACTCTTTATCCAATAAGATATTAACTAGACTTATGTATTTTATTTTCACTAAGTATTTTGCAATTAAGTAGGAAAGATTCGATGTTTTATAACAAACTATTTGTGGCACATTCATTAATGCGGTTTCTAAAGTTGCAGTTCCTGAAGTAACTAATGTAGCTTTAGAAACAGATAAAATTTCAAGAGATTTACCATAAATCAAATCAACATTTTCATATTTATCAATGTATGCATTGTAAAAATCAATATTAAAACTATTAGTAGCAGAAATTACAAAATTATAGTCAGGGAAAAATTTAACAACTTCAAGCATTACAGGTAGAACTAATGAGACTTCTTGTTCTCTACTTCCTGGAAATAAAGAAATAACAGGTTTTTTATTATAATCAAAATTAAATTTCTTACCGTTAATATCCTCAAATACAGGATTGCCTAAATATTCTACATTTAAATTAAAATCCTTATAGTATTCTTGTTCAAATGGAAAAATCACAAACATGCGATTAACATATTTTCTGATTTTATTAATTCTACTTTTTTTCCAAGCCCAAATTTTAGGAGAAATATAATAGTAGGTTGAAATTTTATTTTTGTGAGCAAACTTGAGTATTGAGGAAACTTCCTTAGTATTAACAGGTCTTAATACAGCAACAGCTTGTCCAACATATTGTTCTCTCCAATCTTTAACATACTTAGCATGTTCCTCTTTATCAAAAATTGGGGAGTTTTTTAAGTTTAGTGATTTCAGAGAATTATCTAAAAAATTATTTTGCATTTGTTTCCTAATAAATGATTTATTCTTTGTAAGATGCTCTTGTTAAGCGATCATTAAGTGCAATGCCAAGACCTTTTTGGGGAATAGGCATAACTTGTATTATTTTAACTCCACAAGAGTCCAAATATCTAAGACCTGAATATAACAAATAACAAGCTTGAACTAAATTACCTTCAGGACTTAAGTTAAACACATTTTGATTTTTCTGCAATGATTTTGGATAGTTACCAAAAGTTAACCAACCACTATTATTAATGTTTGTTTTTTGATTTAAGTATACCTTAGCATTAGGTGAATAATGGCTCTTTAATTGTCCAGGTGAAAGTATAATGTCATTATCTTTAACGTTTAGAACTTTTCTTTTAGTTGCATCAAAAATCATATCAGATGTAATTGAACCGTGCCTAAGAATAATAGGGTTTTCTCCTCTACAATCCACTACAGTAGACTCAATGCCAATTTCACAAGATCCATAGTCTAGGATCTTTTCTAATTTCCAACCTGGACCTTTAAATTCTGGGCCAAAGTCGTCTTTAGAATGTTGAGCTGAAGTTGGGCTAACACCACCAGATTTATTGGCGCTAGGAGCTAAGACTGGAATATTAACTTTCTCTAATAAATCCAAAGCAACAGGGTGTGATGGAACTCTTATGGCAATAGAGCTTTTTCCTTGAGATAAAGTGTCTGATAACTTTGATTTTTTTGTTTGTAATACAATAGTTAGAGGCCCAGGCCAAAACTTCTTAGTTAATACATGGGAGTTTTCAGTAAATTGTGCGTATTTTTCGGCTTCATTTTTACTAAATGTATGCGCAATTAGAGGATTGTTTAAAGGTCTGTCTTTAGCTAAGTAAACGCTTTTTATAGCTTTTTCATCATTTCCAATTGATCCTATCCCGTAAACAGTTTCTGTAGGAAAAACTAGTAAATTTTTATTTTTTAGTGCTTTAACACCTGTTTTTAAATCATCTTCATATTTGTTTATGTCAATTTTGTTAAGGCATAATAAAAGTTTAGACGGAATTCTTTGTTTTGTTTTTCCAAAGGCTAAAAATTTTTTGTTTTTGAAATTTACTTTCCCATATTGTATTTCTAAACCAAACTCTGAAACGATATTACCACCAGCCGCTTTAAGGATACTGTGACCCGCTGCTATATCCCATTCCATTGTAGGTGAAGTTCGAGGGTAAAAGTCTACCTTACCCTCTGCCATATAACAAAATTTTATACTGGATCCGATATGACTGTCTGATATAGGTTTTGCGATAGAAATCCAATTATCTAATTCAGTAGATCTATGATTAAAACTACTTAAAATTCTTAATTTATCATAATTGATCGAAGAACATTGAATGTGTTTGGCATTAGAAATAGCTTGTTTAGGTTCAATTTTCCAAGCTTGTCCTCTAAAAGAATACCAAATTATTCCTGAATGAGGTTGAGATATTAAGCCAAAAACTGGTAATCGATTTTCAATCAAAGCAAAATTGACAGTAAAATTTGGTGAAGAGTTAATATATTCTTTAGTCCCATCAATAGGATCTATTAGCCAAAATACCTTATTATTTTTAAAAAACTTTTGAGATTTATTTGATTCTTCTGAAATAATTTTTATGTCTGGAAAAATTTTTTGTAAACCATTTACAGCCATTTTACTTACTTCTAAATCAGCTTGAGTTACTGGCGAATTATCTGTTTTAAAATTCACAGAGTTTTTGTTAAATGTTTTAAAATGCAACATTGCGCACTTATTACACTCTTGTGTCAAGGCAATAACTTGCTTTAATTTACTTTCATTAAACATAGTAAAGTGTTCTTTTCTCGACTTTTACTTTATTATATAAATGCCATAAAAATAAAGCTGCTGCACCTCTATAAGGTTTCCAGGTTTTTCCAATTTTTTCCATTTCATCTTGGTTTGGTCTATTATTTAACTGTTTAATTATCTTTACAGCTTCTTGAAGTGCTAAATCAGCTGTTGGCCATGCGTCAATATCTTGTAATGCAAAAATTTTATAATTATTAATTGTCCATTGACCTATTCCTTTTATTTTTATTAACAAATTTGTTAGGTCTTCACTAGGCATATACTTGAATGATCCAATATCTATATCTTTATTATTAACAAGTGAAGCTAAGTTACTTAAATAATGTGATTTCTGTGATGACAAACCATAAAGTTTTAAGTTTTCTATACTTGTTTTTGCTAAATTTTGTTCATTTAACATATTATCTTTAATTAATTTATCATATATTTTTTTTGCAACAATTGTTGAAATTTGTTGGCCAATAATTATCTTTGCAAGACTTTGAAATCCTTCTTTAATTGCCCTGTTTTCAGGGAAACCAATTTGATCAAATATATTTTCAAACCGTTTATCAATTTCCATAATTTTTGTAAATGCTAATAGCATTTCATCATTCCATTTCAAATTCATTGTTTTCCTGCTATTTTAATACCTAGTTATTATTGCATTTAAGGGCATTCAAAAAAAATGAAAAAAAAAATAAATAATAAGAAATCAATAGTATGGGATTTTTCATTAAGAATATTTCATTTTGCATTAATTCTTCTTGTTATGGGATCAATTTTTACAGCTAAGGCTGACCTTTTATCTATTCATGAATATTTTGGTTTATGTCTATTAGGGCTTATTTTCTTTAGGATTATTTGGGGATTTGTTGGCACGTATTATTCTAGATTTGAAAGTTTTAACTTTTCTATTGAAAAGGCTTTAACTCAGTTTTCAAAGGATTATAAAAACTCTTCAGTGAGGACACCCCTAGGTAGTTATTCAACATTAGTTTTTTTAATTGTTATATTAGTTTTGACAATTTCTGGTTTATTTTCAAGCGATGATATTTTATATGATGGACCGCTAACTTTTTTAATGCCCAAATATATCAATTTTTGGACCCTGATTCATAATATCTTCCACTATTTTCTTTATTCTTTAATAATTTTTCATCTTGTAGCGATCTGCTATTATCAATTTTTTAAAAAAAATATGATTATACAAAGAATTGTTTATGGTTATTCAAAAACTTTAGATATAGATTTAGTCCTGATAAAAGACAAATCAATGAAAGGAATACTACTTTTATTTATTTGTGTATTCCTTCCTTTTATAATTTTTAAGATTATTATATAATTTTATCCCACATCTGCTTTATAGCCAGCTGCTTCAATACCTGCTACAGCTGCAATTTCATCATTATCTGATGTGTCTCCAGATATACCGAGTGAGCCTGCTACATTGTTGTTTTTATCTCTTATTAACACCCCACCAGGAACAGCTACAAGTGCTCCATCTGTTAAGGTATTTACTGCATTTATAAAATATGCTTGTTGTTCAGCTCTGTTAAATAAGGCTCTAGAGCCCATGCCCATCTGAAACGCACCATTAGCTTTTCCATGAGCTATTTGAAAACGTAAGCTACTTATTCCATCTTCCCCAGAGCAGGCCTTTATTGCTCCACGATGATCCAAAAGCACTACCATGATGGGATTTATTTTTATTTCTCTTGCTTTATCAATAGCATTCTTAATGATTAAGTTTGCTTTTTCTAAAGTTATTTGTTCAATAACTAGATCAGACATATATGTAACTCCAATTTAACTTTATTAATATTTACTAGATTTCTCTATTAACTTATAACTAAAAATTATGATAATAAATATTTTTGTTATCGTATTTTTAAATAATTTTTATTAATGGTTGTTGAAAATGAAGCCTTTATCAGATTACATTGATTTTTTGAAATCGAATGAAAAAAAATTTAATGATGACGACAATTTGGTTGTTGTTGCTTTTTATAAATTTTTTGACCTTGAAAATTTAAATGTTTTTCAAGCTTTATTGAAATCTATTTTTGATAAAACAAAGATTAAAGGTACTATTTTAATAGCTAGTGAAGGTGTTAATGGAACAATTTCAGGAAAAAAAAATGAAATAAGAAAAGTTCTTGAGCAACTTTGGAAATTAGATGATTTATCCGATCTTAAACCTAAATACTCTTTTGCATCTAAAAATCCATTTTTTCGTATGAAAATAAAAATAAAAAAAGAAATTGTAACATTAGGTGTTAATAATGTTTCTCCAAATAAATTAGTAGGTAAGTATGTTAAACCGGAACATTGGAATGAACTTATCTCAGACAATTCTGTTTTATTAATAGATACAAGGAATGACTATGAAGTTTCTATTGGTAGTTTCAAAAGGGCTCTTAATCCAGGCATTACAAATTTTAGAGAATTTCCTGAGTGGGTGTCAAAAAACCTATTAACAAAAGGTCCTTCAATAAAAAATAAAAAAGTTGCAATGTTTTGTACAGGTGGAATTAGATGCGAGAAATCAACTTCTTATTTAAAATCTTTAGGTTTTGAAGATGTCTATCATTTAGAAGGGGGAATTCTGAAGTATTTAGAAAAAACCCCCGAAAGTGAAAGTCAGTGGGATGGTAGTTGTTTTGTTTTTGACTATAGAGTTTCTGTTGAACATAACTTAAAATTAGGTAAGTATGACATGTGTTTTGCTTGTAGAATGCCAATTAGTGAAGACGATAAAGAAAGTGAATACTTCATTCAAGGAGAGAGTTGCCATCATTGTTTCAATACTTCAAATGATAAGCAAAAAAAACGCTTTAAAGAAAGGCAGAAACAAATTGAACTTTCTAAAGTGAAAAAAATATCACATATTGGTCCAATTGAATGAGAAGAAAGGTTAGTCTAAAATAGATAAAATTTTTTCTGGAGGTCGACCAATTAGTGTTTCTGCCAACTTATTATTTACATATTTTGCAATTATAGGTCTTTGAAGTAAAATTGGATTTGATATAATCATATCGACTATTTTATTTATAGATAAATTAATATTTCTTAGATCTAAGTTTTTGTAGATTATTTCATTTTTTCTCAAAACATCACTTGATGAAGTATTAATTTTGTTAATTATTTCAGTAAGGTTTTTTTTGTTTAACTCAACTTCTAAATATTTAATTACTTGATAATCATCTGTTTTTAATTTTAACAATTGAAGGGCTTCTCTAGATTTTGAGCATCTTGGGTTGTGATAAATATGATATAGAATTTTTTTTATAACAAACCTCCATTTCCCATTTCATTAATTTCTTCATTGCAAACATCTAAATCACAAAAAAGTCTCCATAAAATCCAGTCTACACCATTTTCCTTTTGTGATCGAGCACATCCTGGCATTCCAATAAATGGAATAATTTTATTTGAATTTTTAATTTGTCCAAGAAGCATTAAGTTACCAGGTTCTACTGGCATACCAAGTCGAACTACGTTTCCATTATTGTTTCTCAGAGATTGTGGTATAATATCATTAATGTCACAAATAGCAGATACACCAAAAACTAAAATAATATTTGCTCCTTCTTCAATACTGCTTTGAATATTTTTTGATAGTGATTTGATACTATGGTCGCATATTTTATCAACAAAATTTTTTAAATTTAAAGTGAGCAATCTTTTTTTAGTAACTAAAACAGTTTTCTTTAAAATTTTTTCAGGTGTGTTTATATTCTTTGTTTGAATTAAATGAACGTTCATATTCTGGAATGGCAATATTTGAAGGCATTCAATTGATACTTTTTCAATTTTTTGTAAAATATTTTTATTAATACCAAACGGAATTGCTTTGATTGATGCTACTGTTTGGTCTTTTTTTATTAAGGAGTATGGCTTTAGAGTAGCCACTCCTATTTCATCAGTTATTGAATTTACTGAAAGAAGTTGTTGAGGGTCAAATTTTAGGAGTCCGTTTATTTTTGATAAAATATTACATCTTCCTTGAGAAGCCGTTGATAACTTCAAATTAGAGTTTTTCTTGTTAATTAATTGTTTGGATATTTTATGAACTGCCAAATTTTCATCAACATCATTCTTTTCAAGTTTAGCGCAAGTTATATATTTAATTTTATTTTCTAAAAGTAGATTTATAATTTTTTTATTTATTACAGTTCCTTTTTTTATTTTTATCTTTAAACCATTTTCATCTAAGATAAGTGAAGTAGATAAAATGCCATTTTCAGAATCTTTTGTTTTAACTTCACCAAAAAACATAATAAACTTTCATAACTGACTAATAAGTTAGAGAATATATCTCAATTTTTAAAAAAAGTTAATGTTTTTGAATTTGAAATGTAATAACTCTTGACGATTTGTTTATCAAAAGATATTAAACAGTTGTATTTATATGGGGCTGTAGCTCAATTGGGAGAGCGCCTGCTTTGCAAGCAGGAGGTCGTCGGTTCGATCCCGTCCAGCTCCACCATATATTTATCTGATTTAGTTAATTGAATTTTATATGAGAGTGTGTCATGGCAGTACCAAAGAGTAAGATAACAAGATCAAGAAGAGGAATGAGGCGATCTCATGATGCTTTAACCTCTGATACTTACGTTGAGAGTAAAGATACCGGAGAACTTCATAGACCTCATCATATTGATTTAAAGACAGGTATGTACAAGGGCAGGCAAGTTCTTAAGATAAAATCTAAAGTATAAATAAAAAATAATTACAATCGAAATATCAAGGATATATTCATGTCAACAGATAGTGAAGACATTAAACCTAAACGAAAAATTAATGTTAAACCTAGTATTTCAAATAAGGTCAAAGTACATAAAGATCCCTTATTTAATATTGGTGATATAGTGAAACACCGTATTTATCCTTTTAGAGGTGTAATTGTTGATGTTGATGCTGAGTTTTCAAATACCGAGGAGTGGTATCAATCAATACCCGCTGAAATTAGACCTTCAAGAAAACAGCCTTATTATCATTTAATGGCAGAAAACACAGAAACTTTTTACACTGCTTATGTTTCACAGCAAAATTTAGTTGGTGACAGAGAAAATGGACCTTTAGAACACCCAGACCTAGAAGAAATATTTAATGGTATAGATGAAGGTAAATATCTTCTTAAAAATGAAGTAAGAAATTAAAAGTATTTTTTTTTGATCTTTAAATAGTACTTAATATGTACTATATAAAGTAATATGAGTTTAATATGTTTAAATTAAATAAAATGACTGATTATGCTGTGGTCTGTCTAGGTATGCTATCGAGAAACCCAGGATCTTCTATGTCAGCTAGAGAATTATCAGAGGCAACTGGCTTAACATTGTATACTGTTCAAAAAATTTTAAAACTCCTTGTAGTTAAAAGTAATCTAATAACGGCACAAAGAGGTGCATTTGGAGGTTATATATTAAACAAAAAATCCTCTAATATATCTGTAATTGAAATAATAGAGGCACTTGATGGACCAATTAGTTTAACGGCCTGTGTGGAAAGTTCAGAAGATATGTGTGAAGCTAGTAATATTTGTTTTTTAGGTGGAAAGTGGAATAAGGTTAATGAAATTATTAGAAAATCACTTAATGATATATCACTAGAAAATCTCCTTAATTATGAAGATACTTTTCCCATTAATAATAAAAAAGATACTGAATTACGTGCAATTAATTAAAAGGAAATTAGATGGTTGCTACACAAGAAACAATTAATAAAGTAAATGAAGTTGGTAGTGCTTATAAGTACGGTTTTGTTACTGATCTAGAGTCTGAAAAAGCGCCTCTAGGCCTTAATGAAGATATTGTCAAATTTATATCTAGTAAGAAAAATGAACCTAAATGGTTATTAGATTGGAGACTTAAGGCATACAAAAAGTGGCTTACAATGAAAGAGCCTGATTGGGCTATGGTTGATTTCCCAAAAATTAACTTTCAAGATATTTATTATTATTCTGCTCCAAAAGCTAAACCAAAATTAAACAGCCTTGATGAAGTTGACCCTGAATTACTTAAAACATATGAAAAACTAGGTATTCCAATTAAAGAACAAGAAATGTTAGCTGGAGTTGCAGTTGATTATGTTTTTGATTCTGTTTCTGTAGCAACTACATTTCGAGATAAACTTGCAAAAGAGGGAATTATTTTCTGCCCAATATCAGAAGCAGTTCAAAATCATCCTGATTTAGTTAAAAAATACATTGGTTCTGTTATCCCAATGAATGATAATTATTACGCTGCTTTAAATTCTGCTGTTTTTACAGATGGTTCATTTGTGTATGTACCTAAAGGCGTAAAGTGTCCAATGGAGCTTTCTACATATTTTAGAATAAATGAACAAAATTCCGGTCAATTTGAGAGAACCTTAATAATAGTTGAAGATAACTCTTATGTGTCATATTTAGAGGGATGTACTGCTCCACAAAGAGATGAAAATCAATTGCATGCTGCAGTTGTAGAGCTTGTCGCTATGGATGATGCTGAAATAAAGTACTCTACGGTTCAAAACTGGTATCCAGGCGATAAAGATGGTAAAGGAGGAATTTATAATTTTGTTACTAAGAGGGGCAATTGTCTTGGCAATCGTTCCAAAATTTCTTGGACACAAGTTGAAACTGGTTCAGCGATTACATGGAAATACCCATCGTGTGTCTTAAGAGGAGATAATTCAGTTGGAGAATTTTATTCAGTAGCCGTGGCAAATAATGCCCAACAAGCTGATACGGGCACAAAGATGATACATATTGGTAAAAATACTAAATCTACCATTATTTCTAAAGGTATATCTGCTGGTAAAGCACAAAATACTTATAGAGGACAAGTTCAAATTCAAAAAAATGCTAAAGGTTCTAGAAACTTTACTCAATGTGATTCATTGTTGATTGGTGATAAATGTGGTGCTCATACAGTTCCCTACATAAATCAGCATACTCCGTCTGCTAGAGTAGAGCATGAGGCCACAACTTCAAAAATTTCCGAAGATCAATTATTTTATTGTCTTCAAAGAGGTTTAGATACAGAGCAAGCTACTTCGCTAATAGTAAATGGTTTTTGTAAAGAGGTAATGAAAGAGTTGCCCATGGAATTCGCAGTAGAGGCTCAAAAACTTATTGGTATTAGTTTAGAAGGCTCTGTTGGTTAAAATAAAAAACATAAAAAAAATGGAAAAATAATGTCTTTACTTGAAATAAAAAATGCTTGCTTAAAATTAGATAATAAAAATATTCTCAATGGTGTCTCTCTATCTATAAACTCTGGAGAAGTTCACGCAATTATGGGCCCTAATGGATCAGGGAAAAGCACTTTATCTTATATGTTATCAGGAAGAGATGGATATGAATTAGAATCCGGTGAGATTTTATTAGATGGACAATCATTGTCAGACATGTCTGCTGATGAAAGAGCAAGGTCTGGTTTGTTTTTAGCATTTCAATATCCTGTCGAACTTCCAGGAGTTGGTGCAATGAGTTTTTTAAGAGAAGCTGTCAATTCAAGAAGAAAGTTTATAGGGCAAGAGGAGTTTGATCATTTAGCTTTTGTAAAGGAAGCAAGAAAAGAAGCATCAAAAATGTTTGTTAAAGATGAAATGCTAAAAAGAGCAGTAAATGTTGGATTTTCTGGTGGCGAGAAAAAGAAATTTGAAATTTTACAAATGGCTATGCTTAAACCTAAAGTTTCTATTTTAGACGAAACTGATTCTGGATTAGATGTTGATGCTCTAAAAATCGTTTCTGATGGAGTAAACGCACAAAGGAGCGATGATAATGCTATAGTAGTTATTACGCATTATCAAAGATTATTAGATTATATAGTGCCAGATTTTGTTCATATTTTATCTGAAGGAGTTATCATTAAATCAGGTGGACCAGAATTAGCTCTTGAAGTTGAAAAAAATGGTTATGCAGGGATGATCAATGCTGCATAATATAAAAGATAATTATATCACCTCTGTAAATAATTATGTTCAGGATTTTGATGATAAGAGCTTTAGAAAATTAGCTGGAAAAGACTTTAAAAGCTGGCCTGATCCATTAGAAGAAACCTGGAGATTGAGTAGATTAGGTTCGCTATCTAGAAAAAAAATAGAACCAATTTCACTCGATGCTCAAGAACCTATTATGTCTAAGCTTAATGTTGTTGGGTCAAATACTATAAAGTTTATAAATGGCGCATTTAGAAAGGATAGGTCTTCAAATTTACCAAAAGGTGTGTCTTTAATTGAATTAAATGAATCTGAGAGTTTAACTTTCTTATCGAAAATTAAAAATAGTAATTTAAAAAACCATCCTTCTGTTAACGCTTCTTTATCATGCACTCCTTCAATTGTTAAATTAAGTGTTGATAAAAATGCTAAAATTGAAGAATTACTTGAGATTCATTTTGAAGGTGGTGATGAAAGTTCATCTGTTCATCCAGTTTTGTTTTTAGAATTAAATGAAAATAGTAGTTTATCTATAATTGAACGTTTCAATCATATAGGTTCTTTAATAATGCCTTTACAATTAATAGAGATAAAGGATTATGCGTCCTTAAATTCTATTAAAGTTTTTGATGATAGTAATGAATCGTACAATTTAGCAGCGCATTGTATTATTATGTCTCAAAAATCTGTCTTAAACTCTTTTTCACTTATTAAAGGTAGTCAATTCACGCGTTCGGAAACTCATGCTTATTTAAACGGCACAAGTGCAAAATTAAATCTTAATGGTGTTTATATATCAGGCGACAAACAACATCATGATCTAACAACAGCAATATATCATAATGTTGAAGAATGTATTTCTAAACAAATAGTCAGAGGTGTCTTGGGTGGAGAATCAACTGGAGTTTTCCAAGGTAAAGTAAAAGTTGCTCCAAATGCCCAAAAAACAGATGGTCAACAAATGAGTAAGGCTATTTTAATTTCTGACAAGGCTAGCGCAAATGCAAAACCGGAACTTGAAATTTATGCTGATGATGTTGTTTGTGCTCATGGTGCTACTGTTGGAGAGTTAGATGATGATCAACTTTTTTATTTAAATAGCAGAGGCATTTCCAAGGATAAAGCCAGGTTAATCCTTATTAAAGCTTTTCTATTGGATATTATAAGTGAATCTGTTCAAGAAACATTACATGATTTTATTTTTAATGAAGCTCAATCTGCTTTGTCATCAATCTTACAAAATGAAATAGAAGAGTTTGTCTAAAATGGAATATGATTTAGAAAAAATAAAAGCACAATTTCCTGTTTTAAACAGAAAAATTTGGGATAAGCCTCTTATTTATTTAGATTCTGCAGCTTCTATGCAAAAACCTCAAAAGGTATTAGACGCTATAAATAATAACTATTCTTTTAATTATTCAAATGTACACAGAGGTCTTCATAAATTATCAGAAGAGGCAACTTCAAATTATGAAGGAGCAAGATTAAAAATATCAAAGTTTATTAATTGTAGTGAAAAAGAAATAGTTTTTACGTCTGGTGCAACAGCTGCAATTAATTTGGTAGCCTATAGTTGGGGACTAAAAAATGTTTCTGCTGGAGATGAAATAATTATTACAATTGCTGAACACCACGCCAATATTGTACCATGGCAACTTATTGCTCAGCAAAAAGGGGCTAAAATCATTGCTGCTCAAGTTAATCCCGAAGAAGATTTTGATGCAGAAATTATCAAACAATTAGTAACAGATAAGACAAAAATTATTGCCTTTCCTCATGTTTCAAATGTCCTAGGAACTGTTTTTCCTGTTAAAGAAATATGTAAAATAGCTAAAGAATGTGGAGCTATTAGTGTGGTTGATGGATGCCAGGGTATCATTCATGGAACAGTTGATGTTAAAAAATTAGATTGTGATTTTTATTGTTTCTCAGGTCATAAATTATATGGACCAACTGGAATTGGAGTTTTGTATGGAAAGTATGAAATATTAGACGAAATGCCACCTTTTCTAGGTGGCGGAGATATGATTGATATTGTTAAAATAAATCAATCAACCTATGCAGATCCTCCACTTAGATTCGAAGCGGGAACACCACCTATAGTTGAAGCAATTGCACTTGGTGAAGCAATAGATTGGGTCGTTGAGACTGGTATTGATAGAATAGGAAAGCACGAAAAAAATGTAATTTCATATGGAATGTCTGTTTTAACTTCTATTGATGGTGTAAATATATTTGGAACAGCTCCAAATAAAACAGGAGTGATATCTTTTACTATGGACTGTGCACATTCACATGATATTGCAACTATTATTGATAGAGAAGGAGTAGCTGTTAGAGCAGGTCATCATTGTGCCCAGCCTTTAATGGATGCTTTCAACTTAGTTTCTACCACAAGAGCTTCAGTAGGAGCTTATTCATCAAATCAAGATTTTGATAAATTGGGGGAAGCACTTACTAAAGTTAAAAAGATATTTGGTGTCTAATATGAATGAAACTGAAAAACTTCCACTTTCTGCCTTTATGCCACATCATCCTTCTAGCAATCCACATGCCCCTTTTACTGCAACGGCAGGTAAAAAAAACAAAGATTTTAAAAAGGAAATTCAATTATCTCAGGTTATTAATGCACTAGAAACAATTTTTGACCCTGAAATACCTGTAAATATATATGATCTAGGATTAATTTATGATATCAAATTACTAGCAGATAATGATATCAATATAAAAATGTCACTTACGGCCCCTGGATGTCCAGTTGCTGGTGAAATGCCTGGGCAAGTAGCTGATACGATTGCAAAAATTACTGATGTTGGCTTGATTAATGTCGAACTTGTTTGGGAACCTGCTTGGACTAAAGACAGGATGAGTGAAGATGCTAAAATGGCACTTGAAATCTATTGATATAATAGGAGTATTTAATAATGAATGAAATTAAACCATTATTAACCTTAACAGATGCAGCAGCGAATAGAGTTAAAAATCTTATGAATGATGCTAATTCAGAAGTGATAGGCCTTAGAATCGGTATTAAGACTGCGGGATGTTCTGGAATGAAATATAATGTTGAATATGCAACAGAAATAAAACCTTTTGAAGAAAAAGTTGTATCTAAAGATATTGTAATTTGCATTGATCCTGCTGCAATTATGTTCTTAATTGGATCTGAAATGGATTATAAAGAAGAGAAATTTAGTTCAGGTTTCGAGTTTTCTAATCCAAACGAAATTGCTAGATGTGGTTGTGGTGAGAGTTTTACTGTAGCTGAATAACTCAAATAAATAATTATGGATTTCTTTAAATGAAAAATGCCGAAGCGTTTTCTTCGAACGATAAAATATTAACTCCATTAAAAACTCTTCAAGAGCTTATTAGATTTGTTATTCCTAAAGGTAATAAGGAAATGCCTACAAGAATAATTCTAGCTTTGATTTTCTTATCTTTAGCAACTTTAGTAAGTGTTTATACCCCTTTTTTATATGGAAAAGCCGTAGATTTAGTTGCTGAAGGAAAATTAGTTGACTTAAACTTATTGTGGTTAGTTATTGGATCTTATGCATTAGCTAGGTTAGGTCAGGTTTTCTTTGATGAAGCTAAAGAATTTGTTTTCGCAAGAGTGGCGCAAAGAGCTGTTAGAGGCGCTGCTTTAAAAGCCTTTAAACATATGCATAGTTTGTCTTTAACTTTTCATTTAAACAGACAAACAGGAGGATTAACTAGAGCAATTGATAGGGGAGCAAAAGGAATAGAGTTCCTGTTAAGGTTTACAGCGTTTGAAATAGTTCCTGTTATAGTTGAATTATTTACTGTTGGAATTGTTTTATGGGTTACGTTTGGTTTTGTTTATGCAGCAGTTACTGTCTCAACAGTTCTAGTTTATATTGTTTATACAATTAAAGTTACAGAATGGAGAATTGCAATTAGACGCAAAATGAATATAGCTGATGAAAATGCGTCTACAAAAGCAATAGATAGTCTCCTTAATTATGAAACAGTGAAATATTTTAATGCAGAAATAGTGGAAGCTGAAAGATTTGACGCTGCTATGAAATTATATGAAGATTCAGCGGTTAAAGCTAGAGCATCTTTATCAATAGTCAATATCGGTCAAGGAGGTATTATAGCACTCGGGCTTTTCATAATTATGGGTATGGCAGGTGAAGATATAGCAAGTGAAAAAATGTCGATTGGAGACTTTGTTGTTGTTAATACCTTTCTGTTACAATTGTACTTACCTCTAAATTTCTTAGGGTTTGTATATAGAGAAATTAGACAGTCCTTGTTAGATATGGGAAGAATGTTTGCCTTGGTTGATGAAAAACCAGATATAATAGATAAACAAAAAGCCTACAATTTAAATGTTCATAGTGGGAAAATTGAATTTAAAAATATCAGTTTTTCGTATGGAAACAGGAAAATCTTAAAAGATTTAAGTTTTGTTGTAAACCCAGGTCATAAAGTTGCAATAGTAGGACCTACGGGAGCAGGAAAATCTACGATATCAAAGCTGATATTTAGATTTTATGATCCATCTTCAGGAAATATATTTATAGATGATCAGTGTTTAAGAGATGTAACTCAAAGTTCTTTAAGATCAAATATAGGCGTTGTTCCTCAAGATACTGTGATGTTCAATGACACAATCAAATATAATATATCTTACTCTAAACCAGGTTCTTCAATGACTGAAATTGAAAATGTAGCTAAATTATCATCTATTGATAAATTTATTGCTGATTTAGAATTAGGATATGAAACTGTTGTTGGTGAAAGAGGACTGAAATTATCTGGAGGTGAAAAACAAAGAGTGGCAATAGCAAGAGCTCTTCTTAAAAACCCTAAAATATTTATCTTTGATGAAGCCACTTCAGCTTTAGATACTAAAACAGAAAAATTAATCGAAAAATCACTAAAAAAATTATCAAATAAGAACACCACTTTAGTAATTGCTCATAGGCTATCAACGGTAATTGATGCTAATAAAATTATAGTTTTAGAAAAAGGAAAAATTGCAGAGCAAGGAACACATAAAGAGCTATTACAGAAGAATGGTCTTTATGCAGAAATGTGGATGAGGCAGCAAGAACAATCAGATTAGTTTAACCTATTGAAAATTGTTCTTTCAAATACTTATCTTCCATACTATTTGTTTTGTCATAAAGAATTTTCAAATCAATATCATTTCTTTGAGAAATTAAAACTTTTTTTATATTTTTAACTTCTTTAGCATCAGCGCTAGCACTGACTGGTCTTAATTTAGGGTTAATAATATTAAACTCTACATTAGAGTCATTTTTTATTAAAGCACCTCTCCATCTTCTAGGTCTGAAAGGGCTAATTGGTGTCAAAGCCAAAATTTCTGATCCAATAGGTAGAATTGGACCATGAGCTGATAAGTTATAGGCAGTTGAACCAACAGGAGTAGCTACCATTACTCCATCACAAGTAAGTTCATTCAGTCGTTCAGTATCATCTATTTTAATTGAAATTATTGCGCTTTGATGGGTTCTTCTAAAGATTGATACTTCATTTATTGCTAGTTCAATAAATTTGTTATTCTTTGAGTCGATTGCGATCATTTCTAAAGGATGAACGATTATTTCGTTAGACTCCTCTAATCTTTTAACAAGATTTAATTCATGAAAATCATTCATTAAAAACCCTATATTACCTCTGTTCAAACCAAAAACTGGTATATTAAAGTTTATACTTTCTCTCATTGCAGACAGCATAGCTCCATCCCCACCAACTGCTACTATAACTTCAGCTTTATCTAATTCAACCTGACCATATAAACGAATAAGTTCTGTTGATGCTGATTTTGCTTTTTTGTTTTTAGCTATACTAAAATGAATTTTCAAAGAATTAACCCTTTTTGTGGTATTTTTATTAATTACAAGTTAAAAACATTTTGACAATAAATGGTGATTTAAATGAAAGCAATAGAAACAGCATTAACATTAACAAAAGCTTATAAATTAGCTATAGAAAGATTTGAAAAAATGCTAGGGCAAGGATTTGTTTCTGCTGTTACTGCCATGAATGAAACTTCGGAACATATAATTGTTTGTGGAATGGGAAAGTCTGGTCTTGTTGGAAGAAAAATATCTGCAACTTTAGCTTCCACAGGAACGCCAAGTATTTTTCTTCATCCTGCTGAGGCCATTCACGGAGATTTAGGTAAAGTTCACAAAAAGTCTGTTGTGTTATTAATTTCTTATTCTGGTGAAACAGGTGAAATTTTAGCTCTTATACCTGCTTTGAAAAGGTTAAATGTCACTATTATTGCTCTGACTGGTGTAACACAATCTACTTTAGCCTCACATGCAGATATTATCTTAGATATGTCGGTAGATAGAGAGGCATGTCCTTTAAATTTAGCACCTACAACATCTACGATGATAACAATGGTATTAGGAGACGCTTTAGCTGTAGGCTTAATGGAGCTTAAAGATTTCAAACAAGAGGATTTTGCATTAACGCACCCAGGAGGGTCTCTAGGAAGAAGGCTTCTCTCAAATGTGAAGGATGAAATGAAACAAGTCAACCTGCCGTTTGTTAGAAAAGAAGCTAATGTTCAAGATGTTTTAATTAAAATGACAGAAGGTCGTTTAGGTTTAGCTTTAGTTGGTTCTAAAGAGGAGTTGTATGGAGTTATCACTGATGGTGATATAAGAAGAGCCTTAATAGATAATAGTAATTTTTCTAATCTCAAAGCAAATGATCTAATGAATAAAAATCCTTTGATAGCGATAGAAACAGATAATTTACAATTAGCAGAAAAAAGAATGAGAGAAGCTAAGGTTCAGTGTTTAGTTGTAAAAAATAAATTTGACGAGGTTGTAGGAGTTATTCAAATATTTGAATAATTAACTATTTTTTATGGATATATCTCTATTTGACTATGAACTAGATTCTAGTTTAATCGCACAAAAACCTAACTTTCCCAGAGATCAATCACGTTTGTTATCGTGCTTAAACAATGATTTTCAAGATCTACGGTTTAAAGATTTGCCAACGCTTTTAAATTCTGGAGATGTTTTGGTAATAAACAATACTGAAGTAATACCGTCTCGCTTATTTGGGAAAAGAGATCAAGTAAACATTGAAGTTACCCTCCATTTAAATGTAGAGAATAATCTTTGGAGAGCTTTTTTAAAACCTGGGAGAAAATGCAGAGTTAATGATGAGTTAATTTTTCAGAATAATTTAAAGGCAAATATAATTGAAAAGTTTGAGGCGGGTGATGTGCTTTTAGACTTTAATTGTCACAAAGAAAATCTGTTAGCTGAAATTAAAAATCAAGGAGAAATGCCACTACCCCCTTACATAAAAAGGCATGAAAGATCAATTGACGATGTAAAAGATTATCAAACTATTTTTGCTGCTCATAAAGGTGCTGTGGCCGCTCCCACTGCAGGACTTCACTTCACAGATAGTGTGATTAAGAACTTAGAAAATAAAGGAGTTCAATTTGCACCTATTACGCTTCACGTAGGAGCTGGAACTTTTTTACCAGTTAAATCTGATAACATTTTAGAACATAAAATGCATGAAGAGTGGTGTTCATTAAACCAAAAAAGCTCGTATTTAATAAATAATGCAATACAAAATAACAAGCGCATTATCTCTGTAGGTACAACCTGTTTAAGAGTTTTAGAAACAATTGCAAAAATAAATAATGGAAAAATAATTCCTTGGTCAGGGTTTACAGATCTTTTTATAACTCCTGGGTTTAGATTTAATGTAGTTGATATTTTAATAACAAACTTTCATTTGCCTAAATCAACTTTATTAATGCTAATATCTGCTTTTCACGGACGTAAAAGGGTGTTTAAAAGTTATGAATATGCCATAAGACAGAAATATAGATTCTTTTCATATGGAGATAGTTGTATTTTTTCAAAGGAAAATGAAAAATATGAAAAATAAATTTAACTTTAAACTAATTTCACAAGATAAAGGTGCTCGTTTAGGTAAGTTAACTACAGCCCACGGAATTATTGACACTCCTATTTTTATGCCGGTTGGAACAGCTGCTACTGTAAAGGCAATGCATTTAAAAGATGTTGAGGAAGCAGGCGCCCAAATTATTTTAGCTAATACTTACCATTTAATGTTACGGCCAGGCGAAAAAAATATAAAGGAAATGGGTGGTGTTAGGAAATTTATGGGATGGAAAAAACCACTTCTAACTGATTCAGGTGGTTTTCAAATTATGAGCTTAGGGAAGTTAAGAAAGATAGAAAATAATGGAGTAACATTTAAATCACATTTAGATGGAACAAACTACTTTTTATCACCTAAAATTAGCACTGATATTCAAAATGCACTTGATGCTACTATTTCAATGCAGTTAGATGAATGCATTCCTTTTCCAGCCTCATACGAAGAATCAGAGCGTGCAATGAAATTATCTTTGGAATGGGCTTATAAAAGTAGAGAAGCTTTTGAAGAAAGAGAAGGTTATGGACAATTTGGAATTGTTCAGGGATCAACATATTCTGATTTAAGAGAATTATCTTCAAAAAAACTGGTTGAAATTGGTTTTGATGGTTATGCAATTGGGGGGTTGGCTGTTGGAGAGGGTCAAGAACTAATGTTTAAGACATTAGATTTCACAACCAAAAATATGCCTTTTGACAAACCTAGATATTTAATGGGTGTAGGAAAACCAGATGATTTGATAGGAGCTGTTAAAAGGGGTGTTGACATGTTTGATTGTGTTTTGCCAACTAGATCTGGTAGAACGGGTCAAGCTTTTACTTCTAGAGGAACAGTAAATATAAAAAATGCTCGGCATACTTTGGATAAAAGACCATTAGATAATAATTGTAATTGTCATACATGTACTAACTTTTCAAGAGCTTACTTGCATCATCTATTTAAAGCTCAAGAAATTTTAGGTTTGATGTTGTTAAGTTTGCATAATATTCATTTTTACATAACATTGATGAAAAATATAAGAAACTCTATAAAGCTTAGAGAATTTGATGAATTCGAAAAAGTCTTTTTAGAACAATATTATTCTGGCGATATTGAATTAATGTAAAGTTTTTGGACATTAAAAGTTGAACAATAGTGAAAACATACTAATTAAAAAATTAGCTAAAGAGTTTGAGTTTGACGTCTGCAGAGTAACAGATCCTAAATTAGATCTATTAACAGAACTAAGATTAAAAGAGTTTATAGATTTAGGCTTTCATGGAGAAATGAAATGGATGGAAGAAACTTATGAAAGAAGAAGATCCCCAATAAATCTCTGGTCAGAAGCTAAATCAGCTATTATTTTAGGCTTAAATTATGGACCTGGAGCTGATCCTTTAATAAAAAATGATAATAAATCAATGGGTAATATTTCGGTTTATGCGCAAGGAAAAGACTATCATGATGTAATAAAAGGAAGATTAAAGTCATTTTCAAGTAAATTAATTGCTAGACTAGATAAAACAAATAAGACAAATGTTAAAGTTTTTGTTGATACGGCTCCTTTGATGGAAAAACCTTTAGCTGAAAAATCAGGTATTGGATGGCAAGGCAAACATACTAATTTAGTATCAAGAGAATTTGGTTCATGGTTATTTTTAGGCGTTATTTTAGTAAATAAAGTTTTTCAATATGACAATCCGGAAAGCAATCATTGTGGATCTTGTAATCAATGTATTAAAATATGCCCAACTAATGCGTTTGATGCACCTTACAAATTGAATGCAACTAAATGTATTTCATACTTAACTATTGAAAATAAAAATATAATTATGTCAAAAGCCCTGAAAAATCTGATTATATATTGATTAAATTAAATTCTCCATCTGGAAGATTTGAAGCAAAATATGAAATGCAAAAAATGCTTGGAGGTGGACCACTTGACTTTACAAGTGATATAATTAATAGAATTAACAATTTATCTGAGATAAAACCTGTTATCTTGGTGATGAATTTAAAAAGACCAAGTGTATTTACAGAAATTGCTAATATGACTCAAGCAATTGTTGTTGACTTTCAAGTTCAAGAAAATATTTTATTAGACATGATTTATGGTGAATTTTCACCTTCAGGTAAATTACCATTTGAAATACCTTATTCTATAGAGACAGTTAAAAATCAAAAGGAAGATTTGCCTTATGATTCTACAAACCCTTTATTTAAATTTGGTCATGGTCTCTCCTACAAAGAATAACATTGTAAGAAAAGTTAAGTTAAGCATAGATAAGAAACACAGGTTAATGTTATCAAGACATTGGAATTTAAACAAACCAAGCTTATTATATATTATGTTCAACCCATCAATTGCTGATGATGAAATTGATGATCCAACAGTAAGAAGATTAATATCCTTTAGCAGAACATATAATTATGGTGGATTTTATGTAGCTAATCTTTATACCTATATTACACCAAATCCAAAAATAATTGATACTAGTGTTGGTATCAAGAAAAATAATTTTAAGATAATTAAGAATTTGACTAATAAAGTTGATGATGTAGTATATGCATGGGGAAATTCAATAGTTGAACCAAGTGAATTAAGAAATTTAATTACTAGTCCATTATGCTTTGGAAAAAATATTAACGGATCACCTAAGCATCCTTTATATCTTTCTTCTAAATCTAAACTTATAAAATTCAGATAATAGTTATTCTAAATTTTTAGAAATAGTTAAATAATTTAATCAATGAACTTTATCATTTCATCTGCAATTAACTTATTGCCTAGATCATTTAAATGAACCCCATCATAAGTTGTTATTCCAGAAGGCTCATTATTTGGGTTATTCTGTGATATATAATTAATAAAAATTTCCCTTAAATCAATTAGATCAGTATTAAGCTCAGAAGATAATTTTCTAATTACATCTGAATAAGCATCTAAATCTCCATTCATGATTTCCATTGTTTCAATGTCTTTAAACTTATTCACTAGAGTGAATTCTCCTTTGTTCTCACCTATAACTGTTGGTGTGCATAAAACCACTCTAGCACCCTGATTTTTTAAATCACCGATTATTTTTTTTAATCCATTTTCATAAAAAATAATATCTGTTCCAGTGCCAAAGTCATATTTATGCCAAACATCATTAATTCCAATATAGATAAACACAATATCTGGATTTAAACTTAATACATCCTTTTTGTAACGCTCTAAAAGATTTGAAACTTTGTTACCACTAACACCTTTCCCAATTAATTCTATATCGTCTTCAATATCATTTTTTAGTAAAGTAATAAAACCTGTATGCTTTGGGTAAATCAAAGTGTCACCAGACGGTACACCAACCTCATTATCATAAACACCAGCCTCAGTTATTGAGTCACCTAGAAAAACAACCTTTGTAGAGTCAGTGCATGATGTAATCAAAATAAAAATTAGTAAAAATAATTTTTTCATAAAGAATATATTTTAATAGATTCAAGATATTAATAATAATTGTCTGTAGAAAACATTAAACACTGCAATATTACTGCCCTATGTAGCATGATTACTAGTAGAGAATTTTTCTAAGCTAGAAAAACATAAAGTGTAATTGAAACCAGGAGACCTAATATTCCTTGAATTAACGTAGCAGAAGTAAAGTATTTTAGAGTTTCATTCATGTTAATATTTGAATATTTTGAAACAACCCAAAAATAACTATCATTTACATGAGACATAGTCATTGCTCCAGACCCTATAGAAATTAAAAGTATTACTTTTTCAACTTCAGAAGTTATACCTAATGAATGAATAAGTGGTGCAACCAATGCACATGTTGTTATTAATGCAACTGTTGATGAACCTTGAATTGTCTTAATAATAGCTGAAATTAGATATACACTTACTAAACTAATTATGCCATTTAGATTACTTAAACTTAAATGATCAACTAGCTCAGATGATCTTATAATAAATCCAAAAGCTCCACCTGCTCCAGTAATTAAAAGAATATCCAATGATTTTTTTAAAGAATCAATAATCCATTTAGGAACTTCTTGTGTTTTACTTTTATCAATAAAGATTACGGAAATTATAACTCCAATGATCAAAGCAATCTCTGGTTTTCCAATAAAACTTACTACAGTTAAAAAATTATTTGACGTAAAGTTTAGTGATGGATATTTTATAATTGTTGATAATGAAATTAGAATTATTGGTATTATTATAGGAAGAAAAACAACCAGTGACTTCTCAAAATCATAGGATTTAATTTCTTGGCTTGTATAATTTATTTTAAAAGAATCAAATTTGTCACATTATCAAATGATAAGGCAGATGATGGAAAAGTTTAATCAATGGAAAAATTCTATTTTTATTGGATGGAACAATGTTTTGTTTGATAGAGAATTTTTGAGACGAACATTATTTAAAAACCTTGA